>Ga0078894_10000898_pt1 | contig 21438 bp, 20 predicted proteins | sample LauGreSu1BDMLBSD_2_FD_67506 | JGI IMG/M metagenome (GOLD analysis project Ga0078894, IMG submission 67506) | Freshwater lake microbial communities from Lake Michigan, USA - Su13.BD.MLB.SD (version 4) (version 4) | ecosystem: Environmental > Aquatic > Freshwater > Lake | place: Lake Michigan... | reverse complement strand
TAACACTATATCATTATCGATAAACGACTTTAAGAGCTTCTTAAAAATGAGTACAGCAGATAAGAAACTCATAATAGACAAGATATTCGGATTCTATATTTTAAATGAAATGAGGGATGTTCTAAAAGAAGAGAGCAAAAGTATAAAGTCATCTATCGATAGATTGTCAGGAGAGATATTTGCTACTGGAAGATCTATAGCAGCTTCACAAAAAGAACTAGAAGAACTACAACAGAAGATCATAGAAAATTCAGGAAACGAGATAGAAAAAAATGAGGACCAGTTAGAAAACTATAAATCACTTTTACAATTACATACGGATAGGATTAAATCATTTAGAACTAAAGAAAACGAAGTAAACAAATCTGTAACGACATCTTACGAGAAATATAGTGACTTAGTATCGAAAATGAAAGAACTAGATACTAAAATAAATCTATACAATCAAGATAAGTGTCCAACATGTTCTTCGGACTTATCCACTGAATTCCATAAATCTATATTTGATGATTTATGTAAGCTTAAGGAAAAGTATCAAGAGGATATAAAGGTTTTAAAATCTAACTACGAGGATGCTAAAAAAGCACAAAATAAAATAACAGAAACGAAGAACGATCTTTTCTCTAAAGGAAGTAAAATTGAAACAGGTATTAAAACCCTGCAAAATAAAATAAAGGACCTTAAAACAGCTAAAAACAATGACGAAGCTAATTCTATAAGAAAGTTATTGTCACAAGCAAATGAAGATCTAACAGTTTTCAATCAAGAAAAATCATCATTCGAGGAAAAACAGGGATGGATAAAAACTTTAGATGAAGTTCTTAGTGAAAAAGGTGTAAAGCAATTAGCTATAAAATCAATATTGCCTTCATTAAACAACGAGATATTAAATACTCTTCTATCACTTCACTTGCCTTACAAAGTGGTTTTCAACGAGGAGTTCAATGCTCAGATATTTCATCTAGGCGAAGAGATATCTACACAGACTCTTTCGACTGGAGAAATGAAAAAAGTAGATTTTGCTGTACTTATAGCAGTAATAAAACTAATGAAAATAAGGTTTTCCTCGGTAAATATACTTTTCTTGGATGAAATATTTAGTTCTGTAGATCCTGACGGAGTTCATAGTATACTTACTACATTGAGAAAATTATCCGATGATCTCAATATGAATATTTTTGTAATAAACCATGCTCCTATGCCTACCGAGATATTTGATTACAAAATTGAAATATCTAAGAAGAATAATTTTTCAGATATTCTTTTCGAAAAACTGTCGTAGGATATATAAAACATGGCAGAAATATATCCAGCAGGTACAGAATCAATAAGAAATCTCACACCGACATTTAACTATTTTCTTGTTGTTAAAGGTGATTCGATAGCAGACGATATACCACAGAAAGAATATTTTGTTTACAGATTTAAAGTTCCTGTTAATAAAAAGGATGGAATCGCACAACTCAAGAAGTATTTCAAATTTGTAACTGCATCTCTTGTTTATGAATGTAGGGAGCTTTCCGATCTTGAGTATGCAACCGGTGATTTTTACCATCCTGATTATACAAATTCTTCTAAACAACAGCTAAGATTTAAAATGAGGGAAATTCCTATCTATATCCAATCACAAATAAGAGTTATAGATTTAGAAAAGGATCCTTACCAATATGGAAGTAAACCAATAATAAGGGATAAAACTTCTGTAATACTAGATAACAATTAATAATGAATTTTTTAGAGAAATATAACACGGACGACGTATTTTTTAGAGGAATAATAATAGGTCTTTTAAGTAAACTAAATGAAGTTATAACATACGAACAGGTTGATAACGAACAAAATGTTTCTAAGATCTTTATACCTTTTTTCTACTCCATGGTAGGTGACGAACCTTTCCTACAGGATTTTTACCTGTCTTACGAGGATTGTGATGGCAAGCCTGCTTTTGCGGAAGGAAATTATGACGTAATACCAAGAGGTATTTTAGAAATGGGTTCTATAAGAATAGACACAGGGTCAGCAACTACTAAATTTGTTAGAGGATCTTATACTAAGGAGGTAGAGAAAGAGAATGGGAGTGAGATGGTTACTTATTCTTCTTATTTTTACCCAATTCCTCTAGGAATATCAGTAAACGCAAAAATAAAAGCCGATACAACTCTAGACGCTTTTAAAATACAACAAAGCGTATTGGAAATAATCTATAAAAGATTCGTCTATTACTTTTACTATAAAGGATTTAGAATCCCTGTTCAGGTTAGTTTAGGAGATGCACCACCAGATAAGCAACCCAACAACTTCCAGATGTCATACGGATCTCAAAGAGGTGAAGCAATAACACTAAGCTTTTCTATGGAGCTAGAAACATATTTACCAGATATAGATCAAACAACCGAAAGATTTAGAGGTAATCTAATGCAAGGAGGTATAAAACTTAATGTTGAATTAGGAACAGCACCTCCCGACAATAGTACAATAATATCTGGACTAGGAATATATGATATAAGAAAAGACATAACAGGTGCAACTGGTGCAACCGGTGAAGCTCCTTCTAACCCTTAAGAATTTAGAGGCTGATCCCCTGTATTCTCTTCAGCTACCATTTCTTCTTTAGGTGATTCTTCTATTTCAGAAACCCCGGAATCTTTAGATTTTCTGTAACCTAAAAGAGTTGCCCCTATAGATACAAATATAATAGACTGAGTTAAGATATCAACGCTCTTATCTAAGAACATTTTATCTATACATCCCAATAGAAAGCATATACCTCCTATAAAAACCACATAAAGCCCTGCTGTACCGCTTCCTGAAGTTTTACCGTCTGAATTAGAAGTAAGTTGTGCAAAACTAAACCTCTCCATAGCTGCTCTGAATTTTTTCATATTGTTTTTTCTGATATATATTAAAAACATCGCTCCAAAATGGCAGATAGCCCGATAGATTTTTCTGCAATAGGTAATTATAGAATTATATCCTGGTCAGAACCATTCAAAAATGTACAATCTTTTAATGGATGGGTAATAGATACTAGTGGGGAAGATCCGCCTCACATATATCTATACTTAGAATATAGGTGGAGTATAAATGGATCTAACTGGTCTTTGTGGGCTCCTCTAACACAACAATCTATTGGAGATATTCCTATATCACCGGATAATCCGTTTTGGGTAGAAGTAAGATTGACTGCTGTATCCGACGAGGATTCTAGCCCTTACTATCCACCAGGGACTTCTTTAAGTCCACCTATAGTTTTACTAGATTTTGAACTGGATTTACAATATAAAAGTGTGGATCCTAGAGACCTTATGAGTGCTCCTCCTGCTCCACTATGTAGTAAGGAGCTAACAAATTATCCTATAGTTTTTTCTGATTGTGATTTTACCTTCAGACCTTATGATATCAATAGGTCTATAAACATGTACCAAGATCTGAGTAAAATAGTAAACAATGTATTTGGGCACGAAGTTATTTATTATTCCGTGCAACCACAAGGAAGAGGTAAGGATGTAGTTCTTAAAGAATACAATATATTTAATGTCGTAGATGAGAAATGTGTTAAGGTAATGGTACCTAATAACCAGTTCCCAGATGCTGCTTTAACATTCGATTCATGGGGATTAAACTTTAACCAGCCTTTTGAAATTCATATAGATAGAAAATATTTCGAGGGGATATTTGGAAAAGGATCTCAACCAAGAAAAAGAGATATAATATATTTTCCAATAACTAATAGGATCTATCAAATAGATTCAATGTATGTATTTAGAGATATTAATAATTATCCCGTATATTTCAAAGTGCAATTAACTAAATACGAAGTTAAGAAAAATACAACTTTCTTAGATCCGCAGGCAGAATCTGATTTATTAGATTACACAGTTAATACACAGGAATTATTTGGAGAAGAGATTAAAAATGAAGAAATAGAATTGACCAAGCCACAACAATATGCTATTACTTCACAAAGAAGATTGGAAGATCCTATAAGATCTTATATAAATAAGGATCTTCCTATAATAGAATACGATCTTAATAACAACTGGACTATAGTTTTTAATAATTATTATGATTTAGACAAGATATTTACTGATGCTCAAGGACAAGTAGATCCTACATCACCAGCATTATTAGTGATGGAAAGAGACGCAGTAAGATGGAAAGCAGATCCTATTTTAACTGAAAACGACGAGAGATCATTTCTTTGCTGGTTCAGAATGAGAAATTATTTAGATAGAAGTAGGCTAGTTCCTAAACCAGCTTCTAAAGTTCCTATTACTATAGATAACATAGGAACTGGTCAAATAACTTATAGCACTTATCCTATTGTTCACAAATTATCAATGGGAGAGAATCCAAATGGATTCGTTTCTATACTAGCTGACGGAAATAGATCTGGTGGATTTGAATTATTATCAGTAGATGATCAATTTAGATTTACGATCAAAGATGAAGGAGCTTCTCCTCCAGTAACAACTGCTGGATGGAAAATGCAAAAAGCTCAATCTAGAATATTGTTTGACGGGTATTATAACGGGCAAGGTATAATGATAGATATGATCTGGAGTGGATCTAACGCAGTTACTAGCCCAACTGACAATAACTATTTACAAACAGGTAGTATAAGAGTTATGATAAATAATTTAGAAATACTATCTCCTTTCGGAGCAGGAATACCCAGTACGATAGGGGAATTTATTCCTACAACGGATGATTGGTATGGATTCGTATTTAACTTCTCTAATATATTTAGACAGTATTCTATAAAAGTTTGGAGACTAACATATGACCCGGACAATCCAGCATCACAAACTTCAGATTTGAGTTTAATTCATTCTTTAGATGGAGTTACAACACAGGCTTATACTTTTAATATACCTCCTGTAATAGAAGAAAATTACGATAGTCCTTTTTACGGAACTAACAATTATTCATATAAAACTAGATCTTGTCCATTATGGGCAACTAATTATAGATTTTTTAAACAAATGGTAGAAGAGGAAAAACAGTCAACAATGCTTAACCAAAATATAGTTGGAGATGCACAACTAGGAATTATAATAGATAATGCTAAACCAGTACTGAAACTTCCAAAAGTTGCCAGAAACAGATAATTTATGCCAAGAAGAAAACCGAAAACAAACAATTTATCTAAAGAACAAGAACTTAACCTTAAAGATAGATTGGATAGTATTATACTGGCGGATGAAATGTTATCCGGTCTAGGTACTCCGGATATTCCCCCTATAAAACCTCACCGTGAGTTAAAGGTTGATGTTGTTAAAAGCGAGGTTGAAATGGAAGCGAGAGCTATTCTTGAATCTCTATCTAAGTTTTATAATGATGTAGATAACATATCAGAAGATTCCTACATTAAACACAAACAGAAAATAGACGCTATGAGTATTTCCACCATGGCTTTTCAAATAAGGACTGCTCAACACGCCATAGCTAAACTTATAGAAGAAATTGATTCAGGAAGGGTAGAACCTAGACTTTTTGAGGTTTTAGCACAGCTTCAGAATCAGGTTATGCAAATGCCTAAGAATTTTTCATCCTACATGACACAGATGGAAAAAAACTACAAGCAGCTAAAATCTGAATCTGAGGAGATAAAAAAAGGTGGCGGAGATATACAATTTGACGAAAACGGTAATATAATACAATCCAAAGAAAACGAGGATCTTTTAAAAGCTAGAGGAACTAGGAGTCTAATGGAAAATCTTCAGAATGTAATGAAGAACGGAAACATGGTAAAAGATGCTGAAATAGTTATGCCTGACGACAGCTTAATAAATCCAAGAACAAAATTTGGGGGAACCTCGGATTTATTAGGAGGAGAAGATGACTCGAATTTTGAACTAGATGACGATATATTTGAATAACAATGAGTTTTGTAAAGGAAGATAAGTCAAGTAATTTCTGGTCGAGCGCTAAAGTCGAAAGATTAGTATACGACGCAGAAGAAAATGGTATAGACTATAAAGATGTAGATAATCCTTTTCATGAAAATGATCCAGAACTAAGAAAAGGTAATATACTTTTTGAATATACCGAATGGGAATTAGAGGAGATGAGAAAATGTGCGGAAGACGTGGTTTATTTTGCTAATAAATATTGCCACGTTATGACTGATGAGGGTATTAGACAAATATTGTTAAGAGATTATCAAATACAGATTCTAAATCAATATCAGCATAATAGAAAAAATGTATTCGTATCCCCTAGACAATCAGGTAAAACCATTACATCATCTATATTCCTATTATGGTATCTACTATTTAATTTTGAGAAAAATGCCATGATTATGGCAAACATCGGGGATACTGCAGCGGAATTAATGGATAAGATAAAGGTTATCATGAAGGGATTACCTTTCTTTTTAAAGCCAGGTCTAGTCGTTTATAACGTAATGACCATGAAGTTTGATAATGGATGTAGAATAATGGCTAAGACGACAACTAAAACATCCTCTATCGGTTATACAATCCACATGTTATACATGGATGAGTTTGCACATATTAATCCAAACTTTATTAACCAATTCTTTAAATCAGTTTACCCCACTATATCATCTTCACAAATTGCCAGGGTTATTATAACTTCCACACCTAATGGAATGAATAAATTCTGGGAAATTTACAAAGGAGCAGTTGAAGGGGAGAATGAATTTAATCCTATAAGGGTAGAATGGTGGCAAGTTCCTGGAAGAGATGAAGAATGGAAAAGAAAAGAGATAGCTGCTCTAGGATCGGAAGAAGATTTTAATCAGGAATACGGTTGTCAATTTTTATCATCATCTAGATTATTATTAGATTCTAACACTCTAAAAAGATTAAAAGGATCGGAGGAACAATTTACATTCCGTGAATTATCATCATTTGAAAGAAGTCCTATAGATTATTCTAATCTTCTATGGCATCCGAAATTCGATCCAACTTCAATATTTGAAAAAGATGGACAGAAATTTTATATCTCCATAGATACTGCTAGTGGTGGTGGGGGTGACTATTCAGTTGCTAATATATTTAAGGTTGCTCCAATGCCAAGCAGTGCAATAAAAAATAAAAGATTCTTCGAGGACGAAAGTGATTTCTTCTGCTTGTTACAAGTTGGTATATTTAGATCTAATATGATTGAAATAGATGAGTTTAAAGCATTCTTAGAGATTCTTATAGTAGATGTACTTGGTGTAGACAACACAAGAATAGTTTTAGAATTAGATCATAAAGGCGAAATGCTAATGGATAAATTGCTAGATTCGGAAGATTTCTTTGATGAAATGTTTGTTTACACTAAACATTCAGAAGCAAGTACTAAATTAAAACCAGGTGTTAAGCTAACTGTAAAAAATAAAGAGAAATTCTGCTACGATTTAAAAATAAACACAAAATCTTATAGAATAATCCCATCAAACAAGAATGGAATACACGAATTAGCCAATTTTGGTATAAATCCTAATGGAAGTTTTTCTAGTCAAATAGGTAAAGATGACGAAGCTATGACCCTTGTTAACATAAATTGTGTGTTCGACGGAGGAGACTTTCAGGAAACGGTAATGGACCTTTATGACATTATACCGGAAAAGTTTAGAAAAATGATAGAAGAAAGGCTTGAGGAAAATTCAGAAGCTGCCCAAAATAAAACTAGCGATCTATCAAACTATACTTTCTTAAACGGACTCCTTGATTCTTAGAAGAAGAATGATATATACATAGAAAAAGAAGTCATAGGATAACTTCTTAGAATATAAATAAAAATTAAAAATGGCAAAACAAGTCAAACTTGATTTATCCCAATTTAAAGCATCTGGTGTTTACACTTTAGAATTTGATGCTAGTGAGAACATTATTATTAACCCTTCTACGATAAGATTAGTGGTAGGTTATTCTAGCGTTGGACCTTTCAATACACCAGTTTATTGCCCGGATATTACTACTTTCCAATCAGTATTTGGAGGAATAGAGAAAGCTATGGAAAAGAAAGGATCTTTCTTCCATAGATCATCATTGGTTTGCTTACAAAGTGGACCTATATTTGCTCTTAATTTAAGACTTCTAAATAATACAGTAGACGAAAACGGAGATCCTGATTATGCTTCTGGAGCGGATGTAGCTAGATATAGAGCATTCTCTATGGATACAGAGGAGCAAAATGGTGCCAATGCAACAGGTGGATATTCAGATCCTTTAACAAAACAAGATAAATTATTATCTTCTTACTATAATAAAGAGAAATTCTGGTTCCCGGATACGACATATTTATTAGCTACTGAGGATAATTCTGGTGCACAACCTGATACAAGAAAATTATTCAGTATCGTTAACATTGGACAAGGTCCTGTAAGTATCATAGTAAGAAAATCTTTAGACTCTAGATTTCCTTTAAAAGGATTCGATATAACAGCTAGAGAATATTTTGGACCTGATAATGTTCCTTCTTATATGAACCAATACGATTATTTATCCGATTGGTTTATTGATGTTATTGCAATTAATGGTAACTGGACTGATTATCAAGCTTTATCAAATGACCCGGTTTATAGCCAATACTTTACTTCAAAAGGATTTATTAAATCTCAAATAGATAATTTCTTAGCTCTTAATGGCGTTAATATATCATTAACTGTTACTGGTACAATAATTCCTAACTTTACTGATCAAAACGGTACTTTACGATACATTCAGACTCTAATTAATAACCAGACACCTACTACAGGTATTTTCTGTGCTGTTAATGAAGAAGCTTTAGACGATCTTATAGACAACTCATCAGTATTCGATTTAGTTGGTCACCACCTAGTTGATGAGATCGGTTCTGATGCTGATATTAATTCAGTACCTAAGAATCTAAATTTCTTATCTTATAGCCAAAATTTATTTGCAGACTATACTTACTACAAAAATATAGACGGATCAACAGGGGGTACAGAAATTCAGGACAGTCTTTCTCCTTCTAACCCAGGAATGGACTTATTACCAGAAACTGGAACGCTTCTTATGGATTCGTTATACAATGCAACTGGTGACGCTGGTATACCTACTTCTCTTTGGGATACTTACAATCCTGCTGCTAGAGATGGTGGAGCTATTTACATAGACACCCTATTTACATCACCTACATTACATGACGATCAAATTACAACATTAGATCAGTTTGTTACTGTTTCTAATAATGAACCGGCATCTAAATGGGTACTTGGTAAGGTAACTTCTAATTTACCAACTCCTGGATATCTTGGATTTTATGTAGGAGATTTAGTTAAACTTAGAATAACAGAAGCTAAAACAATAACTAATTCTACATTACCTCCTGGTATTAGAACACAGGTTAGATTAAAATTAAAACATCCTTTAGTAGGATCTACGCCTTCTACAACTTATGTCGAGCCTTATGACATTACTAATAAAAGTACAACAGCAGCTTATCAAATAGGTAATCCCGATTACTTTGATAATGATGATGTTTACTTCTCTCCAGATATCCCTGTAGGTACGGATTCTTATCTAGCATACGAAAACTCCGCTATGTACAGAGACTGGGTAAAAGGAAATATCGGAGACGGTGACATAGACTGGAAAGATGATACAGGAACACTTCTACAGTACTTGAAATTTGAAGTAAATGTAGATAGAGACGGTTACAATATCCTAGTTTGTAGAGCATTTGCTGATGATACATTCACAACACCAGAAGCTATAGCTACTTGGGATACGACTTACATTAGCTCTCTTCCAATTGGAACTAATCAAACTACAGGAGAAAGCTTTAACATAGTATCTACAGCTGGTAATATAAGTGATTATGTAGATATTATTACTCAGCTTCAACCTAACGTGATAGAATTAACAACTGCTATCGCTGATTCATCAGGAATAAAAGTTGGGGATCTATTAGTTTCTACCGACGTACAGATCTATGACAATCCTTTAACCGAAAATCTACAATCTAGATTAACAAGGGTATTAGAGGTTAAAACTGTAGCTTCTGCAACTTCTCCTGGAATTTACACAGTACAAGTTAAAACAGAAAGACCTATTAAATTATATCCTGGTACTACTACAAGAGTTTGGAAATTTAAAAATATCCAAGAGTTTGTAAAATCGTTTAATTTCACATACCTTCCTGGTTCTGATATTAAGGCAGCTTCTATGCCTAATGGAACAGACACAAGAATGAATGAAATCCTAGACGTTCTTTACAATACTAATCTTGCTAGAACATTAGCAGATACTGATGTAATTACGTTCAGATACATCGTTGATACATTTGACGGAGGTATACAACCAAACTGTAAATATCAGCTTACTAAACTTGCTAAGAACAGACAAAAATGTTTAGCAATTTGTAACTTACCTTCTATGAAGAAGTTCTCTGAATCGGTTGATCCTAGATTTACTTCTGCACCAACTGCAACAGATCCAGCTCCACTTTTACAAGCTAGATACATTGCAGACGGAGGTAACTTAAGCTTAAATCCTTCGTTTACTTTCTCTTTACCAGATGAGGATCTAGGAGCTAAATTCTCAGGATTCTTCGCTCCTTTCTTAACAATTAGAGAAAACAACAAGAATTTGGATGTACCACCTTCACCTTACGTTTCTAATAACTTTATTCGTAAGTTTATTACGGGTGAACCTTATTCAATCGTAGCCGGTCTTAAGAGAGGTATTATCTCTTCTAACAACTTAGTAGGATTAGAATATGACTTTGACATACAGGATAGAGAATTCTTGGAGCCATTTGGAGTTAACCCTATAATTCGTAAGAGAGGTGTTGGTATAGTTATCTATGGTAACCAAACAAGCTACCAAAGAACAAACTCGGCATTCAACAACTTACACGTAAGAGACTTACTAATCACAGTAGAAAGTGCTATTGAAGAAATCCTTTCTAATTACGTATTTGATTTCAACGAAGACAACGTTAGACTTGAGATTAAAACATTAGTAGACAATTACTTAACTGGAGTAAGATCAGTTGGAGGTATCTATAACTACTTAACTATTATGGACTCTTCTAATAATACCCCTGCAATCATCGATCAAAATCTAGGTATTATCGACGTAATAATTGAACCAGCAAGAGGTATTCATAAGTTCATCAATAGAATGACAGTTACTAGAACGGGAGGTATCGCTTCAGGAGGATTTATCCAATTTAGCTAATAAATTTGGAGACAATTCTTGAATGTAAATATATAAAATAAAAACATGGCAGGCTTACCACATTATACAAGTTCGAAAGCTTCGATTAACAGATTCGAACCGGTTTTTCTTAACCAGTTTGAGGTTATTATCACTCCTCCTACTGCTATACCGGTTCAAGCTGGAAATCCAGGAAGCTCTAATATATTATTAGAACAAGTAACAAGAATATCTGGATTACAGGTTGATCAGAACGCGAGTGAAATCACACAGCAATACAAATTTGCTAAAAGATATTATGCGGGTGCTGCTCCTCAAAGAACTGGTCTAGACGTTGATTTAGAATTTGAGATTAACTTGAATGAAAACAACTCTATGTATGTTTTTAAAACATTACGTCAGTGGTCGGATTTAATTTATAATCCTCTAACTGGTGCAATGGGACTTAAAAAAGATTACACTGGAAATATTTTAATAAATGTCTTTAATAAACAGGGAGATATATTTAGAAAAATAAATCTAAGAGATTGCTTTCCAATGTCACCAATCAATGAAATGGGATTGAACTATACTCAAACTTCTATATACAAGTTGACTATGCAATGGGCAGTTGATTATTTCGACGACGTGTTTATATAAAAATTAAAAAATGGCAGGATTACCACATTTTACATCGGCAAAAGCGGCGGTACAATTGTACGAACCGGTATACCTTAACCAATTTGAGGTTATTATACAACCTCCAGTTGGCGTATCTAGCGAACAAGGTAACGGAGGAAGGAGCCTTCTAGTAGAAAACGTTTTATCTGTTTCAGGTTTAACTGTTGATAAAAACCCATCTATAGCAGAACAAAGATACAAATTTTCTAAAAGAAGATATGCTGGTGGAGTTGTTGATGATACAGGAGTTAAAGTTAGAATAGAATTTGAAACTAACCTTAATGACAACAACAGTAACTACGTTTTTAAAACACTACGTCAGTGGTCAGATTTAATTTATAACCCTCTAACTGGTGCTACTGGTATTAAATCTACCTATGCAGGAGGTACTTACATTTTAATATCTATATTTAACAAACAAGGTGATGTATTTAGAAGAATTAAATTATTAAATTGCTTCCCTGTTGATCAGATTAAATCTTTAGACCTTGATTACACAAACGGTACTACTCCTTATAAGATCGCTTTATCTTTCAGAGCGGATTATTTCGAAGACGTTTTTAACTAATTTTATTTAACGTAATATATAAATGGAGGCTCAACAAAGTCTCCATTTTTTGTTTTTTGTTAAAACTTAGAATGTTAAATTAAAATAATATGGACGAAGATTGTGAATCAGAGAAGAAGAACAAGAATAGCTTCCGTTTGTTTAGTTTTAGCAACTTTCTTCAATCCCTTCGGATTCGATATCCTTTTTGCAATGATAATGAGTTGGACAAATTCCTACTGGTATACAATAGTAATTTTTTACTTCCTATCGGCACTTTTCTTTGGTTTTTATTTCTTTTTGTCGGGTAATAAGAAACTAAAGTCCAAAGAAAAAGTAAAAGAGATATAAGAAATAGTATGGAACAAAATATAAACGACGAATTACTAAATAACCTTAGTAGAAAAGAATCTGAATCTAAATTCCAATACGATCAAGATTCAGATGTTGGATCATACACAATACCTGAATGGATCGACAGAGAATCTAATCAACAACAAAATCCACAACCGGTTCAGAATCAACCAAATAACCTAGGAAAAGTAAATTCTACTAGAACTCCTATGGGGATGGAAAATGATTGGAAAAATATTCCAGCTCAAAATCTCCCATCAAAAGGATTTGGATATCCTGAAGGATTTGAAATTGCTATTAAAGCATCAGGTGTTAAAGAGATACGACAATTTTCCACTGTAGATGAAGATGATAGAATAGACCTTGACGACAAGTTAAATACCATTATATCAAAGTGTATGAAGATAAGATGGAATGGTGGATTTCTAGAACCTTATGATCTTTGGTACGAAGATAGATTTTATATTATAATGTCTATTAGAGACATGACATTCTTAAGAGGTGAAAATAAAATCATGCTACCAGTAACAAAAAATTGTACAAAGCCTGATTGCGAAGTTCCTGATATGATAGAGCTAAGATCTAATCTACTTGATAGTTTCGTTGTAGATCAAGAAATTCTTAAGAGATATAGTAACGAGAGCTATTCATTTAAATTTATTCCAAAAGATGGAAGTCCTGAGATGGATCTTTATATTCCTACAGTAGGTGTTACAACTATCTGTAGAAAGATCTTATCTGAAAAAAGAAGGAAAGGTAAAGGATTCGATGAAAGCTTTGCTAAAGTTGCATCTTTCATAATACCAGATTGGAGAGGACTTGATGAATCCGTATATGATCAATACGAGAGAGCTTCTGGAGAATGGTCTCCTCTACAATTCTCTATTGCAGATCAAATAACAGAGAAGATAAACTTTGCTACAAAATCAAGAATCAATAGTAAATGTGAAAGCTGTGATGGGGAGGTCACAGCAGAGATTTCCTTTCCCGGAGGGTACAGATCTCTTTTCGTTATTTCAGATATCTTTAGCCAACTACTTTGATATTAAATTTAGACTCTGGGAAGAATTTAAATTATCAATAGATCATTTGGAGGATTTACCTTTCTACGAATATCAACTGTTTATAGATAAGCTTAACGAAAGAATAGAAAGAGAAAATAAGAAAAACGAGCAAGGCGAATTAGTAGAAGCATTTGCATTTTCAAAGCCAAAAAGATAACTTTTTGGCTTTTTAGGTATATAAATAAAAAACAATTTTGGCAGAAACATCTGGAAAATCAGGAGAAGCAGGATCTGGGTATCCTATTTTTAAATCTGAAGGAGGAGCCTTTGATAGGGCTAAGTTCGAAAGTACTATTAGATCCGGTGCAGGGTCAATAATCACTCCTGAAACATTCGAGGCTATGAAAGCTGCAGATAGCGCAGGTACTGCCGCAAAATTTTTTTACAACGTATCATTTAATAAGAATTTAAGAGAGCTCGATCCGGAATTTAATAGCGACTCAGTTTTTTACCGAGAAGCATACTCCCAAGCTAATGCCGATAAAAATCTCATAGCTGAGGATATAGACGAGGGAAAATCTGTTGACGGTAAGGATATATTTGAAATGTCTAAAAAATCTGCTAATGAAAAATATAATAACGCAAAGATACTTAAAGAAGGAAATGTAACACAGATAATAGAAAATATAGGTTCCATTAGTGAAATAGAGGGTTTTGAAAAATATGATTCTGTTAAATCAGATTTCGATAGCAAGATAAAGGATGAAAAAATAAAATTTGATGTTATATCAGATAAATTTTTAGATATTCTCAACTATTTTAATCAAGAGGGAGCTTCTGTTAATGCTAAAAAACTATATACGCCGGAAAATAATGCAATAATATCAGCATTTGCTAAGATATTAGAGGGGGAAGGATTTAATTCCCCTAGCGTTTTAGAAATGTCCAAAAGATATGACGAAAATCTAAAAAAATTAATAGAAGGGAAAGATGGGAAAAAAGCTGAGGACGTAATAAAAGAAGCTGCTGATCAGAGTAAGAAGGAAGAAACCGCTACTAAAACAGAGGAACAAAAGCTAGAAGAGAAAAAATCAGAGGAACCGAAGAAAGAATCAATTCCTGAAAATAAAGATGTGAAATTAGATCAGCCTAAAGAATCATCTACTTCTACAACTTCTACGGCAACTCCAACAACAACTGCTACAGTACCAGAAGAGCCTAAAAAGGCAGATGAAAAGAAAGAACCAGAAGTTAAAACTGCAGAACAAAAACTTGACGAGAAAAAACCGGAGGAAAAGAAAGAAGCTACTGGAACTGTAGAAGAAAAAAAAGACGAAGGGAAAAAAGGAAAGGGTAAGGGTAAAGAAAAAGAGCCTGTATTCAGTGAGCCAGTAAAAGGTATATTTGACATGCTAGGAATAAAGCTTCCTGCTGCTAAGGAGGGTGAAGGTGATAAAGGAGAAGGTGATAAGGGCAAAGGAAAAAATAAAGGATTAACCACCGGTAGTGCGCAAGGAGATAAAACTATGGAGGAGCTTGGTTTTGCTAAACCAAAAGAAGGTGAATCAGGTGGAGATAAAGGGAAAAAAGATAATAAATCTACGACTGACAATAAAGCAACCAAGTTAGACGAGAAAGTTTCAACAAATACCGATAAAAAATCTGAAACTTCTACCACTTCTACGCCTATAAAAGAAACACAAACACAAAATTTATCTAGTGTAAGTACACCTGATACTGATAAAAAAGATGTTAAGAAAGAGGAACCCACGACAACTACAGCGACAACTACAGAAAATCAAGCTGTAGATAAAAATACTAGCGCTATAAATGACGCGAAAACTACGACAGAAGCAACAAAAGAAACTGAAGATAAAACAAAAAAAGAGGATCAAGATAAAATGAACAAAGAGATGAGCGACAATATGAAATCTATGGTATCATTACTAACTCAGCTAAATAATACGTTAAAAAATCCTCTAATGGTTATTCCTAACAATAAAAAATTCCATTAGGGGGTTTACTTTTTGATAGGGATTTAATATATTTGTAAAAAATAAACCTAAATAATAAATTATGAGTAACAATTATGAAATTACAAAAGAGCTCAGAACCGCATTGGTTGAGTTCTTAAATGCCTACGGAGGCTACAAAGAATGTTTGGAAAATTTGGAAAATGAGGAAAAAACTGAATTCACTGAGGAAGAAATTAATCAAATGCTAAATCTTCTTGGAATATTTAGACTTATGGACACTTTCCATATGGTAGAAAGATTTAAAATAGAAGTTACACCTCTAAAATCCCCGGAAACTGATGATCAATCAGAACCTACCGCATCACAAGCAGGATAAGATCGATACACTCTATTTAAGAATGGCCAATGTTTGGTCAGAAAACTCACACTGTAATAGAAATAAAGTAGGTTGCTTAATCGTAAAAGATCGTCAAATAATATCTGACGGATATAACGGAACGCCATCTGGATTTTCTAATGATTGTGAGGACTGCAATAATAACACACTTCCAACTGTGTTACATGCAGAAGCCAACGCCATAACTAAAATAGCTAAGAGTACTAATAGTGCAGAGGGTTCTACCCTCTATGTCACTCTGTCCCCTTGTTTTGATTGCGCTAAGTTAATCATACAAGCAGGAATTAAAAGAATTGTTTATTCTGAAACTTACAGAAATACAGATTCTTTTAAACTTTTCGAGGAAGCAGGAATAGAAATTAAAAAAATAAACATTTAGAAAATAATAGGGGATTATGGCAGTAAAGAACATTCAGGAATTGGCAGAAAGTTTCATGAGAACATCGTCGGAGAAAGACTTCGTCGAATTATATAAAAGAATTAAACCGGGGCTATTAAATCATTGTAAATCTATATTGGTTGAGCAGGATGCAGCAGAGGATGCAGTTTCAAATACAATGGCTAAAATATGGACTAAGATTTCACAATACGATTCTTCAAGAGGTAATTTTTCTACATGGGTATACAACATTGCTAGAAATGAATCACTTGGTATTAAAAAGAATGAAGATCGATATTTACCAATGATACACGAAGTGGTAAGAAGCAATGACGAATCAGACGATTCTTGTTCAGTATATCCAATAATAAGTTCTTCAGCACCAACGCTAGAAGCAGAGTTTAATTATATAGGAATTGAGAATGATGAGATGGAAGATCTATACGATAATGTTATAGAGAAAATGAAAGGACTCCCGGAAATTTACAAAGACATTCTTTTTGATAGAGAAATATTAAGAATGAAATATCAAGAGATTGCCGATAAATACGGAATGAAAAAAAGAGCTATTGCAACAAGAATTAGAAGAGCAAGATTAAAAGTTAGGGAGATGTTTCCTGGTGTTAATTTAACTTTTAATGATTGATTGTAACTTTTACTAATAGATAGATATAATTGATATGAATTATCCTTTTAAAAGAGTTATAACGGACATTAGGAACTATTTCTTTTTAAGAAGAACTATAAAGAAAAATACAGGATCTATTGAATGGGAAAAATTCAAGCTTAGAGTAGATTGGATAGGAAGAATATACACGGTAGTTAATCTTCCTCCAGAGGTTATATATTCTCCAGATTCCCCGGATGAAATTAGACCTGCATATATTTTAGAGGAATCTAGACCTCTTAATGTGTATTTAACTTCTTTAAATTTACAGGAGGTAATAATGCCTAAGATATCTCCTATTCCTAACTCGGTTTCTTATTTAGTAGTTTACAGTCCCTATTTCCAGAGATTGTCTATAAGATGGATAATCTACAGAATTATACTTATCCTTATCTTGATGTGGCTCCAATATAAATTTGGATTAGTAAGCTGGATATTAGGAGGATTTAAATATTTATGGAATGTTATCTTCTGATATACAAATAAATCGTCAAGCTTTCCCATGGGGTAGAGCTTATGTGGTAGAAGGAGCTGGTGAAGCTCCTTTAATTTTACCCTCAGTTACTACTATACTAAAACTAGTAAAGAACGAAAAGTACGAAAAATTAAGGGAACAGTTCGGCGAGGATAGATGGAATAAAATATTGCATGACGCAGCAGAGAGAGGAACAGTAATGCACAGAATGCTGGAATTATTTCTTCTTGAGTGGGCTAAGGAAAAAGACGTTGATAGATCATTAAAAAAAGCACAAATATTTGCCATAGAGGAATCAAGAAGAGATGATGGCAAATATGCTAAATATGTAAATAAGGGAAGGGATCTTTTCTGGAATTTTTATCATACTAATTTCTGGGAAAATATAGAAGAGGTAGTAGACAACGAGGCTTTCTTATACACAACATTTAAAGGAGGATGGGCAGGAGCATGCGATTTTGTTTATAGGGATAAAGAATACAATTTAATAGTTGACGACTTTAAATCATCAACATCCCCAAAAGACGAAGATGATATATTAAGCTATAAACTTCAGATATCAGCATATATGTTTATGTGTGCAGAAAAATATGGAGAGGTACCAAAACAAGGAAGAATAACAATAGCAAATGAGCAAACATCAGATATACAAACTTTCATAGTACACGACTACGAATTAAAAGATTATCTGGGTCAATTTATAGATTTTGCTAAAAAATTCAGAGAAATTCACGGGATATAGGAAACTTACTAATATTTAATCACTATAAAAATAAAAAAATAAAATGGCAAAGAAAGAATCAGAAGCTGTATTGGAAGCTCAAAACGAAGCTAAACTAGAGAAATTTATTAGCAACGTAGATACGGAAAAAGTAAAATCTATCAAAGATGATCTTGAAAATTATAAAGCAAGTCTTAAAAATAAAGAATATGCTGTATCTATGTCAGATACTCTTTTACATAGATTTGATGTATACATGAATGAAGAAGTTCAGTGGAGATCTAAAGAAGCACTAGGGGTTAAAGAAATCATAAAAAGAATAGATGAAGTAAAGTCCGAAGGAATTAAGGACGGCGTTGTTTATTTTACTAATTTAGAAGTTGAGGCTTCTCACTACTTCGTATTAAAAATGGAGGGTAAAGGAAAAGGCGAAATCGATTCTTTTGTATCCCTTTGGAAAACTTTCGAAGAGACATTAGCTTTGATTCAGCAAGATAATCTAGTAGTTAAAGATCTAGAGCAACAACTTGCTGCTGCAGAACAAGGTATCGAATTAGAATAATCTCTACTATAAACTAAATATAATAAAAGACTGGTATTAATTCCAGTCTTTTTTTGTGGATATATACTTAAGTATGAAAAACAAATTATTACCATGGATAATTGCTCTATCAGCATTATCAGTTTCAGGATCAGCTGCTTTTTATTCGGTATCGGGATTGGGTAAAATGTTTGCAGGAGCTTCTTTGCAGGTTATGATACTTGCGGGAAGTTTAGAATTTGCTAAACTAGTTACAGCATCTCTTCTATATCAATATTGGAAAAAGCTTAATCTTGGATTAAAAATATACCTTTCTATAGCAACACTGATACTAATAATCATAACTTCCGCAGGAATATATGGATTTTTATCATCTGCTTATCAGGAAACGTCGTTTAAAGTACAAAACCAGGATAAGAATATAGAAATATTGGATAAAAATATATCAATAATAAAAACAGAAATATCTAATTTCGAGTCCCAGATAAAACAAAAGAACGATAGGCTAGGTCAATTAACAACAATAAGAACAAATCTACAATCAACACAGGATGTTCTTATAGAAAAGTCAAAATCAACAAATGCTGTTAGACAACAGATAAAAGATGTGGATTCTGAAATAAAAAGAATGGACTCAGAGGTATCGGTTTTAAATGATTCTATATCATCCAAAAATACAAGGATATCTTCTATAGAGCAGCAAAAATTCGGCGTTTCTTCTAATGCAGATCTTGCTAAGGAAGTTGGGCCTTTAAAATACATTGCAAAACTTACGGGAAGCAATATAGACAGTGTTGTTAACTGGTATATCATAGTTTTAATGTTTGTTTTTGATCCACTAGCTATTGCACTAGTAATAGCGGCAAACTTTGCATTTGAAATGAATGATAAGGAAAATAAAAAAGAAGAAGAAAAAGTGGAAGAAAAAGAAAATAAAATAAAAAAATTCTGGAAAAATATAACATCTAGAAAAAATAAATCCTCAGATTCTAATAATGAAGAACCTATTGAAATTAATAACGTTGAGGAAGAAGAAATCGCTATAAAGGCAGATTTAGATAACATTGAAGAAATTAATGAGCCGATCCAGGATATTATCAAAATGGAAGAAGATCCATTAGTTGATCAAATTAATGAGACTGCAGAGACTGAAATAAAAAATGATGTCGTAGAAGATTCCAAAAAAGAGGAGAATAAAGAGGAGAATCCGGATAAATATATTAATAATCCATCTCAGCAAAATAAAGTTAAAAGTGTAAGGGATAAATTCAGAGGTAATCCTGACATTAAAAGCTCTAGAGAAGGACTTAGAAATAATAATTGGGGTAATGAAGATCCCTTAAATTTAAGATGATTGGAAAAGTTTATACAACAGATCAAAGGTACGTAGAGCACTTAGATTGTAACCCAGCAGTTTACAGAAGGGTATATTTCCAATCCTGTAATTTGGATATCAAACAAGGATCTAGCATACTTTCTAGCGTTTCTCTTTGTGATTTTAAATTAGAATCACTAGGTAGTTCGGAATTAGGCGGATGTGGGGGATCTCTTAAAAAGAGTATAACTCTAGGACCTTCTAGCAATTATACATTAACAGCACCTGAGATAGGACAAGCTCAAGGAGAGGTACAGATGATAGTTATAAAGGTTAGATATGAGAAAGATCACCCGGACGATCAAAAATTCTTGACCTGGGAGTATAAAGGTCAAACATATCCTATTAGAAGTCTAATGGTTCTAACAGGAAGAACAGAGGCAGAAATTCCTTGGCAGGGATGGGATCTTAGCTATTATTCTAACAATCCACCTGTACCTAGTTTTAGCCCACACATTTATCCTACTATATCTTCACCGAATCTAACATTTGGAGGAATTATGTTTAGTAATCTTAATGATACATATAGTACTGAATTAGAAATATTTGTTTTTAACTAATGGCTACACCACCTCTAGTATGTAATACAATACAATTTGAAGGTGCTATCTTTCAAAGATGCAATCTTCAAATAGTCAATGGGACTAAAGTTGTTAGAGAAATAAGCTTTTGTGACACTGATATAGTACTTAATAACTACTCATCATTCAGTGGATGTGTTTATGGAAACTCATCTTTACTACTTAGTGCCGAAGGATTAAATAATGTTGACTTTGTAATGATTAAGGCAACATACCCAACAACATTACCAGTTTCAAACAGATTTATAAATATACTATACAACGGTAACTATTTGCCTATGGCAAATCTAACCATATTAACGGGGAATAGCAACTATATATTTGGTGGATGGGATTTAGATCCTAATGGAAGCGATATAGAATCTCCTTATTTTGAACAAGGAGGTATGCTATTATATAATCCTCATTCAGTTAGAGTTAATGTCGAGGTTATAATAGGAGAGGGATTAGTAGATAGCGAAATTACAGAATATATTACAGATCAAAATGGAAACATCTTAGTTAACGAGGATGGCAACTTTATAATTTTTTAAATAAATAAATTAAATGAATAAAACTGTTTCAATAACATCATTACCCGCAGCAACCGGATTTGGACCGGGTGATAGTTTAGTAGG
>Ga0078894_10000897_pt1 | contig 21440 bp, 17 predicted proteins | sample LauGreSu1BDMLBSD_2_FD_67506 | JGI IMG/M metagenome (GOLD analysis project Ga0078894, IMG submission 67506) | Freshwater lake microbial communities from Lake Michigan, USA - Su13.BD.MLB.SD (version 4) (version 4) | ecosystem: Environmental > Aquatic > Freshwater > Lake | place: Lake Michigan... | reverse complement strand
TCGTCACGGCGCTCGTCACGGCGCTCGTCACGGCGCTCGTCACGGCGCTCGTCACGGCGCTCGTCGCGGCGCTCGTCGCGGCGCGGCCCGCGGCTGGCGTCCGACCGCGCGTCTGTCCGCGGCGCCCGCGGCGGCTCGTCGCGTGGCGCGCGCTCCGCCCGCGCGAGCGGGACGAGCGGCTGCCGGCGCGCCTCCTCCAGTTCCTCTGCGTCGCTGTCACTGTCGCCCGGCAGCTCCTCTTCGACCGGCATCGGCGCCTCGCCGAGCTCGTAGCGGAGCTGTGCAAGCGGGATGATGCGCGATTCCCCCGAAGCGAGGCGCAACGTCACGCGGTCCCGGAAGATGTCGTTCGCGACGACCTTCTCCTCGCCGGCCGCGGTCTGCAGGACCTTCCCCTCTTTGGGAAACCGCTTGCGCGACTGCACGTAGAACTCGTGCTCGTAGCGGAGGCAGCACATCAGACGGCCGCAGGATCCGGAGATCTGTGCGGGATTGAGCGTCGAGAGGCGCTGGTCCTTCGCGCTGCTCGATTTCACGGGGAGGAGTTCGGGGAGCCAGCTCGCCGAGCAGAACTGGCGACCGCAGCGTCCGACCCCATCGAGCCGCTTCGCTTCATCGCGGACCCCGATGTGCCACATATGCACACGCGTCGAGAAGCGACGTTCGAGCCGTCGGACGAGCTCGCGGAAATCGACGCGCGCCTCCGCGGTGAAGTAGCAGGTGAGTCGGCGCCGGTCCCACTGCCACTCGGTGTCGGAGATCTTCATGTCGAGCGTGAGCTCGCGCACGAGCTCCACCGCCGCGCGGCGCACGGCGTGCTCATCCGCACGGAGGCGCACGGCGGTGTCGATCTCGCGTGGGGTCGCGAGCCGTACGATGGACGGCAGCTCCTCCGGCGACGCCTTGCCGTGGGTGGTCCCCGCCTTGCGGCGCTCCGCGAGCTCCCCCGTGCTGTGCACGCGCCCGAGGTCCTCGCCGCGCTCGACTTTCACGATCACGGCGGCGCGCAGCGACGGTGGGGCCTCGCCGGTCCACGTGTAGAAGACGCGGCGATGCCCCTTGAACTCCACCTCCACGAGGTGGGCGGTGGGGACGCTCGGGGCGGCGGCCTCGGGGGCCGTCGGCTCGGCGGGCGTGGTCACGCGGGACTCACTCGGTGAACGCACCCATCTTGAGGAACTTCTCGCGCCGCTTGCGGACGAGCTTGTCGGGCTTGAGCCGGCGGAGCTCGTCGACGTGCGCGAGGATGGCGTCGTGCAGCGCCGCCGCCGCCGCGGCGTGGTCGGCGTGCGCGCCGCCCGGGGGCTCGGGGATGACCTCGTCGACGATGCCGAGCCGCACGAGGTCCTCGGAGGTGATGCGGAGCGACGAGGCGGCCTTCTCCCGCATCTCGGGGCTCTTTCCGTCCTTCCAGAGGATCGCCGCGCATCCCTCGACGGTGATGACGGAGTAGACCGAGTGCTCAAGCATCAGGATCCGGTCGGCGACGCCGAGGGCGAGGGCGCCTCCCGAACCGCCCTCGCCGATGACCGTCGCGATGATGGGAACCGTGAGTTGTGCCATCTCGATCAGGTTGCGCGCGATCGCCTCCGACTGACCGCGTTCCTCGGCGCCGATGCCGGCCCAGGCGCCGGGCGTATCGATGAAGGTCAGCACCGGCACGTGGAACTTCTCGGCGAGCTTCATCAGGCGGAGCGCCTTGCGGTACCCCTCCGGGTGCGGCATCCCGAAGTTCCGGTGGATGTTCTCCTTGGTGTCGCGGCCGCGCTGGTGCCCGATGCACATCACCGTCTCGCCGTCGAGCCGGGCCCACCCGCCGACAATCGACGGGTCGTCGCGGAAGGCCCGGTCGCCGTGCAGCTCGATGAAATCGCTGAAGGCGAGGCGGAGGTAGTCGAGCGTGAAGGGGCGCCGGGCCGAGCGCGCCACCTGCACGCGCTGGAGCGGGGTGAGCGTCCGGTACACCTCATTGCGGAGGCTTCCGAGCTTCTGCTGCAGCGGTGCGATCTCCGCGGTGAGGTCGATCTTCTGCGCCTCGGCCTGCTGCCGGAGCTCCTCGATCTGGCGCTCCAGCTCGGCGATCGGCTTGTCGAATTCGAGTACGGACGTTCCCATGGTCAACCTCCACGCACGAGCTTCACCCGGTCGTCACCGAGGAGCGCGCGCAGTTCCGAGAGGGCGGGGCCGGCGGCCGAGAGCCGCAGCGAGGAGCGCATCCGCGCCGGGACCCCGTCCCGACCCTTCCAACGTAGCTCCAGCGGGGCGGACCCGGGATGGGCCTCGGCGATCGCCCGGACATCCTGCATCACCCCGGCGGGGACCCCGGTCTCCGCGTCGAGCTCCAGCCGCACCGCGAACTGGCCGGTGGCCCGCAGTTCAGCGAGCCGCGTGACCGACTCCACGATGAAGGTCGGGTTGTCGGCATCCTGATCGCGCCGGGAGTAGCCCCCCTTGAGCAGGACGGGGATGTCGGCCTGAATGCGGTCCCCAATGGCGGCCCACGCCTCCGGGAAGACGAGGAGCTCCGCCGCGCCGGAGAAGTCCTCCACGGTGAGGCGGGCGAACTCGTTCCCCGACTTCTTGCTCACCTGCCGCTTGATGGCGGTCACCACGCCGGCGAGCGCAATCGCATCCGGCGTCCACGTGCCCAGCTGCGAAACGGTGTGCGTCGCGAGGAGTTCGCACTCGGCGCGGAACGGCTCGAGGGGATGCCCGGAGATGTAGAAGCCGAGGATCGCCTTCTCCTGCGTGAGCCGTTCGGACTCCGAGAAGGGGGCGACGTTCGGCAGGGTCGGCTGCAGCGGCGCGGCGGTGGGCTCCGACTCGCTGCCGCCGAGGAGGTCGCCGAAGAGCGACCCCTGGCCGGTGGCGATCTCCGCCTGCGCGAGGGAGGCGGCCTGGATCGCGCCGTCGAGGGCGGCGACGAACTGCGCGCGGTGGCCGCCAAGGCCGTCGAGCGCGCCCGCGTGGATGAGCGCCTCGAGCACCCGCTTGTTGCAGGTGCGGAGGTCGATGCGCTCACAGAGGTCGTAGAGCGAGGTGAAGGGGCGCTCGGCGCGCGCGGCGAGGATCGACTCGACGGCGGAGTGGCCGACGTTGCGGATGGCCCCCAGGCCGAAGCGAATCCGCTTGTCGCCGATGACGGTGAACTTCCACCCCGACTCATTGACGTCGGGGGGGAGGATCTCGAGCCCGAGGTCACGCGACTCGGCGATGTACTTCACGACCGCGTCGGTGTCGCCGATGCAGGCCGAGAGGACGGCCGCCATGAACTCCGGCGCGTAGTGCGCCTTGAGGTAGGCCGTGTGGTACGAGAGGATCGAGTAGGCGACGGAGTGCGACTTGTTGAAGCCATAGCGCCCGAAGGTCTCGATCTGGCCCGCGATGTCCTCGATGACCTTGGGCGGGAAGCCGTTGGCGACGGCCTTGGTCGAGAACTTCCCGAGCTCCTGGCGGATCAGCTCGGCGTCCTTCTTGCCCACCGCCTTGCGCAGCACGTCGGCCTCGGCGAGGGAGATCCCCGCGAGGCGCTGTGCGATGCGCATCACCTGTTCCTGATAGGTGATGACGCCGTAGGTCGGGGCGAGGATCTCCTCGAGCTCGGGGAGCTGATACGAGACCGGCTCCTCCCCCTTCTTGCGGCGCTGGTACACCTTGTGCATCCCCGCGTCGAGCGGACCGGGGCGCATCAGCGCGTTGGAGGCGACGAGGTCGTCGAAGCGGTCGGCGCGCATCGCGCGCACCATGTCCGTCGCGAGGGGGGACTCGAACTGGAAGACGCCGGCGGTGCGACCGGCGCGGAGCATCCGGTAGGTCGCCTCGTCGTCGAGCGGGAGGGCGTCGAGGTCGATCGCCACGCCGCGGCGCTCGTGGATGGCGCGCAGCGCGTCGGTGAGGATGGTCAGCGTCGTGAGGCCGAGGAAGTCCATCTTGAGCATTCCGGCCTTCTCGAGCGCGACCATGTCGTACTGCGTGACGACGACGCGCTCGTCACCCCCGCCCCCACTCCCCTTCGACTCCGCCGTACAGACGGGGACGTAGTCGTCGAGCGGGCCCGGCGCAATCACGATCCCTGCGGCGTGCACGCCCGCGTGGCGCGAGAGCCCTTCGAGCGCGATGGCGAAGTCGAAGAGCTGGGCGTGGCGCTCGTCCTGCTCGTAGAGCTTCCGGACCTCGGGGACCTTCTCGATCGCCTCGGCGACGGTGAGCGAGAAATTCGGCTGATTCGGGATCAGCTTCGCGATCGCGTCGGTCTCGGCGGGGGTGAAGCCGAGGACGCGTCCCACGTCCTTGATGCAGGCGCGCGACTTGAGCGTCCCGAAGGTGATGATCTGGCCGACCGACTCGCGGCCGTATTTCTCGCGGACGTACTCGATGACCTCGCCGCGGCGCTCTTCGCAGAAGTCGACGTCGATGTCGGGCATCGAGACGCGTTCCGGGTTGAGGAAGCGCTCGAAGAGGAGGTCGAACTTCAGCGGGCAGACGTTCGTGATGCCGGTGGCGTAGGCGACGAGCGAGCCGGCGGCGGAGCCACGGCCCGGGCCCACCGGAATCCCGCGGTCGCGCGCCGCCTTGATGAAGTCGGCGGTAATGAGGAAGTAGCCCGCGTAGCCCGTCTTCGTGATCACCCCGAGCTCGTAGTCGAGCCGCTCCTTGACATCGGCCGGGAGTGGGGTGCCGTAGCGCGCGCCGGCGCCCTCGGTCGCGATGCGGACGAGGAGGTCGTTCTCGCTCTTCACGCCTTTGGGGAGCGGGAAGGCCGGGACGTAGTACTTCTTCTCGAACTGTACGTTCACCGCGTCGGCGATCGCGCAGGTGTTCTCGAGGACGTCGGGGCGGTCGGGGAAGACCGCCGCCATCTCGGGGGCGCTCTTGAAGTAGAGCCCGCGGTCGTACCGGAGCCGGTCGGCGTCGAGCCGGTCCTTCTTGAGGCCGATGCAGAGCAGGACGTCGTGCGCGTCGTGGTCGTCGGCCTTGAGGAAGTGCGCGTCGTTCGTCGCGACGACGGGGAGACCGAGGTCCTTCCCCAGACGGAAGACGAGGTCGTTGAGGCGACGCTGCTCCCCGGCCTCGTGGGCCTGGACCTCGAGGTAGTAGCGGCCCCGGAAGAGCTCCGCGTACCAGGCGGCGGTGGCGCGCGCCTCGTCGTACCGGTCCTCGAGGAGATGCTGCGCGACTTCCCCCGCCATGCAGGCGCTCGAGACGATGAGCCCCTCGTGGTGGGCGGCGAGGAGCTCGCGGTCGACCCGCGGCTTCCCGTAGAACCCCTCGGTGTAGGCGAGGGAGGAGAGTTTGACGAGGTTCCGGTAACCTGCGAGGTCCCGGGCGAGGAGGACGAGGTGGAAGTAGTTCTTCTCGCCGGCCTGGGCCCGGGTCTTCACCCGCCGGTCACCGGGGGCGACGTAGGCCTCCATCCCGATGATCGGCTTCACCCCCGCCTTCCGGGCCTTCTCCTGGAACTCCCACGCTGCGTGGAGGTTGCCGTGGTCCGTGATGGCCAGGGCAGGCTGCTCGAACTCCTTCGCCCGGGCGATCAGGTCGTCGATCCGGTTCGCCCCGTCGAGGAGAGAGTACTCGGAGTGACAGTGGAGATGGACGAAGGCCATGGGCCCAGAAGGATAGCGGAATCCGGGGGGGTGGGCGATAGGGGCGCTCTATAGTTGGTATCTTAGGGGCGGGAGTCGGGCATCAGGGGTCGGGGATGAGGCCTCGGGTACCAGGTTTCAGGCACTAGGCATCAGGCATCAGGCATCTACGAGGGCGCCATGCGGACGGTTCGAGGCTGGGCACAGACTGCCGGGCGACTGGTGGTCCGCGTAATCGTCGGGCTCTCGGTGCTCGGGGGTGGGTTCCTCGGGTTCACGCCGACGGGGCGGTATCTCGCCCAGGCAGGGTGGGAGGAGGGGCGGATCCTGCTCGCCCGGCGGCCGATCGAGACGTTGGTCGCGGATTCCGCGGTTCCTGCGCCGACCCGTGCAAAGCTCCGGCTCGTGCTAGAGGCCCGGGCGTTCGCTGAGGACTCCCTCGGGCTTCCGGCCGGCGGGGCCTTCACGACCTACACCGACCTCGGCCGGGACACCTTGGTCCTCGTCCTCTCCGGCGCGGAGCGGGACACCCTCGCGCCGGTCACCTGGTGGTTTCCGATCGTCGGGCGGGTCCCGTACAAGGGGTTCTTCGACGTCGCGGACGCGCGGGCGGCGGCGGACGCGCTCGCCGACGCGGGGCGCGACGCCTACCTCCGCCCCTCACCCGCCTTCAGCACGCTGGGGTGGTTCGACGATCCGCTGCTCTCGACGACACTCGCCGCGGACTCGGTCGACCTCGTGAACACGGTGATCCACGAGCTCACGCACAACCGGTACTACGCCGCCGACGGCGCCGTCTTCAACGAGTCGTTCGCGAACTTCGTGGGGGCGCGGGGGGCGGAGCGGTTCTTCCGCTCGCGCGGGGACACGGTCCGTGCGGCGCGTGCCGCGGCGCGATGGGCCGATGAGCGCCGACTCGCGGACTTCTGGCGCACCCTCGCCGGGGCACTCGACTCCGCGTTCGCCGCGCATCCGGGTCCGTCGGCGCGCGCGGCGCGGCTGACCGCACGCGAGCGGGTCTACGCCACGGCGCGTCGGCGGCTCGTGGACTCGATCGCCCCGACGTTCGCGACGATCCCTCCGCGGTATGCGCAGCGGCTGGCCCTCGACAATGCGGCGCTGCTCGCTCGGCGGGTCTATCTGCACGACCTGGAGGGGTTCGAGGTCGCGTTCGAGGCCGCGGTTCGCGACCTTCGCGTCGCGATCACCCGGCTCATCGAGGCGCACCGGCGAGCGCGCCGGTAGCAGCGGGGCGTCCCCGTCCGGGCGGATGCACCGGCGGTGACGATGCGGGGTGACGATCCGGATCGCCGCGCGGCGTCTCAGCTCAGAGGTCGATCTGCGCGACGCGGTGCGGGGTCCGCGAGAACAGGGACCCGAAGGCGTCGATGACGGCGGTCCGGGTGGTGGCGGTGAGTGCGTCGGGTGCGGCATCGGGAAGCTCCGCCGCCACCGATGTCATCTCGACGTCGGCGATGCCGCACGGGACCATCAGGTCGAAGTAGTGGAGATCGGTCGTCACGTTCAGCGCGAAGCCGTGCCACGTGACCCACTGCCGCGCGTGCACCCCGATGCTCGCGAGCTTCCGCCCCCCCGTCCACACTCCCGTCTTCCCCGGGTTGCGCTCCGCCTGCAGGCCGAGCGTCCCGACGGCCTGGATGAGCACCTCCTCCATCTGCCGCAGGTACCAGTGGAGGTCCTGCTTGTGCCCTGTGAGGTCGATGACGGGATACCCCACGAGCTGCCCAGGCCCGTGGAAGGTCACGTCTCCCCCGCGCTCCACCTCGTGGAGCGCCACACCGCGCGCGGCGAGCGCCTCCGGGGAGGCGAGGAGATGCGCCGCTTTTGATGAGCGCCCCAGCGTGATCACGGGGGGGTGCTCCACCAGCACGAGGACGTCGTGCGCCACGCGACCCGCGAGGCGCGCAGCCGCGAGGTCGCGCTGGAACGACAAGGCCTCCGCGTAGTCGCGGAGGCCCAGGTCGAGGACCAGCAGCTCGCTCACGAGCGGGTGGCCCGCGGGTCGGTCGTCAGGGAGTGCGGCATCAACGGAGCGGCACGCCTCACGCGTGCAGCATCTTCCCCATCGAGTCGAGCACCGCCTCGGCGATCGCCTCGCTGAGGGTCGGGTGCGCGTGGATGGCGAGGTCGATCTCCTCCACGGTGTACTCGTTCTCGCGGGCCACGGCGAACTCGTGAATCATCTCGGTGGCGTGCGCGCCGATGATGTGCGCGCCGAGGATCTCGCCGTACTTCTCGTCGCGGATCACCTTCACGAACCCCTCCGTCTCACCGCTGGTGCGCGCGCGACCGTTCGCCGAGAAGGGGAACTTGCCGACCTTGTACGCGAGGCCCTTCTCCTTGCACTGCGCCTCGGTGAGGCCGATGCTCGCGACCTCGGGGTGACAGTAGGTCGCGTTCGGGATGTTGCCGTAGTTCACCGGATGGTGCGCGTGGCCGGCGAGGATGTCGGCGACGACGTGGCCCTCGCGTGAGCCCTTGTGCGCGAGCATCGGCGGGCCGGCGACGTCGCCGATGGCGTAGATACCCTTCGCGGTGGTCTCGAACCGGTCGGTGATCTTGATGAAGCCGCGCTCGGTGAACTGGACGCCGGCTTCCTTGGCGCCGATCGACTCGACGTTCGGCGCCCGTCCCGCGGCGACGAGCACGAGGTCGAAGGTCATCTCCTTCTTCTCGCCACCCGCCTCGACGGGGATGGTCACCCCGCCCTTGCCCTTCTTCGCCGTCCCGAGCTTCGCGCCCGTGACGATCTCGATGCCGCGCTTCTTAAATGCCTTCGCGAGCTCGACGGAGCAGTCCTCGTCCTCGACCGGGAGGATCCGCGGCATTACCTCGAGGATCGTGACCTTCGAGCCGAAGGCGTTGAAGACGTCGGCGAACTCGCATCCCACGGCGCCGGCGCCGATCACGGCGATGGTCTTCGGCGCGTGGTCGAGCGTGAGTGCCTCATCGGAGGAGAGCACCTGCGTCTTGTCGAGCTCGAGGCCGATCTGCGGCAGCCCCTTCACGCGGGAGCCGGTCGCGATGACGATGCCCTTCGTCGCCGTGTGGGTCTCGGTCTTCCCGTCGGCCCCGGTCACCTTGACGCTCTTGCCGGCGCCGAGGACGCCCGTGCCCTTGAGCCAGGTGATCTTGTTCTTCTTGAAGAGGAACTCGACGCCCTTGGAGTTCTGCGCCGAGACCTGCCGGGAGCGCTTCATCGCGACCCCATAGTCGAGCGTGACCTTCTCGGCCGTCACGCCGAACTCCTTCCCCTTCGCGACCTTCTGCGCGATGGAGGCGGCCTCGAGGAGCGCCTTGGCGGGGATGCAGCCCCAGAGGACGCAGGTGCCGCCGAGCCCCTCGCGCTCGACGACCGCGACGGACTGGCCGAGCTGGGCGGAGCGGAGGGCGCCGACGTAGCCGGCCGGGCCGCCGCCGAGGTAGATGACGTCGAACTGAGCCATGGTCAGGTCCCGGAGAGGGTCAGAGGGCGAGGAGGAGGGGATTCTCGATGAGGCGGCGGAGCGTCTGCAGGAAGGCCGCGCCGACGGCGCCGTCGATGACGCGATGGTCGCAGCTCATCGTGACGCGGAGCTTCTTGCGGACCTCGAAGCTGCCGTCCGCCGCGACCTGGACCTTGTCCTCAATCGCGCCGACGGCGAGGATGCCAACCTCGGGCGGGTTGATGATCGCGGTGAACTGGTCGATCTGCATCATCCCGAGGTTCGAGACGGAGAAGGTCGAGCCGGTGAACTCCTCCGGCTTCAGCTTCCGCTCGCGCGCCTTCTTCGCGAGGGTCTTCGCCTCGGCGGAGATGGCGCCCATCCCCTTGGTGTCGGCGTCGAAGATCACCGGCACGATCAGGCCGTCGTCGGTGGCCACGGCCATCCCGAGGTGCACCGACTCGAAGTACCGGATCCGGTCGCCGAGCCAGTGTGCGTTCACCTCGGGGTGCTTGGTCAGCGCGGTGGCCGTCGCCTTCAGGATGAGGTCGTTGAACGAGAACTTGTACGCGTCACCGAGCTCGGCGGCCGCGGCGCGCATCTCGGCGGCGCGGGTGAGGTCGAACTCGGCGGTGAGGTAGAAGGTCGGGATCGGTCCGATCGACTCGCTGAGGCGGCGGGCGATCGTCTTGCGGATCTGCGTGAGCGGCTCGTCGCGGAACGCGGCGCCGGTGCGCACCGGCGCCGCGGCCCGTGGCGCGGCCGATGGATGCCCGGCGGCAGACGGCGCCGCGGCACCGCTGGCCATCGCGGCCTCGATGTCGCGCTTCACGATGCGGCCGCCGGGGCCCGAGCCGTGGATGACGCCGAGGTCGACGCCCGCGTCGCCGGCGAGTCGCCGCGCGAGGGGGGAGGCGACGACACGGCCCGCCGGGGCCGCAGCCGCGGCCGCGGTTGTCACGGGTGCCGCCGGTGCGGGGGACGCCGACGGTGCGGCCGCGGGCGCAGCCGCAGGCGCAGCGGACGGCGCGGCCGGAGCCGATGCCGCAGCCGGCGCGCTACCACCACCGAGCAGTGCGGCGATGTCCTCGTCCTTCCCGGCGATGACGCCCACCAGCGTGCCGACGGCGGCGGTCGTGCCGGCGGCGACGAGCTGTTTCCGCAGCACGCCCTCGCCGCGTGCGGCGAGCTCCATCACCGCCTTGTCGGTCTCCACCTCGGCGAGGACGTCGCCCGGCTTCACGGCGTCCCCCTCCTGCTTGAGCCAGTTGACGAGGCGGCCCTCTTCCATCGTCGGGCTCAGCGCCTCCATGAACACCTTGGTTGCCATGGTCGTGGGACTCAGTCGAGGTACATGACTTTCCGGACCGCCGCGATCGTCTTCGCGACGTCGGGCTTCGCCGACTTCTCGAGCTGCTTCGCGTACGGCATCGGCACGTCGGCCTGGTGCACGCGGAGCACGGGGGCGTCCAGATCGTCGAAGCAGTGCCGCTGGACATAGTCCACGACCTGCGCGCCGATCCCGGCGATCTCCCATCCCTCCTCGAGCACGACGGCGCGGTTCGTCTTGCGGACCGAGGTCGTGATCGCGTCGACATCCATCGGGCGGACGGTCCGGAGGTCGACGACGTCGACCCGGATGCCCTCCTTCGCCAGCTGGTCGGCCGCCTGCATCGCCACGAGCGCCATCTTGCCGTTCGTGATGATCGAGCAGTGGTCGCCCTCGCGCTTGAGGTCGGCGACCCCGATCGGGACGATGTAGTCCTCGTCGGGGACCTCCCCCTTTGTGTTGTAGAGCATCTCGCCCTCGAGGACGATGACCGGGTTGCCATCCCGGATCGCGGCCTTCAGCAGCCCCTTGGCGTCGTACGGCGTGCCCGGCGTGACGACCTTGAGCCCCGGGATGTGCGCCAGCCACGACTCGAACGCCTGCGAGTGCTGGGCGGAGAGCTGCAGCGCGGCGCCGTTGGGGCCGCGGAACACCATCGGCATCGGGTACTGCCCACCCGACATGTAGAGCATCTTCGCGGCGGCGTTGACGACCTGGTCGATCGCGAGGAGCGCGAAGTTCCAGGTCATGAACTCGACGACCGGGCGGAGCCCCACCATCGCCGCGCCGACGCCGACGCCGGCGAACCCGAGCTCGGTGATCGGCGTGTCGACGACGCGCATCTCGCCGAACTCCTCGAGCAGTCCCTTGGACACCTTGTAGGCCCCGTTGTAGACGGCGACCTCCTCTCCCATCAGGAAGACGCGGTCGTCACGGGCCATCTCCTCACGGAGGGCCTGGTTGAGCGCCTCGCGGTACGTGATGATCGGCATGGTCAGCTCCCCGTCTCGACGAGGACGTCCTCATACAGCGACTCGAGCGGCGGCTCGGGCGAGGCATCGGCGAAGTCCCAGGCATCCTGACAGACGACCTTGATCTCCTGCTCCATCGCGTCGAGGTCGGCATCGGCGAGGTCGCCCGCCTCTTTCATCCGCGCGGCGAGGAGCGCGATCGGATCGCGCTTCAGGTACTCATCGAGCTCGGCCTTGGAGCGGTAGGTGCCGCTGACGGCATCGGACATCGAGTGGCCCATGTAGCGATAGGTGCGGACCTCGAGGAGGACGGGGCGCGACTCGCCGCGGGCGTGCGCGAGCGCGCGGCTCATCGCCTCGCGCACGGCAAAGACGTCCTGGCCGTCGACGTGCTCGCCCATCATCCCGTCATAGGCATCGGCCCGACGGTCGAGCTCCTTGATCGCCGCGGCGCGTTCGACGGCGGTGCCCATGCCGTACTTGTTGTTCTCGATGATGAAGACGCAGGGGAGCTTCCAGAGCGCGGCCATGTTGAGCGCCTCGTGGAAGGCGCCGGTGTTCACGACCGACTCCCCCATGAAGCAGGCGATGACCTGGTCCCCGCCGCGGTACTTGATCGCGAAGCCGACCCCCGCCGCGACGGGGACGTGCCCGCCGACGATGCCGTGACCGCCGAGGAAGTTCAGGTTGCGGTCGAAGAGGTGCATCGAGCCGCCCTTGCCGCGCGAGCAGCCGTCGATGCGCCCGAAGAGCTCGGCCATGATCGCACGCGGCGACATCCCGCGCGCGAGGGCCTGCCCGTGGTCGCGGTACGTCGTGATGATGTAGTCGTCCGGGCGGAGCATCGAGAGGACGCCGGTGGAGACGGCCTCCTGTCCGATGTAGAGGTGGCAGAAGCCGCCGATCTTCCCGAGCGCATACGCCTCGCCGACCTTCTCCTCGAACCGGCGCTGGAGGAGCATCGAGTGGAGGAGCTCCCGGCGCAGCGCCGAGTCGCCCGGGAGGGCGCGCCCATCAGTCTTCTTCTTGGTGGCCATGCGGAGGTGGGGGGAGTGGGACGCGGTGTGCGGCGCGCGACGGCGCCGCGGATCAGCTGGCGACGCCCGCCGCCTGGACCTGCTCCCACGCATGGTAGGAGGAGCGGACGAGCGGCGCGGATTCGACGTGACGGAACCCCATCGCGAGCCCTTCGCGGCGGAACATCGCGAACTCGTCCGGCGTGACGTACCGGTCGAGCCGGATATGGTCATCGGAGGGGCGCAGGTACTGGCCGAGCGTCAGGATGTCGACGTCGACCTCGCGGAGCTCCCGCATCGTCTGCAGGACCTCCTCGTTCGTCTCGCCCATCCCGAGGATGATCCCGGTCTTGGTCGGAATGTCGGGGGCGAGGCGCTTGCTGGTGCGGAAGATCTCCCGCACGCGCTCGTATCGGCCGCCGGGCCGTGCCTTCTTGTAGAGGCGCGGGACGGTCTCGGTGTTGTGGTTATAGATCTCCGGGCGCGCCTCGAGGACGGTGCGGATGGCGTCGACGTCGCCCTGGAAGTCGGGGACGAGGACCTCGACGGAGCAGCCGGGAACGGCGTCGTGCACCTGTCGGATGGTCTCCGCGAAGGCCCAAGCCCCGAAATCGGGGAGGTCGTCGCGATCGACGCTGGTGATCACGAGGTGCCGGAGGTTCATCGCCCGTGCGGCCTCCGCGACCCGGCTCGGCTCGGCGGGGTCGAACTTCGGGGGACGGCCGTGCGCCACGGCGCAGTACGCGCAGTTCCGCGTGCAGACGTCGCCGAGGATCATGAAGGTCGCGGTGCCGTGCTCCCAGCACTCGCCGACGTTCGGGCAGTGCGCCTCCTCGCAGACCGTGTGGAGGTCGAGCTCCCGCATCAGGTGCTTGAGGCGGAGATAGTTCGGTCCGCCCGGCGCCTTCACCTTGAGCCATGAGGGCTTGCGCTCCGGCAGCGGCTCGGCGCGGTGTCGCCCCATGATCTGGTAGAGGACCTCGGCCATCGCATCACCTGTGGCTGGGGGGAGGAACGGGAACGCCGGTAACGGGGGGAGGATACGTGCGGGGTCGCTGGAATGGGAGGTATGGTAACTTTCAAAAATAGAATTTGAGGGGTACTCTATGCGCCATCACATCGTTGCGGACCTCGGTTGGCGGACCCCATCGGGCGGGGCGGGCTGGCGAGGCGGGGGATCGACCGAAACCTTCCGGTGCCCACCTGCGTATCGAGGGTGGCCTCTCACTGGACCCACCGTGTTCAAGACCATCCTGATTCTCGGCTTTCTCGCCCTCGCCGGGCTCCTCGCGCTTAAGCTCCTCCTCGCCATCCTTGGCGCGGCGGTCGGGCTCGCCTTCGGCCTCGTGGCGCTGGCCATCCCTGCGCTGATGCTCGGGGCGCTGATCTACGCGGTCCTGGTGGTCTTCGCCCCCGAGCGGGCGGCGGCGCTCCGCGCCCGCTTCGGCGCCTAACCCGCGTCGAGCGCCTCGGCGACCGCCCAGCCGAGGAGGGGGATCAGGAGCTCGTGGTGGCCGGTGATCTCATAGCCGGCCCCCCCGGCGAGGACGGGGCGCTGCACGACGTTCATCCGCGGCCGGTAGTGCCGCTGCATATCGAAGTCGGCCGTCGTGAAGCCGGTGGGGCGACCGCCGTGCACGTTCCGGGCGACGGTGAGCGCCTTGAGGAAGACCTCGGGCATGATCACGGCACTGCCGAGGTTCAGGACGACGCCCCCCTGGTGCAGATCTTCGCAGGAGGCCGCGAGGCGGCGGAAGTCGCGGTGGCTCGTGTCCCCGATCGCGGCGCCGTCAGCGGCGGGGTGCTGATGGATGATCTCGGCGCCGAGCGCGGCGTGCACGGTCACGGGGATCCAGTGCCGGTGCGCGGCGAGGATGATCGACTGCTCGGGGGTCACCAGGGGGCCGGCGGCCTCGAGGGCACGGGCGACCGATTCCCCCATCCCCCAGCTGTGCTCCCGCCCGGTGACGAACGCCTCGTTCAATCCGCGCCCCGTCTCCTCGGCCATCCCGAAGGTGCCGTCTCTGAGGCCCGCGGCCACGTCTTCCGAGGTCGCGCCGAAGCGGGCGATCTCGTAGTCGTGGATGGCGGCCGAGCCGTTCATCGCGAGGTGCGTGATCACGCCACGGCGCATCAGGTCGATGAGGATCGGGGCGATCCCGGTCTTCACGACGTGCCCGCCCAGCATGACGATGACGCCGCGCTTCGCGCGCGCGGCGTGCACGACGGCGTCGACGACCGCGCGGAAGTCCTGCGCCTTGAGGACGTCGGGGAGGGCGCGGAGGAAGGCCCCGAACGAGCGGTCCTCGCCGGGGGCCGACGCGAAGTCCTCGCCGCGCACCTTGTTCGGCCGTGTGGCGACGGGGATGGTGCGGACGCGCGCGAGGTCGATCTCGCGCGGGGGACGGCGCTCCGGTGTCATGGCGTGCGGCCTCCGACGGGCGCGGCATCCGCGGTCCATCGATACGACCGCAGGAAGAGGTTGAGCGAGCCGATGGACATACGAGATTTGAGCTGCACCATCATGCGCTTCGCATCGTCGGTGAGCCAGAGCTCGGCCTGCCCCCCCTCGGCAAAGATCCCGCTCGTCTTGATGACCGGCTGGATCACGACGGTGGAGAAGACGCCTGCCGGCACCTGCACCCGCTCGCGGCGGAGGACGCGGATCACCACGGGGTTCCGGTCGGGCTTGAAGTAGCGGTCGAAGCGGTAGGTGCGGCCGACCTCGAGGGGGACGGTGCGGATGAAGTACAGGAAGGAGCCGTCGTCGAGCGGGTCCGCGACGGAGGGGAGCTCGCGGTTCTGCTTGTGGACTTCGCGATAGACGCGCCGCTCGGGGAAGATCTCGAAGGTGCGGAGCCGCTCCCGCCCCCCCTGGTCCTGGTTCTGGACGAATCGGAGCGCGTTGAGCGTCGCGACATCCATCCAACTCTCGTACGCGTCGTCGACCTGGTAGAAGAAGGTCCCGCCCGAGAGGGAGAAGCGGACATGCCAGGTGTCGCGGGCGCGGACGGTGTCGCGCCCGAGCACGGCCATCCGGGCGGTGCCGACCTTCACCGCACCGAAGCGCACGTCGTACGCGAATTGCTCACCGACGGTGAACGGGACCGACCGCTCCTGGGTCGCCGCCGGGGTCGCGCCGCCGATCCCCGCCGCCAGGGCCGCGCCGAGGCGGAGGACGCCCAGGGCCCGGCGGGCGGTCACGTCGCGGGGCGTGCCGCGGGTCGGCGTCGCGCCGCCCACGCCGCCTTGGCGAGGGCCCAGGCGTCGGGCCAGGGATCGCGGCGGCTCGCCCGCTGTCGCACGTCGAAGCGGAGGGGGAGGGGGACGGTCTCGATCCGGCGCGCGTGGGGCGCCGCGGCCTGCAGGTACTCGAGGTTCGCTTGCCACGGCTCGCGCGCCGCTGCCGCCGGCGCGTCACCGGCCGCGCGCAACAGGTCGCGCACGACGGTGATCCGCAGCAGTCGCATCGTGCCGAATGGATCCGCCACGCCCGGCACGGAGACGGTGCGCCGGAGCGGCCAGACGCGCGGGAGCCAGCGCACGAGATCGTGGAGCTTACGGAGCGGCTCGGGCGCGTCGGTGGGGAGGGTGCGTTCCGCGACGACGACGTCGGCCCCGCCCTCGAAGCGCTTCACCAGCTCCGGGATCCCGTCGGGGGACTCGGTGAAGTCGGCCTCCATCAGCAGCACCGCGTCGCGCCGCGGGTACCGCGTGCGGTTCGACGCCTCGCGCAGGAGCGCATCGACGGCCCGGCCGTAGCCGACCCGCTCGGCACCGCCGATGACGGTGAGCGGCAACACCTTCGCGTACGGCGCCAGCACCTCGCGCGTGGCGTCGGTGCTGGCGTCGTCATAGACGAGGACCTCGTACTCCCGTGGATAGTCCTGAAAGAGCTTCCGCAGGCGCCAGAGGAGGACCCCGACGGTCTCCCCTTCGTCGAAGGAGGGCAGGCAGACGTACAGCATGCCCGAAACCTAGTGGGGGAGGTGGGAGCCTGTCGCCCTCAGCGCGTTGCCTCGGTCGCCATCATCCGCCGGATCGGCACCACCAGCAGCCCGAGGATCGCCGTCGAGGCGAAGAGCGCGATCGCGGTCCCCGAGAAGACCGCTGGGGTCTGCTCGAGCTTCGTCGGATCGACGTGCCCACCAACGAGGCCGGCGATGAGGTTGCCGACGGAGGCGGCGAGGAACCAGACGCCCATCATCTGCCCGACGTACCGCCGCGGGGCGAGCTTCGTCATCGACGAGAGGCCGACGGGGCTGAGGCAGAGTTCGCCGAGCGATTGCAGCAGGTAGCTCCCGATCAGCCACCAGGGCGAGACGAGGAGCGTGCCGCCGCTCGCCACGATGGCGTTCGCGGCGCTCACCATCAGCTGGAAGCCGAGGCCGGCGAGGGCGAGGCCGAGCACGAACTTGGTGGGGCTTGAGAGGTCGATGCCGCGCTTCGCGAGCCCGACCCAGAGGGCGGCGAAGGCGGGGGCGAAGAGGATGATGAAGAGGGAATTCACGACCTGGAACCAGGTCGCGGGCATCTCCCAGCCGAAGATGTTCCGGTCGGTGAAGTCGTTGGCGAAGAGCTGCAGCGAGGTGGGTGCCTGCTCGAACGCGGCCCAGAAGATCGCGGCGAAGACGAAGAGGACGAAGATCACCGCGGTGCGCTTCTTCTCGTCGCCGGTCAGCCCGCCGGCGAGGAAGAGGTACGCGAAATAGACGACGGCGACGCCGACGAGGACGAAGGTCATCGCCTGTCCGATCGCCGTGGGGTCGAGCGTGAGCGTCCCGCTGGTGGCGAGGAGGAAGGCGGCGGCGAGGGCGGCGAGCCCGACATAGGTGCCGCGCCGGACACCGGCTTCGCGGCGGGCCTGCACGGCGGGATCAGGGTCGCGGACGATGTCCTCGCCGATCGGGCCGAGCGTGGCGGCGGCGCGCGACCAGAACCAGAGGAAGCCGAAGAGCATCCCGACGCCGGCGGCGCCGAACCCAACGTGCCACCCCACCCGCTCGCCGAGGTAGCCGGTGACGAGCTGGCCGATGAACGCGCCGGTGTTGATCCCCATATAGAAGATCGAGAAGCCGGCGTCGCGTCGGGCGCCGCCCTCGGGATAGAGGTCACCGACGATGGCGGAGATGTTCGGCTTGAGGAGCCCGGTGCCGAGGACAATCAGGATCAGCCCGAGGAAGAAGAAGGGCTGGCCGGCGCCGCTCCCGGCGAAGCCGGAGACACCGATGGCGAGATGGCCGGCGGTGATGAGCGCGGCGCCGATGAGGATCGCGCGGCGCAGTCCGAGCCACCGGTCAGCGATCCATCCACCGGGGAGCGACGCGAGGTACACGCTCGCCGCGTAGATGCCGACGATCGCGGAGGCCTGGGTGCGCTCGAGGCCGAAGCCGCCCTCGCTGAGCGCGGCCGCCATGAAGAGGACGAGGAGGGGGCGCAGCCCGTAGTACGAGAAGCGCTCCCACATCTCCGTCATGAAGAGCGTAGAGAGGCCGCGCGGATGACCGAAGAAGCCGGTGTCGGTCACGAACGGGGCGACCGCGGGTGAGACGGGCGCGGCGGGACGATCGGCGGAATGAGCCATGGAAGGGCTGGGCGTGGGGGGAGGGCAGCAGCCTGCGGTCCGACGACACACCGCACCGACGCGTGCGATTCGGCGGTCACGCGTCGGTGGGTGCGCTACAAGGGTAGCACCCGAGGGGCCAGTCGGGCGATGGCGGCGTGGTCGTGCGAGATGAGCAGCAGGGCGAGCCCACGGGTGTCGCGCAACCGCTCGAGGAGCGTGAGGACCTGCGCCCGCCGATCCGGATCGAGCGAGGCGGTCGGTTCATCGCAGATGAGGAGCTCGGGACCGGGGCCGAGGGCGCGTGCGATGGCGATGCGCTGTCGCTCCCCGCTCGAGAGCGTGTCGATGCGCGCGTCGGCCCGCGCCGCGGGGAATCCGACCTCCGCGAGCAGCGCCACGGCGCTCGCCCGTGCCTCCGCCCCGCGCGCGATCCCATGGGCGAGGAGTCCCTCGGCGACCGCGGCCGATGCGGTCTGGTGCGGGGGAAGCGAGGCACCGGCGTCCTGTGCGACGTGCTGGAGCCGACGTCGCAGCGTGCGGAGCGTCTCGCCGTCGAGGGTCGCGAGGTCGGTCCCATCGAAGACGACGCGGCCGTGCCGTGGGGGGATGAGGCGGAGGATGGCGTGCGCGAGGGTCGTCTTCCCCGCGCCGGAGGGCCCGACGACGCCGAGCACCTCGCCACGTGCGAGCGTGAAGGAGAGATCACGGAGCACGTCGTCGGCATCGTCGCCACCGGCGTCAGGCGTGCCATAGCCGACGCGGAGGTGCTCGACGCGGAGGAGGGGCGCGGACGCCGTGCCGGGGGCCGCGGTGCTTGCCGCGTTGGGGCTCGGTGCGTCGGAAGGCGATTGGCGCGTCGTCGGCGCGGCGGGGTCGGCGGCGATCACCCGCGCACCTGTGGCGCGAGCGGTCGGTGCGTCTGCCGCCGCCGCGTCTGATGACGGCGCGTTGACCAACCGCCCGTCGCGCAGCGCGACCACCGCATCGCACTGGTCCCGAAGGAGCGCGGTGTCGTGCGAGATGAACAGCAGCGCCGTCCCGTGGTCGCGTCGGAGGCGTGTCAGCACGTCGCAGACGGCGTCGCGGCGTTCGGGGTCGAGCGCGGTGGTCGGCTCGTCGGCGACGAGCACCTCGGGGCGCATCAGCGTCGCCATCGCGAGGAGGACCCGCTGTCGCTGGCCGCCCGAGAGCTGGTGCGGAAACCGCGCGGCGATCCGGTCGGGCTCCGCGAAGCCCATCAGCTCGAGCCCTTCGCGCATCCGGCGTGTGCACTCCGACGCAGTGAGCCCATGGAGTCGGCCCGCCTCGGCGATCTGCCCGCCCACGCGCATCGCCGGGTGTAGGGCGAGCAGCGGCTCCTGGAAGACCATCGCGATCCGTCGGCCGCGCACCGTCGACCAGTCGTGGTCATCCAACGCATCGAGTCGGGTCGCCCCGAGGTGGCGTTCCGTGCCGGGGGCGTACCGCGCGCCGCGCGGGAGCAATCCCACGAGGGCGAGCGCGAGGGTAGTCTTGCCGGCGCCCGAGGCGCCGATGATGCCGAGCGCCTCGCCGCGCCGGAGCGAGAGGACGATGCCATCGAGGACGGGGTGCGTCGCGCCGGCGAAGGTGACGCCGAGGGCGCGAACGCCGAGCGCGACGGGGGGCGCGCTCACGAGTCGCTCCCCTGCGACGCGACGCGATCCGCGACCCGGTTCGCGAGGAGCACGGTGCCGATGATCGCCGCGGTGGGGAAGACCACGACCCACCAGCGTCGCAGTAGATCGCTCTCGGCCTCCGCGATGATGTTCCCCCAGCTCGGGAGGGGCGTCGGGACGCCGAGCCCGAGGTACGAGAGCCCGGACTCGAGCGGCACGGCGCTCGCGAAGGCCCCCGTGGCGGCGACGGCGAGGGTCGGCGCGAGGGCGGGGAGGAGATGGTGCGTCACGAGCCGGGCGGGGGGCACGCCGAGGACGATGGCGCCGCGGAGCGCGTCGGTCGCGAGGAGGCGTCGCGTCTCCTGCCGCACGAGGCGTGCGGTGGTCATCCATCCGGTGGCGCCAAGCACGAGGGCGAGGGCATCAAGCCGCAGGGCACCGGTCCCGGTGACGACGAGCAGGAGCACGAGAAGGCGCGGCATCGCGAGGAGCGCGTCGGTGCATCGCATCAGGAGCGATTCGCGCCAGCCGCCCGTGAGCGCGGCACCGAGCCCGACCGCGGTCCCGAGGAGGAGCGCGACGCCCGAGGCGAGGAGCGCGACACCGAGGGTGTGCCGCGCGCCAGCGAGGAAACGGCTCAGGACATCGCGCGAGAATCCGTCGGTCCCGAAGAGGTGGGCGCCCGACGGTGGCTGCCAGGCGAGCCGTTGGGGATCCAGCGCTTCCGTCGGCGCGTAGGGCGCGAGCGCTGGGCCGGCGAGCGCGAGCACGACGATCCCGCCGACGGTGAGGAGCGTCCCCCGGTCGAACCGACGGCCCGATCGTCCGCTCATCGGAGCTCCTGTTGCCGCGGGTCGGCCCACCGCAGCGCGAGGTCCGCGACGAGGGTGCCGAGCACGGTGCCGACGGACGCGACGAGGACGCCGCCCGCGACGAGGGGATAATCGCGCGCGAGAACGCCCTCGAAGAGGAGACGACCCATCCCGGGCCAGGCGAAAATCCGCTCGATGACGACGACGCCGCTGACCGCGACCGCGAGGTGGACGCCCGCGTACGAGAGCACCGGCACGAGGGCGGCGCGGAGCGCGTGTCGGCGTGCGAGACGATCGTCCCCTCCCTTGGCGCGCGAAGTCCGCACGAAGGCGTGGTCACGGGTCGCGCGCATCGCGGCGCGCTGGAGCCGTGCGGTCATCGCGGCCACCGGGAGGGCGAGCGCGAGCGCCGGGAGCGTGAGGTGGTGCGCTACGTCGAGGAGGCCGGCGAACCCGCGCGGTCCGAACTCGGTGCGCATCCCGCCGATGGGGAAGAGTCCCCACGCGAGCGCGGGGCCCATCACCGCGAGCAGGGCGAGGAGATACTCCGGCACGGCGAGCACGAGCACGGCGACGCGGTCGACCGCGCGCGCGAGCGGCTCCTCCGCGCGCCACCCCATCCAGGCGCCGAGTGGGATGCCGACGCTGAAGGCGAGGAGCGTGGCGACGGCGATGAGCAGGAGCGTCGCCGGCAGCGTGGCGGCGAGCGCGGCGGCGACGGGCTGCGAGCGGGAGTGCGACCACCCGAGCTCGCCACGCGCGACCTGTCCGACGTACCGGACGAACTGCTCCGGGATGGGGCGGTCGTAGCCGAACGCGGCGCGCTGCGCCGCGCGCTGGTCGGCGCTCAGGCGGGCGGCGTCGAGGTCACGGAAGAACGGATCGCCGGGGGCGAGCCGGATGAGAGTGAAGCAGGCGCTGACGACGAGGACGATGACGATCGCCCCGTGGCCGAGCCGTGCGCGCAGCGCCCGTCCCACCGATCAGGGCGCGGTCGGACGGGCGTCGCGCGCGAGGGCGGGCGCCTCGGGGTCGAGGCGCCAGGACGGGAGGGTCCGCCACCACGCCTCGGGGCGC
>Ga0078894_10000896_pt1 | contig 21450 bp, 3 predicted proteins | sample LauGreSu1BDMLBSD_2_FD_67506 | JGI IMG/M metagenome (GOLD analysis project Ga0078894, IMG submission 67506) | Freshwater lake microbial communities from Lake Michigan, USA - Su13.BD.MLB.SD (version 4) (version 4) | ecosystem: Environmental > Aquatic > Freshwater > Lake | place: Lake Michigan, USA... | reverse complement strand
AACTACATGCAAATCTTCTTCAGGTATGAATTGTATTTTTTCCATTTTTTTCTCCTATACAATTCATATTATTCTTTTTTGTATATAATGAACCCTATATTATATATATGTCTGGACTAAGAATTGGAGTACCATAAGTAGTCCCATCATAAGGAGTTACAGTAAAAGAATATATCTTGCCTTTCAATACATAAGTTAAAGGCAAAGATACTCCATCGTAAATTTTTCTAGCTTCCGAGGATGACATGTCATACCACTCTACTTTTGATTGATCAGTAGATAAATCACTTGGAGTATATGATGCTATTAGGGTTGAACCTGATAGTAAAGTACTGTCTACAATCGTATTATTTGATGAGTATTTGAGATCGTAGACGTAAGGAATAGTGATATTTTTCAATATCACTGGACCACTTGTGTAAGAAATTCCATAATCAAATCCGTCATATGGTTCAACAGTAACATGTACTTGATCATTTTCTAGGAAATAAGCATTAGTTTGATTAGTATCTGAGTTTTGCTGGACTACTCTATTTCTGTAATTAGGAGTACTATCTAGTTCTATCGTAGTTGAAGCTATTCCAGTAGTTCTAGTCCTATACCACTTAACTTTAGGTGGATACTCTTGATTATTTTCCAAAGAACTATAATCATAATCTACAAATAATCTTTTAGAGAAAGGTATTTGTGTACTAGATCCAACGGCAGAATTGTAAAACTGGCTACTTAAAATCAAGCTGTCTTTGTTGATGTAGGGAATGTGAGTATTTAAGTATTTGGCATATGCATCTGTGTTTTTAGCAGTTGAATATACAAAACTAAAATCATACACATTTGACGCTGAAGAATTGTACTTGTCAACCTTCAAACCAATTCTGTAGTTAGAAGATGGAGTGATTGAAACAGTAATAATTTCAAGAGATTTTCTTGCTTTGTTAAATATAATTCTTCCGTTTTTGCGATCTAGTTTATATCCACCTCTGATTATAGAGTTGTCAGAATAAACTACAACCAAACTATCTTCAGACCATCTGCCATTTACAAGATAATAAGTTACATTGTCGCTTGTGATAGTGCCTTCACCTTGAGAAATGTATCTTACTTTAGGTTTGATAACTGTTACTTGAACAAGATTTTCACTTGTTACTGGAAGACGGAACTTTACACTTCCATTGACATTATCTAAAATATAATTGAATGATGCAATTTCAGTAGAGTTTATATATACCTTTACAGTGTCATCAGAAGACCATGTAAATTTACTTCCATTGTTGTAAGCAAAATACAAAACATCATTATTGTTAGATTTGACACATGTAAGCTTTTCAAAAGTTTGTTGAGGGACAAACTTGTAAGATTTTTGTCTGTTGCTTAGTGTTCCATTTTTGTTAGTAAGCAACGGAATGTAGTCATCCCAGTTTGTGGAATTACCTTGACATACACCCCAAGAAAGATTTGATTTAAGATAATCATCATAATCTGTAGAGAGAATATAGTTAATAATATTTCCATTTAGAGTTATGTTGTTAGAAAATATATAATCAGTAATTGGGTCAACTTCAATGTAGTAAAGTTGCTGAACATATGGTTTTACTGCAGAACTTGTTCCATTGTTCCAACCCTCTTTCATAACAATATCAAAAATAAATCCTGATACAAATTTATCTAATGTGTAAGTGCTTGTAAGAATAATCCAATCGCTATAAGTCTTCTTGTCAACAGAATATTTAAATCTGACTACACAAGTACTATCTACACTTTCACCTGTCGATACTGTGCAATTAGTATGAACACTTTTTATGTACTTGAGTGTTTCAAATTTGATTTCTTTATTCCATGTTCCAGTGAATAAATTATTAGCTCCACCATGAATTAATGAAGTATTAGCTGAAGTCCAATCAGATGTGCTAAGTGTTTCAAATAATAAACCATCATTATCTGTTGTAAGTGTTCTAAGTTTTTGTGTCTTTGAAGATTTATCTGTAACAAAGACTAATGGTTTTACACCCTGATTACCCCAAGCTGTTTGTAAAGTTTCAGATAAACTCTTATAATCATTACTAGTATTATCATCTCCGTCTGTTAATATAGAAATGATAGGGATGTAAGATTTTGACCATCTTTCAATCATGTAAGAAGATGCAGATGAGCTATAAGGAATAGTTGAAATTCCACCATCCCAGTCTTCTCTCAAATTCAAAACCACAGTGTCACTCGATGTAATAGCTGAAGTAAATGATACTGCACCTTGTGATGGTAACACTGTAAAACCAGAACTCAAAACTGTAGAATTCTTGACTACTTCAGCATATGGATATTTGACAGTATTCCATGTAAATGTGTTGGTGTCATCTGTACTGAAATAAAGAGTTGTTCCTGTACTTGCTGATGTTTTGGGAGATAAAGTTAGTTGCAATCCACTTTCATTTGCATATCTAGTTTTTATATCAGATAAACGTAACAAACTTCTTTCTTGAAGATAATCTCTCACTTTAGAAATTTGTTGAGTATTTGCTATGGAACTGCCTGTTTCAAAAATATCTACAACACCTTGAGGTTGTAAACCAATACTAGAAATATCTATAGCTTGCTCAGTATTAGTATTTTCTCCAAAGTATACAAGTGAAGAAGTGATTGCGATACCAGAATTTGTAAACCCTAAAGAACTTCTATGAATTACAGTTGAACCATATGTCCACAAATCATTTAAGGATTTAGAATATGAATAGGTGCTTGCATCAATGTAAGATGTCACAATATTAGTTGATCTAGAAACTAAAGAACCAATGACAGTGCTTATCCCAGCTGTAATATATGAGTATCCAGTAGAGTTTTGATTAGAAATAGAAACATCGACTAGATTTGAAACAATAAATTTTGCATCTAATTTTAGATAACCATTATCATCTACTAACACACCTTGATATGTTGCATCTTCCCAATCTACACTTGAATTGTCATAGTTACCAACAGGAACATAAGTAAGTGTTGAAGATGAATTGTTATCGTAATGTACTTTGAAGAAAAAGTCATAACTAGTGCTAAATCCACTCCAAGTAATATCATTTGAGCTGTATTGTGCTCTTCCAGATGTGTAAGGATTTTCTAAGTTAGATTTTTTCCATGAGAATAAAGGAACAGTGCTTGAAACTTCTTTGAGAACTAATGCTAGTGAAGTTGTTCCTGATCCTGGAATATCTAAATCACTTGTTAAATCAAAAGTAGTAAATCCACCTAAGTTAATATCAGCATATGTTTTTGCAGATGAGCTAGCTAATAATGTGTCTGGATAATTATTGTTATCTAAAGAATATACATATGCAGTAACAGTACTATTGGTCAAGCTGTCATTGTAAGAAGCTGAAGATAATCTGTCCTGATCTCTTGCAATAATATAAGCTGAAACTTTTGTTATTGTACTTGCTGTGGATGAAGTGACAAAAGTTTGTGATAAATAACCCAAGCTACTACTATCAGATGGGACAATTCTTAAATCATTTGTTGGTTGTGATTTGAACAACACAGGAGATAGTGATGATACAGTTTGCTCAGCAGTTCTATACCAGTTGTCTCCATCATCAATTGTATACCAAATTCCATTATCAGTAGCAGCAACAAGAACATTGCTTGATGTGGAGTTGTACGTTGATGAAAATACTTTTAAATCATAAACTGACACTGGAATATTCGATAAGGATTGTGTTGGTTCGAATGTATATCCACCATCAAAAGATCTATACACTCCATTATCAGTACCAATAAATATTTTTGATTTACCAGGGACAGAAGTAACAGTCTCTTCTTTATCGAGAGCATAACAGAAACAATGTCTTGATCTTAAAAATCTTGCATCAACAACAAAATCATTAGTTGTTGAAAAATCAGGATAACAATACTTCCAATTCTTAATTCTTAACACACCATCATCTGTGAGAATAAAAAGCATATTAGAATATTCTGAGACTGATGGTATTGCTGGAATGTTATAAGCTTGAAATGATTTATAAAACTTAGTAACTCCATCAGGGTTACTTGCAGAGAACATCTTTCTTGCAACTAAAAGTGGACTAAATGTTGAAGTTTTGTCACCCTTTGAAATGATGTAATAACCATCATCACCAGCTGCATGTAAACAATCAAATGAACTAACACTTACTTGGTTTTTGACATGATTTCCAACAAAAATTCCATTGATATTATTCGATGTTAATTTTAAGAAATCAGAAACAAAAGAAGTTTTGTCATTGCTGTAAACATTAACAGTTAATCCATTAGCTTTTCCAAATGCTTCAAATAACTCTCCATCCCAATACCCTGTAAGATAAGTATTTTGTTTTTGATCAGAAGAATTATCTTTCACCCATGAAGTAGTGTATTTCCAAACACCATTAGAAGCACCAACAATCAAATTGTAGTTAAAATCGTATGCTATGTAACTAATATCGTAAGCATCGTTAAGTGTTGTCTCTAACACCCAATAATTTTCAACATACTTCCAAATACCTTGATTAGTTGCCAATCTTGTATCTGTGCCTTCTTTGTTTGGATTAAAAATATTTCTTATTGCAGTAGGGTTTGAATCCACATCATCAGCACTTGGAATTAATTGTGTTCTATTTTTATATGTTGAGTTAAGTAAATCAACAGAATTGCTTGTCAAGAAGTCTGTGAATAGATTATAATTTTTCAATCCTCTAGTGTCTGTTTGAGTTACTATTGGGGCAGAAAAATCATATATTGTAGGTATTTGTTTCTTGAGATCTCTAGCCAACGTATTTACATTTGAATTGTTAGCAGAAGACAAGTTGTATTTTTCTTGAGACAATATAGTTTGCAAATCATCTTCTAGTCCAGAAACAATATCGTCTTTAATTGAATACACAGTAGTCCCAGCATTGTAAGAAATATTACTTAAAGTGCGGGAATTTACTAGATGTACCTGAATTGGATAAGTTGTATTATCAATGCTTTTCACATATACAATTTCACTATTATTATTTGTTTTAAGCATCAAGAGTTTGAGAGAACTATCTACAGTTTGATTTAGGTAAATTATAGTGTCGATTGGAGATGATACGAATGACAATAGAGCAATTGGATCTTGACTTTTTGCAAGAGGAACAAATTCTGAAGTGTGTGGTTTTGTACCACCATCATAGATTGTTTTGAAGTCTCTAGAAATAGTTATAGAAACATTACTTATTTGATCTTTGGGAACAGACTTAGTAAAATATATTTCACCATTTTTAGCATCAGTTACAAATGGTATATCACTAGGATTTTCTCCTATATACATCATTACTCTAGTATTGCTTCCAGATATGTCATTTTGTACTGGATACCATGGGTCTGTAATGAATTTATCGAAGTTTTTCTCGTAATAGAACTGCTGACCTGGAATGTAAGAAGTTCCTATAGATACCATTTGATATGGATAAATCAAAGAGTAATTTGAAACACTTTGGTAGTCTTTATTGAAAATAGTAAAATCTATATCGTCTTCAGTAAAGATATTATTAGTTCTAATCCATCTGTAATTTCCAGATGTTAATTGTGCATTAGGTTGCCAAAGTAATTCTGTGCTTACAAAAAGACCATTGTTTGTACCAGCATAAAGTTTACCGTAATTGGAATTGTCATCGTAGAAATAAAGTGAATTGATGCCACCTAATAATGATTGTTCCCAATAAAGTTCTTCGTAAGATATTGATGCATTATAACTATTGATATCTAAAACTCTTGCAACACCATTGGAATGACCAACAAGATATTCATTATAGAACTTAGAATTATCTCTTTGAATTACACAGGATATAACAGAACGTGATGAAGCTCCTGATGGTGTGTCAGTAGAATAAACTTTAAGCTTATATACATCCCATTCTATATCATCTGTACCTAAAGTAAATGCGTCTAACTTTTTCAAAAACCATATGCTAGAACCGTACAAAGTTCCTGAGCTAACGCTTACTTTTTTGTAGTTTGTGTATTCTAAAGAAGCATCAAAATCAGTTGCTCTTGTCCAGCTTCCAGCAGCAACTACATAAATGCCATTTTGAGTTTTATCTGTTTGATCTTTAACAAGAATTCTATTGCCTACAGAAGGAGTATATCCATCAACTACAACTATTCCAGAAAGAGCAATATTAGTTGTTGTTGCAGCGTTACAAGCAGTGTAAGAAGCATCAGTATCTTCGAATGCAACTGTCCAATATTCCCCTGAAGCGCTTGTAACCAATCTTGCTGCGTGAGTTAGATATAAATCATAATCATTCCACCAGAGTATATTATTTTTATATCCTCCAGAATTGATGACATATACACCCTTTACTTCATCTGTAGTAACTTGAGTAAGTTGACTTATATTTCCAACATATAAACCTTTTGAAGTTGTTCCAATAGATGCAGCGTAAATATTTTTCTTATATACGATTTCATTGTAATCACTACTTATGACATTGATTGTTTTGGTAGTAACTTCTTGAACAGATTTTACATTATCAAAATAAGTTGCTGCTGTTCCTGATGTAGTGAATATGTTATTTAGTTTTCTCCAATCCCAATCTTGAACAGCAGTGTTTTCTAAAACTTGAGAGAAATAAACACCATTGTCAGTTGCAGCATAATAATCTTTTTGCCAAGCGAATGTAATTGTATTTCCGCTACCAGATTGTATTTTGTTAGAAGAAACGAAAAATTTATTAACAGAAATATTTTGATAACTTAAATTTTTAGGTGATTTTAATTCTGAGATTAATTCATCTTTGAAAATATTTACTTTACCAAAGCTATTTGTAATATAAGTTTCTCTAAAATAATTTTCATCTTCTGCAGTTAAAATATTATCTTGAATATTGGTGACAGTTCCGTAATCTGCAAAATCTACATACTCTTTGGTAGACAAATTCGAATTCAAGTTCAAGAGACTTATGCCTCTTTTGCTTCCCACATAAATAAGTTCAGCGTCAATATTTTTGGATTTGTAGAAACTAGTAATGCTGTCATTGTATTGAATAGTAGAAGAAGTATTATATGGATATAGAATAGTTCTTCCTATGCCAGCTACTAAATTTTTTGTTGGGACAAAGCTACATGGTTCTTTGAAGCGATAAGAATTGCTATGAGTAATATCTAAAATATTTGATGAAACTTTGCCTGACTTAACTCTTGACGCAGACACACTACCTATGTTAGTGTTTTTTAAATTTCCAGTAATCTCTGCTTGATTTCTGTCAATCTTTACAACTAAATCTTCAAATGTAAAATTAGAATAATTTGGAAAAGATTTATTCAAGTAAATTGTTCCAGAAGTGTTACTTAAGGAATAATGAACACTGTCAATAAGTTCATCATTTATGTAAACACCATTGACAGTATACTCATATGCTCCCCATGAAAAAGGAACATAATAATCATAAATACTGCCATCTGGATTAGTCTTTTGTGCAATAGTGCCATCTGAGAGTGTGTAATAAGTTTCTAAACTAAGAGTAGATGTTAGTTTTTGATAAGAACTGTTTATACCAATAAGATTTTTTCTATCTGCAATTGGAAGAATGACATCAAGCTTAGAAGTAGACTTTATTGTATTTTTTAAATATAAAGTATATGGATTGACACTTGTAATCGAATATTCAGTTACATCAAGAGTATTACCATCAACTTTTACGATTGGGTCTCCATAGTTGGATAGGGTTTCAGTGAAGCTTGTACCATCTTGATTTTTAAGTAAAAATATAGATGAGTTATTGTATGAACCAAAATTGTCTGAACTCTGTGCTAAAAGATAAACATCATTCTGCAAGTTGATTTGAGATGGATTTTTGTCTCCAAGATGTTTATGTTTTAGGTATGAGAGTTGGAGTTGTCTTTGAAATTCACCAGTAGTCTCATTAATTTGATTTCTTCTTTCTTCTAATACTATAGAATTTACAACTTGAATGTTTGTGTATGTTGTATCTGCAGCTACTTTTACTGTGCCTAGATATACAGCATTAGAGTAAGCGTTGTAATTTTTATCTGGATTTGATGGTGAAGTTATATTACAAAAACCTGATGTCAAAGTTGATAATCCAGGTTCTGCCCAAACATAATAAGTATTTTCAGCTGTGTATCTAAAGAAGAATGATTTTTCTGTTTTTGCTCTGTACTTTGATACAATTCCATTGCCGGAATTTACAACTACGCATTGTTTAAAAGGATCATCAAAATTAAGATTAGTAGATCCTAAAGAAAAAGAACTGGATGAAGTTACACCTATCCAAAGAGTATTCCCGTTTACATATCCTTCTTCAACATGAACTACAAAATTATCATTGTAATCAGAAGAATTGTCTAATGAAGAATGTCTAGTCCATCCACTAGAAGCAACAGTATATATGCCATTGTTTGCAGATGTAGATTGATTTTTGACTAATACTAAGTCTCCAACAGCTACGGGCACATTATCTATAAGTTGTGTGCCAGAAAGTGTAATGTTTGAAGTGGTGGCTGCAGTTACTACTACTGTAAAATCAAGATTTAATGCTGATAATTTTAAGCCATATTCACTAGTAGAACTTGAAGAGTATCCATTTATTAGGAGTAATTGATTAGCTCTACTGTCAGACAATTTTTCAATAGTCCAACCGTTGATAACTCCAGGACCTACAATAGAATTAACACCTGATAATTGTCTTTCTACGGAGACCATATTTTCGTAGTCATAACCTGGATACCATATATCTCCAAATTGTGAGTACAAAAACTTATAAATACTTGTTCTGTTAGACATCTAGATCCTACAATGATGGCATAAATTTGATATTAGCATCTCCTATATCAAGTTGTACGGCAAAATCATATACCATTGATGGATTGCTTCCAACTGAAGTAAGTAGAATTCCAAACCTGATTTTACTTGATGCTTGGCTTAGTTCAAAAGTTTTGTTAGGAGTAATGATAGTAAAATTGTCAAAATTGTATGTTTCATTACTATCATTTGAAGTAGTGTAACCATAAACAATACTTCCATTGTTTATTAACTCATTTGAAGTTAACAATCCTCTTTTGATTAGTGGTGCATCAGTATCATAGTTCTCAGTATCAAACATTCTAGTGAAGAAATAGCTTCCTGTTGAAGAAGAATAAGATATTGCAACTGATAACAACTCAGGAGTAATATTTTTAGATGCTGTTATAAGTTCAATTCTATATTGCAGCCATTTACCGGAATATGATGAAAGATCAATATTTAATGTTTGAGCACTTGTAGAAGCATATATGTCATTGATAGTAGACAATGTTTCAGCTTCACCGTATGTTGCTGCTAAACATTCAGATCTTGAATTGCCAGCTTTGATATAAATTTTTACTTGAGTTCCATTGTCAAGATTTGTATCAGGAACTACTGGATATTTATTCAATATAAGAGCAGCTAATTGTGTCCATGAAATAAGAGTTGGAACATATATTGGTTGTGGTTCATAAATACCAATCTCTCTTATTTTTCTGTCAGGTGCATAAACTGGATACAATCTTGAAGGTGGAACATATATGCCTCTTCTTGAAAGTGAGTTGTCAGAGTTTTTCTGAATTTGATAAATAACACCATTGTTGTTGGTAGTAGCAAGTGTTAAATTGGTTGGTGCTGTGCTTGTAGTTCCAGTTGCTGATGTATTTGCATTTACTTGTGATTGAGTTTGGCTATTAGTATTACTATTTTGCTTATCACCAGTCACAGTATTTATCGTAGTGTTTGTGTTAGAAATAATATTAGTAACTTCATTTTGAATATAAGAAGTCGGATTATTTGAAACGTTAGATGTCTGCAATAACTTATCCTTAATGATTGGATAAGATGTTTCATTAGCAGGTAAGACAACACCTTGAATATTGCCAGCTGCATCCTTAAATCTTACATATACATTTCTAGTATTGTCTTCATATGGAGTTGAGCTAAACTGGAAAATAGAACCATCTTGACTTGCTCCGTAAAAAGTATTACCAATAGAAGAAACAGCTTTTATTTTGCTTGGTCCATAGAATTGAGTGCTTGGTATCAATTCGTATGGTTGATTATTGTCTTTCTTCCAATAAACAGCTAAGGTGCTTCCTGTTCCAACATTGTTATATGTATGAAGTTTGAATTTTACAAACTCACCTTCTGCCAAACTAAATGTGTTAGTAGAATAGTTTGTTTCTAAAGCAGATGTTGATTTAAAATTGCTTATTTGCAAAGTGTCGTTGAGGAATAGATTATATCCCACACTTGAATCAACTCTAAATGTACAAGTGCCATCTTGCTCTGCTTTGATAGCTCCTTCCAACATAATAGATGGGTATGTAAATCCAGAAGGGAATGTAAGCGCAGACCCAGCTCCATAGTTTATAGCTGTTGTTTGAGCAGATCCAGAAATGTAATTATAACTTTCAATATCTGCTAAATCAGTCCATGTTATACCTGTTGATGCTGTGTACGATCTCCAAGTAGTTATAAGTTGATTTGTTTCATGAGGATGAGAAATAACTTTTTTGAAAGCATTTATGGATTTGAAGTATCCAAAAACTCCATTATCAGCAACTATGAAAACATAATTAGAATTTGGATCATCGTATATGCCAGATATTCTATCAGCATAAGTATCATAAATTTTAGACCAAGATTTTGCAACATTACCATCAAATGATAATTCCCAAACTTGCCCACCTCTGAAACCTGCTAAAACTGAACTTCTGGTAAAACTTTTTGACAATGCATCAACACTATCAAAATTAGTGGAGACAGTTTGTGTCCATTCAGAATTATAATATTTATAGATTGCTGAAGCACCATATCCATATCCACCGCCAAGACCAACATATAAAGTAAAGTCTTTTGCAGTTATACTTGTAACTTTCTCAAATGATGAGAAATCCTTAATATTTAATAAAGACTGTCCGTCATATTTGTAAACGCTACAAGAAGAACTACTTCCTTTTTCAGTTCCAATATACAAATCGTTACCAATAGAATACAAACAAGTTATTGGTTTGATTGTTTTGTAATTAGATGCACTAAGAGGTTGCTTGGCGTTAACTACTGACCAAAATTCTCCATTGAAAGAAGCAAATAATAATCCAGAGTTGCTAGATGCATAAGCTTTACCATTAAACACATGAATGTCAGTAATTTGATATTTTTCATCTACAAGTGCTTCGTTGAGTATTGGATACACGCTGCCATTTTTGTAAACATACATTTTGTTATTAGCAGCTATTAAGATTTTATCTCCAAATGTTTCAATGGCATTTATTTCTGAAATTGAATTTCCAGTTTGTTTAGCCCACAAATATTTTGCATTTGTAAGATCAAAATCTGTATATGTAGTTTCTCCAGAAGAAAAATCAATGAAACCTCTGCTATCAGAATTAGAGAAATCTTTGGCATCTCTGAAATCTTCGTATCTTGAAACTTGAGCTGAAACTACGTCAGTCATTGCATCATAAGCAGCTATTGTCAAATCAGCTCTTTGGTCTATAGTAAAATAGTCACCCTTGTAAGCTACTCTTGCAGCATATAAAGAAGTAGGTGTGTCAAATGCAAAATTCAAGAAATCTAAAGTTTCGGTATCAGCAATATTTTCGAATACATCGACCCAATCTGAAGTTCTAGTTTCTTTTATTTGAACAATGTAAGTTTTAGTATTTCTTGCTGTTGCTCCAATGATAAGATTTGTAATTGTTGGATATATATCATTATCTGGATTAGCAGGATCCTCATATACCTTATCAAACTTTTTCATTAAGTAGTTGAATTGCTTATTACCTAAAACTTCAAATTTTGAGAGATCTGTATTTCCTCCATAAACAGTAACTTGTTTGATTGGAGTTTCATAAATATCTAAAAGTAAATCAGTAGACTGTAGTTCAGCAGATGTTGTAAGGAAGCTAGTTAATTTACTATATGCTGTAGTGTTTGCAAGCCTCACCCATGTAAGATCTGTGTCATCATAATATGCTAACTCATTTCCAGAAAGTGTATGAGTGGCTAAATAAATATAAACATTTCCTGTAACAGCTATTGGTAAATTATCAAGTAAAACTTCTACCCAATAATATGTTTCAGCAGTAAGTGACAAACCTGTATTTGTGAAGCTAAATACACTATATGAGCTAGTAAGGTCATTAACTTGCACAGAACCAAATGAACCTAAAAGTGTAAGAGGATTATCCCCTGTACCGTCAGTTGAGTACAAGTTGACACTAATCTTATCTCCAAGATTCAAGAATGATCCTATTCTTTTCAACTTGAGATTTATTGTTGTGATGTTCTGATTATAAGTAGAATAGATCTTGAATGCTGTCTTAAGTGTTGCAAGTGAGTAATCAATAACTGTATTTTCTTCAGTAACATAAAGACTGGAATACCCCAAACCAGAGAAATAATGTACTTTAATACCAGGATCAACATCATCTGATTTTTTATTATAGATAGCTATACCTTTAGGGGGTGTTGTGTCATAGATAACACTCGCGTTAGGATAGAACTCAGATTTTACAAGAACATCTGTATTATTGTCAGTTATTTCAAATCCATAACCTTCAGATGTTCCTAAAGCAGCATTCCAATCATATGTATCAAAAAAACCATATGCATCGTAGCTTGCTGTATTTGTTATAGTTACTGGTTCAAAATTATTGACAGTTCCATATCCAGATGCACCATAAAGTTGTAAGTCAGTATTGAACAAAGATACTTTAACTGTGCTTGATGAATAAATTCTATTATGTAATGTAATCTTTACATTGTGATCTGAACCTGTTGTTCCAGTAGAAGCTTGTTTTATTGGTGTAGATTGACCATCAATGAAAACTCTGAAACCTGTTATTCCTACACCAGGTATTGCTGGGTATGAATTGTTAGTACCAAAATTTAAGTAAATATTTGAACCTGTTGTATCAACATAACTCAAGGTTGGTGATGGAGTTGCGTTATATTGATTGTTGCTAGCTAGAGGTAAAAAGCCTCTATATAAGTTTGTTATTTTGAAATTTGAAAAACTATCAAGCTCATTTAAGTTTGAACTTTGATCAGTTATATAATCTACAGTTGGTTTAGAATATGTTAAATAAAGTTCGCTAGTAGGATCAAGACTACTCTTAAGTATTGAAATAGTATATTGGGTTACACCAATACTTCCAAAAGTAGTATTTGAATCGATAACTGAATCAACAGTTTTATAAATATCTAAATTGGCAACATATACACTAAAACCAGTAGCTGAAATCCCAGGAAGTGTGGGTTCAGACATAACAACATTTATGTTCAGATATAAAGTTGCAGCTGTTGCATTAGTTTTAGCACTAACAACGTAAGGCTTAATTGTTTCAGAAGCAATATTTGTAACTGCTGAACCTGCAAAAGAAACAGCATATGTTAATCCTGTTCCAGTACTATCTCTTATCTTAAATTGATTTGAAGCTGGTTGTGTGTAAGAAATTGTTACTGGATTAGTGCCATCACTTTTAGCAAGCGAACTTTGTAAATCTAAAACAACAACCTTTCCATTAGTTGCACTTGAAGGATCTAAAACATAACCAGATAAAATGTTTACACTTTGATTATTTTGAGAAATTGCAAATCCAGAAATGCCTGTAACTGGAAGTATTGGAGGAGTGGCTTCTGTGTAGTAGACATACACTTTACTTCCATCAGCACTTGTTGCAGCATAGTTAAAGACTGGAGGATTAGCTTCTTTTGTAAGGTTAGAAATTCCAACACCAGTAAAGCTAGAAACAAAAGATTTAGTTGTGTCGTTATCAGAAAGCTTTGGTACTGTGGTTCCAAAACCCGAAGCATTGTAAGAAACTTTTACTGTTTGTGCTGTAAGAGCAGTTCCTGATCCATTGTAAGAACTATCAACAATTCTGTTAGCATCTGTAAGAATTAATTGTAATGTTTTTGGTTGTGTTGGGTCAATAAATGTTGATGATGGAGTAATAGTTGTTGCTATTGCACCAAAAAATTTATGAACAGAAAATCTTAATTCTAATCCTGAAGATGGTTCTAATCCTGAACTATCAATGTCATCAAAATTTAAGTATATTCTTCTGCCATCATATGAAGTATATGAAAGATTACTTAAGCTTGTTGATATCCCTGGGCTTGCACCACCAAAAGCAATAAATGTATTTCTAGGATCTTGATTATTTTCCATGATTAAACTGTTTTGATACTTCCATAATGTCCACTAAGGAACAGTCTGCCTTTGTAACTTAATGAGGTGAGTGGTCTTACTATTCCCAAGATGTCATAGTTTCCAGCATTGTCAAAAATTTTCTTTCTATCAAATGGGACATCTTCTAAAAACCATGTCTCAGAATTTGAATCGTAATAGAAGATTTTTCCTTGACGATCATCTGGGTTTTCAGATAATTTGCTACTTATAAAACCATCAGTTGCACAATATAATGTTCCATCATGGTAAGTGAATAACCTAACTCCACCTGTTGATGGTAATTTTACAGATTGATGAAAGTCAATAGTTTTGACATTTACTGGTGATAATGCTTGTCCAAAAATAAAAGATAATTTTTGATAGCCAAACATTGAATCACTAGCATTATTAGACAGTTTTCCAAATCTAATGTATGGTTTATCGTAATCTTCTGTATCTAAAGTTGGCTGGATGTACTTTGGATTGTAAGTGTCAAGAGTTATAAAATTTTTCATCTCAATAAATGGACTATATTGAGACCCCAAATAAACTTTAACATCTTTGCCTTCAACAGTAACTCTTACTTTGGATAATTTATTATTTAAATCAAAAATATTTTCAGAAGAAAGAACTTGAATATACTCGATACAAATAAAATCTGGTCTTTGAAAATTTTCAGGTAAATTTGCGAACTCTAAACATATTCTGTCGATAGTTCCATTCCAAACTGGTTTGATTACATATTCTTGATAGTTTGGAGTTGAGTGTACTTCTGTTTCTGAATATTTACTAAAATTACCATCTGAAAATGCCCAATATGCTCTTATGCTTGCATTAGATAAATTTTGAGCTTTTGGAGCTATTTTTGCTTTGATTTTAATAACAGTGTCTATGTCTACATCTAAAGACAAACCAGTGATTTGTATAGATGGATTACCAGTAAGAGTAGGAGTGACTTTTAAGACATACTTACTTACTGTGTTATTAAATATATCAAAATTGCTTTCTGTTTCTGCTGTTAGACTAGAAACAAAATTTCTAGATATCCAATCTTCAGTACTTGATGAAACTACTTCAGATGAAACAGAGTAAAATTGCCAATCTTTAACTAAACCTGTAGTAATAAGAGATTTATTTACAACATTTGTTCCACTTGATAATCTAACATTTTCTGTGTTAAATTCAAGCTGAAAATTTCCATACAAATCTGAAACTTCAATTCCTTGGTAGCCATTATAGGAATATTGAAGTATTTGTTCAGGAGTGTAAAGTGCAGGAACATCTCTTAAATCAGTACTAGACATAGCTGAACTTTTACTCAAGTTAATGATGTCTGCTTCTATTGTGTAAGATGGCTTATAGAAGTTATATTGTCCTGTTGACAATACGTTGTCATAATTTAGCAAGTATCTTGATGCGATATTTATATATCCGTTTTGAATATAAAAACCAAGAATACTATTACCGCTAATTATGTAGTTTGAGATTGAAACAATAGATGGATCAGAAGTATCATCGTTGTATTTATATAATCCATTATAGATACCATTTACTCCTGAAACTCCTTGATCTTTCAAGATAAAAAGATCATTGGTTTTCAATGTATATCCATCTAATGCTATGAAATTATTCCATGAACTTATGGATGTATAGGATGCACATTGAATATCAATAAATGCTTGATCAGGTAAATTAGCAGCAATTAATTGTTCCCAATCTGAACCTTCTGCAAACTCAAAAAATCTAGATCCATAAGCTGTTGTGCCAGTTCCATCAACAGTATTCCCTTTGATGGCTAAGAAATCTATAGATCTTCCAGGAGCATTATTGTCAACAAAATGAGCAACTCCTATATTAGCATCGTTTCTAGATAATGTATTGCTGTCATATGAGTAATATTGAGCTGGAGCTGGGTCTGCTAAAAATTGTTCATCAAATATTAAGCTTGACCAACTTTCTTCAGTCTCAGGATTAGAAACTGGGATTTCTGAATATACCCATATCTCAGGCTTTTTATCTATACCAGCAAATATTTGATTTTTTCCAACTGACAAAGATTTTACGCCAAAGTCAGATGATTCAAAATCACCAATATTGTTAGAGTATAAGGTTGATGTAGATAAAGTTTCTGTTTCTACTTCATTTTCAATAACTTCTTCTGTTACCAAATTAGTTGGTTGAGATAAAACTATAGATTTGTTTCTAGAGTATTTATGAACTTTTTTATTTCTGCATCCGATGAAAAGTTTATTGTAAGCTGAACCTAATGAAAGAATACCTCCAGAAGCAGCTGCAAGTTCTCCTTGAGGATAAACTTGCTCCCATTCTGATCCATTATAAGCAGAAGAAAGTTTTGCTCTAAATAGCCTTGGTAGTTGATCACTTCCAACATATAAATAAGCTTCTGCCTCATGCTCAAATTTATGAGAAATCATTGCTGATGCAGATATATCTGATGAATTATCTTGAAGAATAAATATTGGTCCTTTTACATAGTCACCATTGTAAAACCATATTTTACCTGATATTCCTGACATATAAATTCCATCAGTGGTAGCCACTAAGCTTGTGATTGCTCTTTCTTTGTGAAATTTAAGGTCAATAACTTTATTGAATGAAACAAGATTTGATGAATGCAAACTAGCATAGTATCTTTCAATATTAGCTAATACATTAGATACATTTATAGCCGTGTCGAAAATAATTAAGTTTTTATAATCATCAATACCATATGTTATGTTTGTGGAAACATTTAACGTAATTTTGTCAGCAGAAGTAACATCATATACTCTTCCTAAATCATCAGCGTTTGTGCCAACTAATTTATATGCTGTGCCTTCTGGATATTCATTATCAAGACTGTCAACAAGAGATACGTTTGTTATTTCTTGCTTTGAAGTTCCAGAAAAGTAAATGATTTTTTCACTGTCATTAGGACCTTTCCACAAACAACTAGCTGTAAATATTGTAGGTATCATTACACTTTTGGCCTCTTGATTGGATTCCATTTAACTTCTGGTTGAGTAATATTATTTCCAAAGTCTCTGTATTTAATCTCGACTTTTTTTACTCCATCATCTTCTCCGCTAAAATCAACTTTGACGTAAGGACCAAAAGGTGTCCATTCTGACCATGAGCCAGCTCCACTATCGAGTAATTTGCGAATTTTGAAATCTTTTATTCCAGTGACTAAATCATATGCACTAGTTTTCATCCATGCATTTTTTAAGTTAGTAAAATCTACTATTTGATTTGTTCTTGGATCGTAGAAATCAATTCCACCTAGAGGAGGTTGTGTATCTACTAAAGCTTGAGAACTGGCTACAAAAGTTAATGGATTTGATTCTGAAATATTTCCCATATAATCCATAACTTGAACCCAGATTTTTCTAGAACCTGAAAAACCAATATTTTGTTTTGCAAAAGCATCAAATGAAGGACCAGAATTGTAATAATTCAAATGTCCATGTAAATAAATAAAATATTGATTTACAGAACTAACCACATATTTATCCCAAGGTAACCATGGAGTGTACTGAATATATGAGTTATCAATTTCTTTACCAACTCTGAATGCAAGCAATCCACTTTTGTTATCTTCTGTGGATATACTGATTTGTAAAGATCTTAAGTTTGACTCTTCAGCAACAGTCACATAAGGTACATCATTGTTGTATGACGGAGCAGTTATATCAACTAGAGATGTAGTGCTAATATTTGTAGCAAAACTTGATAGTTCTCCATGAGATATCGCTCTTACTCTAAAGTTTTGACTATTTCCGTCTACAGAGTTGATAGACTTTTCCTCATATCTAGCATGCAATTTGTGCCATAAATTATTTGCTATTTTATAACCTGAGAATTTTTCATTGTAGATGTAATCTCTGTTGTTGTAATTTTTACCATTAGCTTCAGCTAAAGAAGAGTTAAATGGTATGTTTATTGCTACCCAGATACTGTCTGATTGACTAACTGTAGCGTTCCACTCACTCTCTGAAAATTTTACTTGTACTAAGTGATTATTAGGAGCAACACTAAATCCAGCTACGTAAGGATTATAAGAAACACCCTTCCATGAAGTTAGTGGAACTGTGCTATCTGGCAATGATCCACTATTAGCATAAAATCTTACTTTTATGTCATTAATTGGAAAAGGAGTGTCGTAGTCTTCCCAGTTAACTTTAAACTCAAATAAGCCAGGTTTTGTTGCTGAAATAAACGGAGATATTTCAGAAACATTCATATTTTTAAAATATGTAGTAGAAACAAATCTGTCTAATATTTCTCCGTTGACAGGTATTCTAGTTTTGTACCAATATGTATTAGCATTAACTGTCCCTTGAACAACTTTAAATGGAGCATCATAAATTCCTGAAACTAAAGTCCAGCCTGTACTTGATTTTTGATATATACCATTTTCAATTTGTGTAACTTGATCTTTGATAAGAACATAGCTACCTACAGATAAGCTTGAAATTGAAATATCATCAATAGTCAAGCTTTCCAAACTAGATACGGTTATGGATGTTCCTGTAGTAGCAACTTGTACATTTGTTGGAACAATACTTGTATTTGAAAAAGTAACACCAGTAGAACCTAAAGTTATAGGATCGGGAGTTGTCAAATACCACTTAGTTTCTTTATTAGTGCTACCATTATCAACCCTTACAAGAGTATTACTAACAACTTCATCACTGCTATCAAAAGAAGTAGATCTTTTTAACTGCCATGTTGTAGAAGCAGTTCCAACTCTTGAAACATAATACAATCCATTTCTAGTGCCTGTACTTTCATTCTTCACTAGAATTACATCATTTTCAGAAAGATTGTAACCATCAATGTAAAGAGTGGTTGCTGTTCCAGATGTAAAAGTATTAGAAGCAAAACTTGGTGAATTAGGTAATGCTGATGTTGTTCCAACTGCAGCGTTAAATGTTTTGACTGGTATTGTTAGTGCATTTCTATAATTAAAACCAACAAAATCAGTTTGTCCACTAAGTAATTTTTGACCAAGGTAGTGCGAAGAATTTGTCAAGCCTTCATCTGCTAAAAGAACAGATCTAATAGAACTATCGTTATCATATTTTTCTTTGTAAATATTTGGAACACCAGAATACTTTACTTTGAATATTTGATTGTTAGAACTACTGTAAGAACTTTCTTTCCATCCTAATGCAGCAAAATATCCAAGTCCAGATGAATTGTTTGTTAGAGACATCAACATATTCACTGAACCAAGTAAATTGATATTAGAACTTGTTGTTTCTTTTACTGATAACCAAGAACCAACATGATGCTTAGTTTTATATCTGCCGTTGTAACCATTTGGAACTTGATCAGTTATTTCAAAAACAAATTTTTTCTTTTCACTAGATGGTGTGTAAGATCTTAAGACATGTTTTGTAAGCTTATTGTCTGATGTTCTTTGAGAAACTGTGATTTCGTTCTTTTCTCCACTGAACTTCACCAATACAGTTTCTGCATTTAACGGAGCATCAGTGTAGGAATAATTTTCATCACATCTTACTCCAAAAGGTCTATCCCAATTAACAGTAAGATTTTTTTCAGTATGTGATCTATATGATGACACTGGACTAAATGCTACATAAAAATCATCAGATCCATGAATTATTTCTACTTCAAAAATGCTTCTACCAGAGAAAGATGGCTTGTAAAATTGCATTTCATAGAATGCATTTACTTCATATGCGCTTGTACTATCTATTTTTGAAACAGAAACTGATTCAGCAGAAGTTGTTTTTGATACTGTCAATCCACTTGGAGCGTCAGTAAGATATAAGAAATCTTCATTTTCATATTCACTCCAAGAATGAGGAATATCAAATGATGGATAACTCATCATATCAATGTCATCTAATGAACAATCACCAACATCAACAGAAAGTTTTGCTTTACCTTGAGCCATAAATAACTCATCAAGAATTATTCCACCATCAAAAGAAGTACCTACTGATGAAGATATTTGACATCCAAAAGCTGAGCCAATCGAGGATGTGCCAAAAGATGTCAACATTGCATTTGAGAGTAAGTAGCTTTTGGTAGATGCTGACGACTGATCAAGATATGGAGTAAAGTATGTTTCTACCATACAAATATTAGTAGTACCCATTGAAGAGTAATACATTTCAATCAAACCACCAGATTTGATCAAAGGCAGAACACTATTTGGTAAATTTGTAATTTGTTTGTTTGTACTTATAGTTCCATTACTTACTGTGTAAAGATAAGATATTGGAGCACCATCATTAGGAACATCCAAACGACAAACAATTTCATTTGAATTTGCAGCAGTTTCAGGAGCTGCATAAAGTTTTAAGTAAACTTGAGTAGTAACAGCTACACCAGATGTAGTGTATGAAAAACCAGCTTGTGTGTAAAAATCTGTTTTGTTAGCTGATGGAATAAGTTTAGTGTTTGAGTAAAAGAAAACACCTTTGCCATAGCTTTGACTTGTCAATCCAATGTTAGCACCCAATGATAAAGAATCTGATGAATATGCAGACCCATTGTATCTATATGACTGTAAAGAGGTAGAAGCTATGGATGCTGCTGGAAGTATAGATCTTTTAGTTGAACTTTTTGCTGAGTAAGCATCGAATGTTCCACTAGTATTTGAAACCTCATAGAGACTAGAAAGATATCTTCCTATTCCATTGTGGGCTTGTTGTGATGAAGATTGATTTCCACTTGTGAAAGAGACAAGAGTATTTTTCCCAACCCACCCAACTTTGCCACTTGGAATTTCTGGATTTGTTGGATTTACAGGTATTTCACCTTCCCATAATATTTGATCAAAAACACCATACCCTTGTGGATACTCAATATCTTCTCCATTAGGTCCTTCTAAAAGTGCTTTAAGATAAACAGTTGACAGACCACCAGATGCTGACAATGGCCAGTTATATACCTTGAAAAGACCTGTTCCACCAGCAGTTGGTGTTGACATGGTTCCTTGAGTAAGTGTTCTATCAAAAAAGTAAAGTGGATTAAAAGTGTACTCGTAATTGAAAGTATTATCAAAAGTGTAAGCAGTTGATGGGAAATTTGTTATAGCAATGGTACTAGCTGGGTCAAACTGCTGATCGTTTGACAAATATAGTGCCTTGATCCTGGTAAAAGTTGACAAACTTCTGGTAGCCTTATCTCTTACCTCAAAGCTAAAAGTTAAAGTATTTTTATTGTTGTCAAGACTAGGATCTTTGGAATATTTATTACTGGTGTAAGTATCACCTGAGTTTATAAATTCAGATTG
>Ga0078894_10000895_pt1 | contig 21450 bp, 22 predicted proteins | sample LauGreSu1BDMLBSD_2_FD_67506 | JGI IMG/M metagenome (GOLD analysis project Ga0078894, IMG submission 67506) | Freshwater lake microbial communities from Lake Michigan, USA - Su13.BD.MLB.SD (version 4) (version 4) | ecosystem: Environmental > Aquatic > Freshwater > Lake | place: Lake Michigan... | reverse complement strand
GCATCCGCGCCGAAGCGGTGCAAGCCTATGAAGACGAAAAGCAGCGCGGCTACGAAGAAGGCGTGGCCATGGCACGCATGGACGAGGCCGAGCGCCTGATAGAAAACGCCACCCGCACCGTCGACTACTTTGCCGGTATCGAACAAAAAATCGTCGCCCTGGTGATGAACGCAGTGCGCCGGATCATGGCCGACTTTGACGACACCACCCGGGTGCTGGCGGTGGTGCAAAGCGGCTTGTCGGTCATGCGCAACCAAAAGCAGCTCACGCTGCGCCTGTCGCCCGAACACGCCGCCACCGTGCGCGAGCGGGCCCAGCACCTGCTTGAGCGCTTTCCCGGCGTGGGCATGATGGACATCGTGCCCGACAACCGCCTCAAGGGCGATGCCGCCATTCTCGAGAGCGAAATGGGCGTGGTCGAAGCCAGCGTCGAGCTGCAGCTCAAAGCCATCGAGCAGGGCTTTACCAAGCTGCTGGGCAGCCGCATCTAAAGGACCACCCGTGGACGCAAGCGCTGACCGCCCAAACACCTCCGCCCTGCTGGACCAGTTGCTGGCCCGGCTGGAGCCGGCGGCCAAGGCACTGGCGCCCGAGCCCCCCTCGGTGCAGGAGCTGGCCGAGCTGTGGCAGCAGGCACAGCTGGCCCTGGACGAGGGGCGCAGCGATGCTGTTGAACTTTGGAGCGATCTGGCCGTGTACATGCCCGGTCAGGCCGGCGCCCAATTTGGTCTGGCCCTGTCCCTGCAGCAGGAGGGGCAGACTGAAATGGCCGGCCGCCACTTCTCCTACGCCTATGCGCTCGACCCCAGCGACGCCGCCACCGCCTTTCGCCTGGGCGAGTGCCTGTTGGCGCTGGGCTACCCGAACGACGCCCGCGAAGCCTTGCTGGCCGCGCAGCAGTTGTGCGAGCTGCCGCACAACCCGCCCGAGATCAGCCAGATGGCCGAGCAACTTTTACAAAGCCTGTAAGGGCCCGCCCCCAACGCCCCCAAACGCCCAGGCCCAAGCCATGTCACCGCCCATCACGCTACAACTGCCTTCTAGCCGGTCGCCGACTCAGCTACCAGCCGCCGGGCACCTGGCCGGCCAACAGCACGTCGGCGCCTCAGGCACGGCTGCTGCGAGCGAGATGCACGGGAAGGTAGCTGGATCCGACCCACGCGCCGCCTATGTACCGGCCCGCCTGACCCCGCCGCCCATGCCGCTGGCCTTGCAAGGCGCCGCTGACGACACCTCTGCACGGGGGGCGGACCGAACGGAGAGTCTGACAACGATCAACATGGAAAATGTGGGCCAGGCGCACAAAATCGCTGAGAACAAGGTTAACCTGGCCAAAACCTCGTTCTGGCGACGGGTGGGCGGCGCTGTCGTGGTCGGTCTTGCCGCTGCGGCCATGATCGGGCTCGGGGTGGCCACCGGTGGCGTGGCAATGCTGGCCGTCGGTGCCGTCACTGCAGCCGCAGGGCTGCGACTGAGCGCAGACGCATACATGGCCAAGCTCCACCTGGAAAACGCTCGCTCTGAGGCCAGCGGTCGGGGCCTCGTCCACGATCTGCCCATGGGCACCGACGCCATAGCCCACGGCCTGTACAAGCTGTGTCCCAACACATGGTCACAGGACACCCGCACCAAGGTGGCGCGCTGGGGCAGCTTCCTGGCCGACGCGGCCCTGGCTGCGGGCACGGTGCTGGCTACCGGTGGGGTGAGCCCAGTGACCTTGGGGGTGGCCGGGGCGGCCGTCGCGGTAGTCACTGCCAACCACGTGGTGCTTGCACTGCTGCGCCGCCTGCCGACTGCCAGAGAGATCTTGCTAGGCCAGGCCCCCATGCCCGAAAGAGCCCTCGGACCCGAAGAATTCATCCTCGAGTCAGCCTTGCCCGAAGACAGCACGCTGCCTGAAAAAGTCATCGACATCCTCAGCCGTATCGAGCAGCTTCAACTGCAAGCCAACGAACTGCGAGCAGGCACGGGCAAGGACCGGATCCTGGGCGAGCAAGAGGCCCTGATAAAGCAAGTGACAGCCGATACGCAGTGGCTGAGCCAGCAGATAGAAAATATTAAGGCCAGTGCCGAAACCGGGGCCGAAGAAACGAGCTCTGCCACCGGCCAAGCGCTCACCGGGGCCGCTGTGGTCGCTGGCGTGATGACGGCCAACACCGGCATGCGCGTGGGCCTGAACGCTGTGGGTGTGCCGGGCGTCACCTTTGCCAATGACGTTCTGGGGCTGGCCTTGAACGCGCTGACCCTGTACAGGGCCAATGAAGACCTGAGACGGCTCAAAGACCTGAACAGCGCATACGGGGAGCAACTCGGAGAGCTGAGTCTGCACCAGAGGGATCTGATGATTGAAAACTCCAATTTTGATGAAGGCGACTTCGAGCTGGTTTACGACCAGCCCGAACAGGTTTCCGACATGGTTCTGACCGGCCTGCGCGCATGAAAAACTTCGACTACGTCACCGACATGATGGAGCTGGCCATCGAGGACACGCCCACCTTGGCCATCAAAGGCCGGGTGACGCAGGTCATCGGCACCATCATCAAGGCGGTGGTGCCGGCAGTCAAAGTCGGGGAGGTCTGCATCCTGCGCCAGCCTGGCGAGGACTTTGAGATGAAGGCCGAGGTGGTGGGCTTTCTCAAAGACGCCGCGCTGCTGACACCGATTGGCGATATGTACGGCATCTCGGCCACCACCGAGGTCATGCCCACCGGCCGCGCGCACATGGTGCCGGTCGGCGACGGTCTGCTCGGCCGGGTGCTCGATGGTCTGGGCCAGCCCATGGACTTTGAAGAGCGCGGCCCGCTGGAGGCCGACCGCTTCTACCCGGTGTTTGCCGAGGCCCCCGACCCGATGAAGCGGCGCGTCATCAAAGACCCGGTGCCTCTGGGCGTGCGCGCCATCGACAGCCTGCTGACCTGCGGCGAGGGCCAGCGCATGGGCATCTTCGCGGCGGCCGGCGGCGGCAAATCCACCCTGCTGGGCATGCTGGTCAAGGGTGCGGCGGTGGACGTGACGGTGATTGCCCTGATCGGCGAGCGTGGCCGTGAGGTGCGCGAGTTCATCGAGCACGAGCTCGGCGAGGAAGGCCGGCGCAAGGCGGTCATCGTCTGCGCCACCTCGGACAAGTCCTCGATGGAGCGCGCCAAGGCCGCCTATGTGGCCACCGCCATCGCGGAGTACTTCCGTGACCAGGGCAAGAAAGTGCTCTTCTTGATGGACTCGGTCACCCGCTTTGCCCGCGCCCAGCGCGAGATCGGTCTGGCCGCTGGCGAGCCGCCCACCCGCCGCGGCTACCCGCCTTCGGTGTTTGCCACCCTGCCCAAGCTGATGGAGCGGGTCGGCATGAACGACAAGGGTTCGATCACCGCGCTCTACACCGTGCTGGTCGAAGGCGATGACATGACCGAGCCGATTGCCGACGAGACGCGTTCCATCCTGGACGGCCACATCGTCCTCTCGCGCGCGCTGGCTTCGGCCAACCACTACCCGGCCATCGACGTGCTCGCCTCGGCCAGCCGGGTTCAGAACAATGTGATCCAGCCCGAGCACAAGAAGGCGGCCGGCCGCATGCGCGAGCTCATGGCCAAGTACGCCGATGTGGAGCTGCTGGTCAAGATTGGCGAATACAAACAAGGCAGCGACAAGCTGGCCGATGAGGCCATCGGCAAGATCGAAGCCATACGCAGCTTTCTCAAGCAAGGCACTAAAGAGCGCATCGCCTTTGACGAAACCACCGCCAAGCTCGGCGAAATCACCGGCGTGCGCTGAAGGTCACTCACCATGAAAATGATTGACGAGCTGCTGTTCATCAAGGAGTTTCGCGAGCGCAAGGCCGAGACGGAATTGCAAAAATCGCGCGTGCGCCTGAGCACAGCCGCCCAAGCCGAGCGCGACGCCGAAACAACCCTGCAGGACTTCATCGCACACGCCACGGCCGAAGAACTGCGCCTGTTCCAGGACCTGTGCAGCCGCATCGTCAAGCTGCGCGACATCAACGATGTACACACCGAAGTGGCTGCCCTCAAGCAACAGGAGATGAGCCACGCCGAAGAACTCAAGGCGCGCCAGCAGCAGCATGTGCAGGCGCGGGAGAACTTCGACACCAGCACCCGCAAGATGCGCGACGCATCGACAGCCCGCGAGAAATTCGTGGAATTGGCCCGCAACTTCCACATTCTGGAGACGCGCGAAGCCGAGCGCAAAGAAGAACTCGAGCTTGAAGAGGTCGCCTCCATCGTGCGCGAGCGTGAAGAATGGAGCGGGGAGGCCGCATGACCGAGCGCAGCGTACAACTGCATCTGCGCACCCCGACGGAGCGTCAGGACTTTGGCATGGGCGCCGGCAGCTCGCAAGGCACGCCGGACTCGCCCACCGACGGTAGCGCCGAGCGCTTCAAGCAGGCCATGAAGGCCTCAGACCTGGCGCCGCAAGCGCCTCTGCCCGGCGAGCAGGCCGGCAAGGCCGTGGCCAACCCCATGGGCTTGTTCGGCGCTGCAGTGCCGGTGGCCGCGCCCGGTGTACACCCTGGCGTGATGAATCTGCTCAAGGACAGCCTCAAAGGTCTGCAGGTGGGGCAGGAGCAGCGCGGCGTGCGCATGGAGCTTGACGACGCGCTCTACCCGGGCACCGCTGTCTCGGTGTTTGAAGACGCCGGCGCCTGGGTGGCCGAATTTCATTGCCGCCAGGTCGAGGCCTACCGCGCCCTGGCTGAGCCGGCGCAGGAGATGGCGCGCCGCCTGGCCGACGAACTTGAACGCGACGCGCTGTGGCGTGTCATCGACGAATCCGATGGACCGGTCGCTGAAGGCGACGCGGACCACACCACCGAGGCCTTTGCCTCAGCTCCGCAAGGGTAGCCATCTTGAGCCGACCACTGACCTTTCCCCGCCTGACCCGCAGCGAAGCCCAGGCCCTGGCCTCCCTGGCCACCCAGGGGCCCGGCCACCTGCTGGACGCCTTACCGGCCGGGCAGTCGGGCCGCCTGCGCCTGGCGCCGCTGCCGCCGGGGCAGGATCTGCAGCAAGCCCAGGGCAGCCAGCGCCTGCACCTGGAATGGGCCGGCGGCCAAATGGCGCTCGACCTGGCCCCCTGGGTGATCGACCGCTGGCTACTGATGACCCTGGACGTGGCCGAGTCAGCCGCCCTGCCCGCGCCGTTTCGCCAAGCAGCCCTCGACCATGTGATCGCCTGGGTTGCGCAGGCCCTGGGTGGCAGCGGCCGTGGCCCGGCCCAGCTGCTGCGCACCGAGCCGGCCCCGGCGGCGCGCCCGGCCGAGGCACCGCACGCCCTGGCGGTGGACCTGGAGTTGGCCGAGGGGCTGACCCTGCCGGCGGTGCTGCATGTCGACAGCATGGCCTTGATGCTGGTCGGCTCCCTGGTGCAGGGCGCGCCCGCCAGCGACGATGCACCGGCCATGGACGAGCTGCCGGTACCGCTGCAGCTGTGCATAGGCCAGAGCCTGGTGCCGGTGCAACAGCTGGCCCAGCTGCGCCAGGGCGGTCTGGTGATCATGAGCGAATCGTTCATGCAGGATGGCCCCGGTCTGCAACTGCGCGCCGCCAGCGGCCACCGCCAGCACTGGTGCCTGAGCGCACGCATCGATGGACCCCAACTTCAACTTCTTTCCGCAGCCACCATCATGAACACCCCCCACAACGCGCCCAGCGACAACGACGACGCCATTGGCTCTCTGGACGACATGCCCGTCCTGCTGAGCTTTGACCTGGGCCACAAGACGGTCAGCCTGGCGCAGCTGCGCCAGCTGGGCGAAGGCCAGGCCCTGCCGCTCGACAGGCCGGTGCAGTCGGGCGTGACCATCCGCGCCAATGGCTCTGTGATCGGCCAGGGCCAGTTGGTCGATATCGACGGCCAGCTCGGCGTGCTGGTCAGCCAACTGCACACGGCTGCGGCCAAGAACGGGTAACGATGTCTCCCGTCGGTTTCGACCCGATCTCGCTGGCCATCGCATTTGCGCTGCTGGCGCTGCTGCCCACCGTGGCGGTGGTGGGCACCACTTTCCTGAAGCTGACGGTGGTGATGTCCTTGCTGCGCAACGCATTGGGCATACAGCAGATCCCGCCCAATTTGGCGCTCTATGGGCTCTCGCTCATCTTGTCGGTCTACATCATGGCGCCAGTAGGTGCCTCCATGCACGAGGAGTTTGTCAAGCAGCCCCAGACCACCCAGTCGGTCGAGCGCATGGTCAATGCCGTCACCCGTGGCGCCGAGCCGCTGCGCGGCTTCATGCTCAAGCACTCGAGCCGCGAGCAGCGCGATTTTTTTCTGAAGACTGTGGGCGACCTGTGGAGTCCGGAGATGGCCGCCAAGGTCAAGTCCACCGACTTCCTCGTCCTGCTGCCGGCCTTCATGATCACCGAGCTGACCGAGGCCTTCAAGATTGGCTTTTTGCTCTTCATGCCCTTCGTGGTGATCGACCTGATCGTCTCCAACATCTTGCTGGCCATGGGCATGATGATGGTCTCGCCGACCATGATCTCCATGCCTTTGAAGCTCTTCCTGTTCGTCATGGTTGACGGCTGGACGCGGCTGATCCGCGGCCTGATCCTCACCTACACCTGATGCCATGAACGGAAACGATGTTGTTGCCTATGTGGTGCAGGCCCTGTACCTGACCCTGGTGCTGTCCATGCCGGCCATCGCGGTGGCCGCCATTGTGGGCACGCTGTTTTCGCTGTTGCAGGCCCTGACCCAGATCCAGGAGCAGACGCTGTCGTTTGCCATCAAGCTCATCGCGGTGGGCCTGACCCTGTTTTTGACCGCCTCCTGGCTCGGCGGCGAGCTGATGCTCTACACCCAGGCCATCTTCGACAACATCCCGCAGGCCACGCGCTAAGCCCCCAGAACCATGGAACTGTTTGGCCCCTTCAACTACGACCAGCTCAAGAGCCATTTGCTCCAGCTGGCCGTGGTGCAGGCACGCCTGATGCCGCTGTTTCTGCTGATCCCCTTCATGAACCGCTCCATGGTGCCGCGCACCGTGGCCATGGCGGTGGCCACCGGCCTGGGGCTGATCGTGGTACCGACCATGCCCGACCTCAGCCGCGCGCAAACCGACCCGCTGTTTGTCGCCCTCTTGTTCAAGGAGGCGGTGATCGGCCTGGTGCTGGGCTATGTGGCCGCCATTCCCTTTTGGACCATGGAGGCCATCGGCTTTGTGATCGACAACCAGCGCGGCGCGAGCATGGCCGCCACCATCAATCCGATGACTGGGCACGACACCTCGCCGCTGGGCATCTTGTTCAACATGGCCTTCATCACCTACTTCCTGGTCGGCGGTGGGCTGAACATCTTGCTGGGCCTGATCTTCGACAGCTACCGCCTGTGGCCGCCGCAAAGCTACTGGCCGACCTGGAATCCCGAGGCGGCCGATCTGCTGCTGACCCAGCTCAACCGCTTTGTCGCACTGGCCCTGCTGCTGGCCGCGCCGGTGCTGCTGGCCATGTTCCTGGCCGAACTGGGGCTGGCCTTGGTCAGCCGCTTCGCGCCGCAGTTGCAGGTGTTCTTCCTGGCCATGCCCATCAAGAGTGCACTGGGCATTCTGGTGCTGGTGGTCTACGGCAGCACCTTGTTCGACTACAGCCTGGCGCCGCTGCGCACGCTCGGCACCTGGCCGCAGCAACTCAACGAGGTCTGGCGCGCGCCAGGGCAGTGAGAGCGCCATGAGCGAAAAGACCGAACAACCCACCGCCAAAAAGCTGCGCGAAGCGCGCGAGCGCGGCGAGGTCGCCAAAAGCAAGGACTTCACCCAAACCGCGCTGATCATGGCCTTTTTCGCCTACATCGTGGCCAACGGCCAGAGCATCACCGAGCAAATCGGCCGCCTTATCCTCATGCCCATGCCCTACATCGGCCTGGACTTCGGCCAGGCCATCAGCACCCTGGTCGAGGACATGCTGCGCGAGGCGGTCAGCTTGCTGCTGCCGTTTCTGATGATAGGCCTGGGGGTGGGCATCTTTGCAGAGGTGATTCAAACCGGCGTGCTGATTTCCTTCAAGGCGGCCATGCCTTCGGCCAAGAAGCTCAACGTCATCAGCAACGCGGCCAATATGTTCTCCAAGAAGAACCTGATGGAGTTCCTCAAGTCCCTGATCAAAATCGCGGTACTCAGTGCCGTGGTGTACTACTTGATCCTGGGCAGCCTGCCGGCACTGATGTATGTGCCGGCCTACGACATCGCCAACTTCGGCCAGATCGTCGGACAGTTGCTCAAGGTCATGATCATCTACACCGGCCTGGCCTACACCGTGCTTTCGCTGGCGGATCTGGCTTGGCAGCGCTTCCAGTACACCAAGGGCCTGATGATGAGCAAGGACGAGGTCAAGCAGGAATACAAGGGCATGGAGGGCGACCCCCACATCAAGAGCCAGCGCAAGGCCCTGCATCAGGAAATGATGCAAAACGACTCGGTGCAGCAGGCCAGCCAGGCTTCGGTGCTGGTGACCAACCCGACCCACCTGGCCGTGGCCATCAAGTACGAAGAGGACGACCACCCCCTGCCCCTGGTGACCGCCATGGGCGAAGGCACGCTGGCCCAGATGATGATCGATGCGGCCATCGCCGCCGGTGTGCCGGTGATGCAAAACATCCCGCTGGCTCACGCCCTGTTCGATGAGGCCAGCGTCGACCAATACATCCCCAGTGACCTGATCGAGCCGGTTGCAGCCGTGCTGCGGCTGGTTCAGGACCTGCGCAGCGAAGGCCGCTCGCTGACCGACCCCTTCCCCATGGACCTGGGCGAGCCCCTGAAGACCGGTGAAAAGCCGAGAGACCCGACATGAACCTTATTGAACGCTGGGCCGAGTACATGGAACTGGGCCCCTTGAGCAACAGCCGGCGCCTGGCCCTCACCCTGGACCGGGTGCGGGTGCACCTGCTCGAGATCCACCCCGGCCAGGTGATCGTGCAGGCGCGCCTGTGCGACCTGCCGCTGCAAACCACGCAGCGCGAACGCACCATCGAGCGCGCCGGTCAGATTGCGCTGGCGCGCTTGCAGACCAGCGCCAGTGTGCTGACCGTCGACGAAGATCAATCGGCCTTCTGGCTGCAAAAGCGTGTGCAAGCCAGCGACCTGCAGACCCTGGAGCGGGCCGTTGAAGGCCTGGTCAATGACATCGAACTTTGGAGAGCCGCCCTGTGAACACCCTCCCCCGCGCCTGGCCGCACCGTCTGGCCTGTGGCCTTTTTGCGCTGAGCCTGCTCGGCGCAGCTCAGACCAGCCAAGCTGGCCCGCCGCCCTGGCCTGAGGCTGCCTTTAGCTATTACGCCGAGAGCCAAGCCCTGGGCAAGGTCCTCGGGGAGTTTGCCGCCAGCTTTAACCTGACGCTGCAGTCCACCGCAGCGCTGGAGGACAAGGTCACCGGCCGCTTCAACGTCAAAAACCCCAGCGAATTCATCGACCGCCTGACCGGCACTTACGGCCTGCAATGGTTCACCCATGCGGGTGTGCTGCACATCTCGCGCAGCCAGGACATGGTCATCAAGTCCCTGCCCAGCACCTCGCTGAGCGCCGGCGCCAACATCCGCCAGGTGCTCGGCAGCCTCGGCGTGCTCGAGCCACGCTTTGGCTGGGGCGAACTGCCCGAGCAAGGCGTGGTGGTGGTCTCAGGCCGCCCGCCTATGTGCGCCTGATCGAAGCCACCCTGGCCGCCCTGCCCAGCGCACCCGGAGGCCAGCAGGTGCGGGTCTTCAGACTCAAGCACGCCGCCGTCGACGACCGCATCATCAACTACCGCGACCGCGAGATCACCACCCCGGGCGTGGCCAACATCCTGCGCAATCTGGTGCTGGGCAGCACCAGCGCCTCGGGCCAGCGCACCGTGGCCATGCCCAATCTGAGCGCGGTCAGCAATGCCAGCCTGGAAGCCGGAGCGGCTGCCGCTGCCGCAGCGCCGGCGGCCAGCGCAGGCGTCCCAGGCCCGCGCACCGGCACGGCAGCCGCCGGGCCCTTTGGGGCCGCCGCCGGCCCGGGCAATAACGTGATCCCGCCTGGCCGCTTTCGGCCCTCGATACAGGCCGATCCCCGCATCAACGCGGTGATCGTGCAAGACGCGCCCGAGCGCATGTCCATGTACGAGCAGCTCATTGCCCAGCTGGACGTGCCCACCCCGCTGATCGAGATCGAAGCCCTGATCATCGACGTCAACACCAGTCGACTCGCCGAACTGGGCATCAACTGGGGCGCGGTGGGCCGCAACCGCAGCGTGGCGGCCGGCTTTGGCAATGTCGCCGAGCAAGTCGGCGCCAACACCCTGTCGCTGGTGGGCAGCGCCCGTGGCGCAGGGGTAACGCCCACCACCGCGGTGGTGACCGGCGCCGACTATCTGGTGGCCCGCCTGCGCCTGCTCGAGCAGCAGGGCGACGCTGCCATCCAGGCCCGCCCCTCCATCTTGACCACCGAAAACCTGGGCGCTGTCATCGACCTGTCGGAAACCCAGTACATCCAAACCACCTCCGAGCGCACCGCCTTGGTCACGCCGATCACCGCCGGCACCACCTTGCGCGTCACGCCGCGCCTGGTGCAAGACGGGGGCGGTCCCAGCATCCGCCTGAGCGTAGACATCGAGGACGGTCAAATCCAAAGTGGCTCCGGCGTGGGCGCCATGCCCTCGATACGGCGCGGCACCGTCAGCACCGAGGCCAGCGTCAAGGGCGACGAGACCTTGCTGATTGGCGGCTACAACTCGCTGCAGACCGTCAAAGGCGTCGACAAAGTACCCCTCCTGGGCGACATTCCCTTGGTGCGCGGCTTCTTCTCTTCGCGCTCGGACACTGTGCAGCGCCGGGAACGCCTGTTCCTGATCCGCTCGTCGCTGGCCTCGAGCTCCTCCCCCATGGCGGTGCGTGTGATTCCGGCCAGTGCACTCGATGCGCCCAAAACCGCCCCCGGCAGCCCCAAACCCTGAACCCCACGGAGACACCATGAGCAGCTACTGCACCTACGCCCCGACCGGTCGCATCGACGCCAGCAATGCCGGCGCTTGCGAGCGCGACCTGCTGGCCCTGATGGAAGCCAGCGGCCCCTCGGCCATCATCGACCTCAGCGGCCTGAGCTACATCAGCTCGGCCGGCCTGCGGGTGCTGCTGGTGGGCGCCAAAACCGCCCGCGCCAAAGGCGGCAAGGCGGTGATCTGCAATGCGCCAGCGACGATTGCCGAAGTACTCAAAATGAGTGGCTTTGACAAAGTCATCCCCCTGCTGGCCGACCGCGCAGCTGCCCAGGCCCAGTTCGGCGGCTGAGCGCGAGCATCATGTCCGAGCCGCTGTTCCAACGCCGCATCACCACCGTCGAGGCCCTGCCCGAGGTGCTCGACGGCCTGGAGACCACAGGTCTGAATGCAGGCTGGGACCCCGCCTTCCAGATGCAACTGGCCCTGGTCATCGAAGAGCTGATGGTCAACGCCCTGGTCCACGGCGGCCAGGAAGCCGGCCAAGCCTGGTCCGAAGTGATTCTGTACGGTGAGGCTGAAGGCGTGAAGGCCGTGCTGCAAGACAACGGCCTGGCCTTCGACCCCTTCTCTCTGGACGCGCCTGATACCGACCTGGACCTGGACAGCCGCGCCATCGGCGGCCTGGGCGTCCACCTGGTGCGCCAAATGACCGAAAGCCAGCACTACGAGCGCGAGGGTGATCGCAACCGGGTCACCCTGTTCAAGCGGCATGAGGCCTGAGCGTCATACAAGCTAGCGATACAAGCATGAGCGGCGTAGCCCCCCTCCGTGATCAATTTGGCGCATTGCTCAGAGACTTCTGCAGCGGCCTAGGCCTGCCCATGGACGAGGGGGACCTGGGCATTGAGTTCTCGGTCGAACCGCACACCGTTTTGATCATCTCTGACCCGCGGGATCCCGAGCGCATGCTCGTCGAGGTGTACGTACGGCTTGTTGAAGGGCGCCCGCCTGCACTGCTGGCTGCGCTGCATCAGCTCAACAACGCCGCCCGGCTGGAGCACGACTGGGTCATCACGCTCGATGTCACCAACTTGCTGCGCATCCACACCCAGCGCTCTATCGCCCACTGCAATGCGTCCGATCTGCAAACCCTGCTGGCCGAGGGCATAGACCGGGCGCAAGCCTTGCACGCCCTGTGCGAGAGCCTGCCGCCTGATGCGGACTCCATCACGACCGCCCTGTCCGAAAGACTGGATCTGTCCAGAATGATCCGCGGCTAAAGCCCCGAACGCCGAGCACGCCAAGACCGCACCAAAACCTTGCCGCAAGCTTTTTTCCTGCACCAGACCCACCATGAAAATCGCAGCAAGCATCATGTCGGTCCGGTCGCTTCAGGACACGGCAGCCCGTCAGCAGCTGACCGAACTCGCAGGCAAGCTCATCGATGCCAGGACTGGGAAGATTCAATCCGGCTATCTCAAGCTCACCAACTCCGGCACATTGAATGCTGGCTTTTTCTACACCAGCGGCAGCTATTCCGAGGCGGTCGGGTTGGTTAAGGACATGCTCAGGCAAGCCTACGGAAACCGCATGAGCCCAGCTCAGAATGGTGCACTCGACAAAGCCTTGGCGCAATACTTGGGAAAGACGGGCAGCGCCCTGGGCACCCGAAGCTTTGTCAAGCTGGTCAAGACGCTGGAAAGGCTGGTGCCCGATGACAGCGCACAGTCACCCAAATCCGATCCCCCGGGCGCCATCGCCTCGCGCCTAAATCTGTCTGGACTGGATCTGTCGAACCCGGACCCGGCGGGCCCGGATCTGTCGAACCCGGAGGCGGCGGGCCCGGGACTGCAGGCGCCGTCGCCAACGTCTGCACAAGAGCAAGCGCCTGCGCCTCCTGCCGCGCAAGACCCTCCATCAGCCTCCCCTCCTATCCTCAAGCCCGAAGCACAAGAGGCCCCACCGCAAGAGGCCCTAGCGCAGGAGACCAAAGCACCCGAAGCCGAAGCGCAGGAGATAAAACCGCAGGCCCCGGTAGAAGCACAAGCCAGCGCAGCAACCAAGAGGGCTGCGCTTCGCGAGAAAATTAACGACCACATAGCCGAAATACGCGTCCGCAATAAGAGCCCCATCTCTGACGCGGCTCTTAAACAATTCCAAAGCCTGGCCTTCGCCCTGTCTCAAACGCCTGTCGAGTCAGGCGACACGCTCAAGTGGAGCCGAAAATTCATGGTCTTTGGGCGTTTGATGTTCCCAAAAACGTCCGAGCTGAACCAAGCCAGCGAGGTGCAAGGCCCACAGGCTCCCCGCACTTTTGCCATGGGCGATGCCGACGGCAGCATGGGACGCATGGTCTTGCATGCCATCGCCAGTGGGGTCGCCGAGTTGCCTGAAGCGAACATGCCCGCCCTGGCCCGCCTGATGGTCGCAGAGGTGCATACCGTCCGACACGGTGACGCCCGCATGAAGGACTTCCAGTCTGACGAGCAAGTGAGCAAAGACCTGGAGGAAGTGGCCGAGGCCCTGATCTCCAAGCCCCAGCCCCAAGGAGGCAAGCCTGCCTGCATTTTCCTGGGCGACATTCTGTCGGACCGGTTCACCAACAACCAGGAAGCCATGTCCACGTTCATCTACAAGCTCAGCGGGCTGGATCCAAAAAACCCCGACCCTGCCCAGCAAATCGACACCGGTGTGCGCTTTATCGCAGGCAACCATGACACCACGCCCCTGCTCAAAAGCGATGACTCAAAGATCTTCGACCGGCCCTCCAAAGGCGCCTACCAATGGGGCGCCTACGCCCATAAAAAGATCAAGGCCGCTCAATACAAGGATCTCCTGAAAAATTGCTTCAAGGCGGCCGACTACAGCGCAGGCGTTTTGACCACGCACAACGGTGTGGTCAAAGGCCAGGGGGCCGATGAATATCTGATCGGCTTAGGCTCCCCAGAGTGGCGCAACCGCTCAAAAGAAACAGCCACAGGAGCCTGGGTCAGAGATTGCTCCAGCGTGACCGCTAAAAGCCCTGAGGAACTGGCCGAAGCGATGAACACCATCTTCTTCGATCGGATTGAAGCTGGCGGTCCGACGGATTTGATATCCACCGACTTTCGACCCGAGGATGTTGACATGACGCCAGAGGAACTGGGATTTACCCACATAGCGGGCTTTCGGCAATTGCATGGGCACAACGACAACGCCAATGAGGACTATGAAGGGGTGACCAACCTCAATGCCCGCGGGACGGGAGTCGCAGGCTATATGCCCATGGCCACCGTCATTGAATACGCGCAGCCTGACATGCTGCGTGTCTAAGCTTGCACACTGAGAAGGTAAGCCAGATGACGGGCAGCCAGCACGACGAACGCAAGGGAAAACTCAAGCGCGTCAACCTGTTCAAGCGCCATCTAGCCTGAGCACCCAAGCCACCGCGAGCCCAAAGACTCTAGAGGAAAACATGCCCCTGCAACTGTCGCAAGTTCATTATTCACAACCTACAAAGACGGCCACCACCTCCGACTCGGTCACGGCAGACCAGGCTAAAAAGCAGCTGGTCGAGATGGCCGTTTCTCTGGTCAGCCACGGTAGTCCGAAATCGGGCTTTCTGCGCCTGACCCTGCGCGAAAATAAGCCACAACTGGCCCACGGACGCCTGGGCTCGGGTTACACGGCCGCGGGCACGCTCGTCACTGACCTCGTCCGCAAGGCCTATGGACAAGACGCAGCGGTGGTCACTCAATTTGAGCAATACCTAAAAGCGCGCGGCAAGGTGGGTGTCAAAAGCTTTCTGCAACTCGTGGGCCACCTCGAGCCGCAGATGCTGAACGCCAATCGCGAACTGAATCGGCTGAACCTGCAAGCAATGGGGGGACGGCTGAAGCTGATCCTCGCAAAAGACACGGTGCAAGTACCTATGCGCGCCGACAGCGGCGAACCTACACAGCACGCACCTATACAAAACGCACCTGCACAAAACGCACCTGCACAGAACGCGCCTGCACAGAACGCGCCTGCACCAAACGCACCCGCACAGAGCGCGCCTGCACAGAGCGCGCCTGGTCCCAAGGCACAGGCACAACCCGAGCTTGAACCTTGGAAGCCTTCGAACCAGCTGGCCCTGAACAAGACTCACCTGCAGACCCCGGGCGTACTCTGCCCACCCAATTCTGTCCAGTCGGGTGCGCATGCGCTGCACACAAGGGCCTTTGCTGCTTTGCAGAAAAAAGGTATCTCCTTCGGCGTACCGGGCAAAGCCGCCGGCGACGGGGTCAAGGCCGGCCATATCACCATTGATGGTAAGTCGTATCGCTTCGGCGCAAAGGCAGAAATAGGAAAAGGAAGCGGCGCAGGCATTTGGATGATCGCGCTTGAAGACACCGGTGCCAATGGTTCCAAGTCCGAATTTGTCATCAAGGCCAATCCCCAGAAAGAACAGCCAGGAAGCGATGAGCAATTGGCCGAATACTTCGATGGCCTGCGGCAGAAGGATCTGGGGGAGGTGCAGGTCCTCGACCTGATGTCCGGTAATCCACATGCATTGCAGTTTCACGGCGCCTATTCGATGCCCGACGGGACTCTGATTTATGGGATGGAAAAGGCCGCCGGTGACATGAGGGCGGTGGCTGACGCCCGCATGGAATCCGCGCAGGCAGGAAGTCTGGCACCCCGTGCGCAGGACGCCCACATTTTGCAGATGGCCCAGGCTTTGGCAGATATGCACGGCTGTGGTCAGGTTCACGGCGACGTCAAGTCTGACAATTTCATGCTTGGCGCCGACGGTAAGGTGCGCATCGCCGACTTCGGCGAGAGCCATGTCACCAGAGAAAGTCAGCGACAAGAAAACCTCAAGGGCGATGTGCAGCGGTTTGCCGCAATGGCCTATCTGCTGCGTTATGGCATCGAAAAAGGGGCTGACCAACTGGCCAGCACACTGGAAAGTCACCAAAGCAAACTGTCGCCTTCAGTCCAGCCACAGTTGTCGAATGCCATCCGTTCGCACCAAAGCGTGCTCGGCAATTTGAGAGCGGTGCCCAATGCAGACACTGAAATGATCCGAACCCTGGAGTCCCGGCTGGATAGACTTCAGAATCCGGCCACGGCGGTACAGACGCTGATGGACATCTCCGGCAATGAGCTGGATGACTCAGTCAGAAGCTACGCCATTAACCAGCTTTTACTCCAAGCCGCCCGTGCCACCGCCCCGGACTTCAGATATATGGCCGATCTCAGCCAGCGTCTTGGGCGGCTTATGCAAGCGACCTCTGGAGCAACGCAGCCACAGGCCGAGGTGCCTGCAAAAATGGACGCAGCGCGGGGCCCAGCCCAGCAGCGTGACATCAGCGGCATGGAGGTGCTGGCTGACATCAAAGGGGTCAAGAAACTTCAATCAGGGCAGCAGATCTCCTGGTTCAAGCCTTCCAGCAGACTTATCAATAGCTCTTCCAAGTGCATAGGTACAGGCATCATCGACCGCAGCATTGCAGACGTTGCCACCGAGGCAATGGCGCGACTTCCTGAGCGTCAGGTGGCTGCATCCATGATTGCCAAGCTTTTGGTCCCTCACATCGCTGTCAACGCAGAGCTGGCCAAGGATGCGTCAGGCAGTGGTGTCCTGCTTGAAAACGCTGAAGGAATCCCGGCAAGCGAAATGATCGACTACGCAAGCGATCCGATATCCATGCACAAACCGGTCTATGACAGGGTCAAGTCGCAACTGTCAGACCTGCAGGCTTTCGACTATCTGATTGGCAATGTGGATCGTCACGTCGAAAACTACCTCATCGATGGCAGCACCGTGCGGGCTATTGACAACGACCTGTCCTTTCCCACGGTGGGGGTCAGCGAGCTGGCAGGCATTGCCGACAGCAAGTTCGGCGGACTACCCAAAGGGTATACCCAAGAGCTTCGCACGGGTCTTGCCAAGCTCAGCCCTGAGCAGCTTGCGCAAGACATCAGGCCACTCGTTGGCGATGAAGCTTATGCACAATTCCTGGACCGATTGGAGCGGCTCCGGCAAGACGTCGCCAGCGCCGGCAAGGCGATGGCACCTGCCGAGCCTTCAAGCCCATTCCTGACCCAGATCTAGTGGGGTAAGTTCAAGCCATGCCTCTTACACCATGGACCCAGTGGCCGGCGCTGCTGCAAACATTGGGCTATGGTGCGGGCCTTGGGAATGTCTGCTCTCCCGGTCTTCGCAGAATGGGTTGCGGCCTTGGCGATCTGAGCTGGCGCCTGGTAGGCCTGGTGACAGAAAACCAGCACGACGAACGCAAGGGAAAACTCAAGCGCGTCAACCTGTTCAAGCGCAATGAGCCCTGAAGCCCTTAGCGAACTGGAAGAAGATACCTGGTGGGGTCTGCCATGGCCCGCTGACAATGGCCTCTGGCGAGCCTGGCGCAGCAGCCTGGGCTTTATCGTGCTAGAGTCGTCCGCCCTGCTGGGCGAGGCCGACGACCGAGCGCTGCTGCAGGCTTTGCAGTTGGGGCTGGTCCAGCCCTGGCGCCTGCCGGCCCGCCTGGTGCTGCGCGAGCAAGCGCTGGCCCTGCAAATCAGCTGGAGCGAGGCAGACCCGGCGCCGCTGGGCGATCTGGCCGCCGCAATGCTGGACGATGCCCAGACGGCCCTCGGCCTGCTGCGCGATGGGGCCCAGCAAGAGCTGAGCGCGGCACCGGACGGCCTTGAACCCGAGCCACCCAGCCCAGCCGCGCTGCAGCTCATGGAGGACTTGTTCGCACTGCTCGAACAAGACCCCGAGTTGGGCCCGCTGTGCGAGCTTGACGACGATACCGGCGAGCTGCTGATCGCCACCGAAGACGAGGACTGCTTGTTCATGCTGCGCCCCCTGCTGGCGGCCAGCCCCGGCGAGGTGGTGCGCTTGGCAGTGCTGATGCCCCAGGCCATGCTGCCCGAAGACCCGCCCGCGCTGCGCGTGACCTTGCAAGAGCAGCTGGCAAGCAACGACGCGCTGCAGATTGGCCCGCAGCTGCAATGGGTGGCCGACGCCGGCGGTCAGCAGGTGTTCATGCAAGGCCTGCTCGAGCCCGCCGCTTGCACGCTTGAGCAGCTGCGACTGCTGCTGGCCCGCATGCTGGCCCTGGACGCCGAACTGGCCGGCGACGACAGCGGCCCCCAGGCAGGCCCGCTCGACCCTTTGCAACTTTATCTATCGGGCCTGCGCGCCTAAGACGCTATGCCAGGACCGCCCATTCAGCGCAGCGCTTCTTTTCAAACGCCGGCCACCGCCCGGCTCGACGGCGTCGGGGCTGGCAAGGCGGTAGAGGCACCGCGGCGGCTATCGCAGGCGGCCCCAGCGCCGCCGGCACGCGCACTGAGCAAGCACACCGCTGACCTGCAGTCGCTGCTGTCAGAGCGGCTGGCAGGATCACAGCCTCCTGATGCCCGAAGCGACGTATCCAATAGCTTTGCGCCAGAGCTTGATGCCGAGGAAATCAACGCTGCACTGCGGGGTCTTGAGCCGTCTCAGCCCCAAGCGCCCTTCAGCTTCAAAGACGCCGTCGACTTTCGCACCATGATGGGCGAGGCCGGCCGGTTCACTGCCCTGCACTTGCAAGCCCGACTCAACCAGCAATACGGCAATGACGCAGATCCAGGGGTCAAGCAGCGTCTGAGCCGAGCCCTGCTGGAATTGCAAGACTTCAAAGCGCAGGTCAGCCAGAGCCTGACCGAAGCGAAGGGCCGGGCCGATACTCTGCAAGGCCAGATCAGCTCAGATACCCCCGACGCTGAGCAGCTGCGCCAGATTTCGCTGATCATGGGCGGGCGCATCAAAGAGCCCAACAGCCTGAAAAATCTGTGGAAGTTCAGCTTTTCAGACAACAGACGCGCCAAGGCGCAACTCTCAGGCCTGGAACGTGCGGCCAAAAATGGGCAGCCCTTCGTCGTGCCCGGACCGCCAGTGCACTTGCAGGCAGCCATGGCCGCCCACCTCAAGGGCATCCTCAAGCGCGCCAAACTCGACGACAAAGCCCAGATCAAGGCAGTCAAGGGTGAGCTGGCCCATCAGATGGCGCTGCACAACGAGCGCAGCCAGGCGTGGCAGACCATCCGCAACACCATCACTTTGCAGAACAACGACGGTGAGCCGAGTCGCTTTGAAAACCTCATCACGCCGGCCAAAGATTTCAGCCAGCAGGTGGCCAAGACCTATACCGACGGGCAAAAGGGTGTCTCTTGCCTGAACAACACCAACAGCCAGCAAACTGTCAATTTGTGGAAAACCGAGTTCCAGGCCGAAGGCAGCAGCCTGCGGTTTTCGGCCCTGCGCCACGGCATACACGACGCCTACAAAATCAAGAATGCCGATGCGCGTCAAGCCGCAGCCTCGGCCAAGGTCGAACAGTTTTTGCGCGCTGCGGTCGATGCCTACCCAGAAAAGCTCAAGCCCAATGGAGACGGCAGCTACCGGCTCGAGCTGGTGTCGGTCTCGCTGGTCTCCCCAGGAAAATTTGGCAATGAAGGCCAGATGTGGGCGCAGCAAAGCCAGGCCTATAACAGAGCCAACCAGCAGCCATTCACCATGACGGCCGACCTGGGCGACAGTCTGGGCCTGCGAGACATCACGGTGCAGCCCAGAATTCTGGCCTTCAGTACCCCGGTCAACAGCATTGCGCTTGAGAGCGCCGCTCTCAGGCCCTTTTTAGGCGGCTTGGCAACCAGCGCGCAGGCCAATGAGGCCAGCATCCAAGGCTTGCTGGGTACGACGACCGAAGGCGCTGCAATCGAGGGCCTGGCTGGTGCGAAGCTCGCCGAACTGGACCAGAGTATTTCTAAAGCCCAGCAAGCCGGCGCGGATACGAGCGCCTTGTCCGCCGACAGCGCACGCATTAAGAGCCTGGTCGCTCAGGTCCGGCAAATCATGAACGCACCTGCAGGCAGCGCGCTGTCCTGGCAGCGCGCCGGCAGCGAGCCCTACAAGCTGGCCTCTCGCCTGACCGCCTTGGCCCATGAAGTTGGCGCGGTACCCGCCTTCAACTGCAAAAGCGGCAAGGACCGCACCGGCGAGCTCGATGTGCAGGTCAAGCAGCTGTACGCGCGCTATCAACTCAAAGGCGAAGTGCCGCCGCCCAATGCGCAGGTAAGCCCCCAGGAAGCCCAGAACCATGCCAAGCTGGTGCGCGAGGGCGGATCCTTCCAAATCCAGAAAGACAACACCTCGCTGCCGGGCAGCAAGGTGGAGGTCAAGGCGCTGGTCAAGCCCCTGATGAACACCCTGCGCGCCGACCTCGGCGCCAAATTGAACAAAAGGCAAAAAGAGGAGCTGGTACCCAAGGAGGCCTTTAAAGGCTTGAGCTCATGGGTCGGCTCCTGAACCCCGATTCACCACCACCACCGAACGCACTCAATATGCAAGCACTCCCCTCCTCCGTCTTTGAGACCCTGCTGGTCAGCTTCTGCCAGTCCGTCGGCCTGCCCGCAGACCCCGAGGCCCTGGGCCTGGAGTTCGAGGCCGACGGCCACACCGTGCTGGTGTCGCCAGACCCACGCGACGACCAGCGCCTGCTGGCCGAAGTGCTGGTCGGCGGCTTTAGCGAACTTCCCGAGGCCTTGTTTCGCCTGCTGAACCACCTCAACGACGCAGCCCGCCTAGAGCACGACTGGGTGGCCAGCGTCGGCCTGGCTGGCGAGCTCAGACTGCACACCCAGCGCTCCATCGCGCAGACCAACCCCAGCGACCTGGAAGGCCTGCTGGTCGATGGGATCGAACGCGCCCAGGCGCTCGCCAGCCTGGCTACCGCTCAGCCCGAGCATGCGGACGACCCCGCCTCGGCCCTCTTGGCCTTCGACCCCCATGCCGGCGGCATACTCAGGGGCTGAAGCGCCTTGCCCCAGTTGACAAATGTATTCAATTTGTAACAATTATTGACAAACAGGGACTTCCCCCTCTTCCATAAGGACCATCCATGAACCTCGAACAGGCCCAAGAACTCATCCGCGAGCTCGGCGTTGAACTCGGTGGCAATCCGGACAGCTACAGCATGGATGAGCGGGGAATACTCAACCTGGTGTTCAACGATGACATGCCGGTAGAGATTCGCTTCGAGGACGAAACGATGATCTTGGCCTGCGTCATCGCCCAGGGCGTCGACATGAGTGATCCTGGCCTGTTTGCCACGCTCATGGACTACCAGTTCATGGGCATACGCACCTTCGGCTGCGTACTGTCGTGGAACTCGTCCAACGACAGCCTGCTGATGTCGCGCCTGCTGCACAGCGAGCCTTCGGCCCGGCAAGTAGCGCACGAGCTCAACATCCTGCTGCGGGCCGCCGATCAGGTGGGGCGCGAGCTTGAGCCGCTGCTCGACGGCGATCTGAGCCTCTACAAGCTCGACGAGGACGAAGCCGACACGAGCGCCGAGCCGCTCCCATCGATGGTGTTTAACCGCGCCTGAGCCAGGGAGATCGAGCATGGCCATCAACCTACTGGCACGGGGCGGACAGAAACCCCTGGACAGCACTGCCCTGCTTAAAGGGCCCGAACGATCCAGCCTAGAGGGCGTCAACCGCAATTTTGCGGGCGTGCACAACC
>Ga0078894_10000894_pt1 | contig 21451 bp, 24 predicted proteins | sample LauGreSu1BDMLBSD_2_FD_67506 | JGI IMG/M metagenome (GOLD analysis project Ga0078894, IMG submission 67506) | Freshwater lake microbial communities from Lake Michigan, USA - Su13.BD.MLB.SD (version 4) (version 4) | ecosystem: Environmental > Aquatic > Freshwater > Lake | place: Lake Michigan... | reverse complement strand
TAGCAATAGGCTCCATAAAGTTATTCTCTAGCGCAAGGCTGATGCCTGTAGCGCCAGTCTTTGCACTAGTAATAGACATTAGACGGAAGCCTCATCTCCGAATGCTGAGAAGGCTAGGTTAGCAGTTGAAGCATAGACAGTTACTACATCTGTAGTAGCAAGTGTGATACCGACTGTGATAATAGTAGTATCAGATGCACCTACTGTTACATCGTATGCAAGGTAGTGCTGGTTAGCCAAGGCTGCTCCAGCAGGACGGATAGCAATACGGTAGGTAGCAGATGAAGATGCAAGGTTGCATACTGAGATGCTAGAGATTACTGCTTCCTTAGAAGCAGGTACTGTGTACAGCGTAGTGGCTGTAACAGCAGAAGGATTAGATTGACCAAGGACTTTTTTAGACATATTAGGCTCCCATAAGCATAAAGATTGAAGGTGTAGGGTCGGTTACAATTGCTGCCCAACTTGGTGCTGAGCCGTTGGTTGTTAGATATTTTCCTGAGTTACCAGTCTGTGAAGGTAGTGCATCGACTGCTCCCCAAGAAGAAGTTGTACCATCGGTAGTCAGATACTTGCCTGAGTTACCTGTCTGGCTTGGCACTACATATGCTGTTGAGTCTGTAGCAACCAAAGTCTTTGATGATGGAATTGTTGTTCCATTAATGCTGGTAGCAGTGGCTACGCCTAACACTGGAGTAATAAGTGTTGGAGTGTTATCCATTACAAACTTAGTGCCAGTACCAGTCTGAGATGCAATCGAAGTTGCAGGACCTACAGATGTAATTGGACCAGTTAAGTTGCTAGGAGCAATTGATGCTGTGTCAATGTAATTCTTAGTCGCTGCATCCTGAGCATTGGTAGGGTCGCCAAGACCTGTAATCTTGTTAGTACCCATTGCGATAGCACCAGTCATAGTGCCACCAGCCAAAGGCAACTTAGTTGCTAGGTTGTTAGTAACTGTTGTAGCAAAATTAGCATCATCGCCAAGGGCTGCTGCTAATTCATCAAGAGTATCTAGTGCTCCAGGTGCAGATGCAATCAGGTCAGCAATTTCTGTCTGGACGTAAGCAGTAGTGGCAATCTGAGTTGTGTTGGTATTAGCCGCTGCGGTTGGGGCAGTAGGAACGCCAGTCAATGCTGGGCTAGCCAGCGGAGCGTATGTGCTTGATGCTGTGCTAGTTGCTAACTTGGCATCTAACTGAGTTTGAATTGCAGAGGTAACACCATTTAGGTACCCAAGTTCGGTTGCATCAACGGTTGATGATGGGGCAATCTTTGTCCACTCAATTGCAGCAGAAGCGTTGATGTCTGCATTAGTTACTGAGTTAGCAAGATTTAACTTGCTGTATGCAATCTGGGCTGATGTATTAACATCTGCGTTAACAATTGCACCAGCAGCAATAGATGTGGTTAAAGTTACATTGCCAGTTCCGTTAAAGGATTGAGCAGATGCTTCTACATCTCCAAGAATCTGGAAATCACGGGCTGTTGCTAATGCGGTTGCTGTAGCAGCATTACCAGTAGTTGAACCAGAAGAACCAGTTACGTTACCAGTTACGTTACCTGTAAGGTTACCTGTAAAAGTACCAGCAATAGCGCCAGTGCCAGTAATCGTTGGACTTGTTAAAGTTTTGTTTGTTAAAGTCTGGGTTGTATCTGTTCCAACAAGAGTAGTTGTAGCATTAGGTAGAGTAATTGTTCTATCTGCTGTTGGGTCAGTTACTGTAAGAGTAGTCTCGTAAGCATCTGCTGTAGCGCCTTCAAACACAATGCTTGAGTCGCTAACTGTAAGACCAGATACTGTTGGGCTAGTTAATGTTTTATTAGTTAGAGTTTGAGTATCAGTTGTACCAACCACAGAACCAGTTAACCCGTGTACTGCAGTTCCTGTTTCAATGTGTGTGTTGGCTTCGCGGTAGTCACGACCAATTGCCATATGGCGAACCACTGCACCAGCAGAGTGAGCCTGTCCAGAAGAGCCATCAATGCCACGGGTAATAGTTAGTGTGTTAGTACTAACCGCCGTGACATCTACAATTTCTTCAAGGGCTGTATCTGGGTCAATAACAACTGTAAAGGTTTCACCCGCTGAGACTGTTACGCCACCAAGCAAGGCTGAACCCGATACTACAGTTGCACTTGTACCAGATGAGGTAAGTGCTCCAGTCAGCGTTGTTTGCTGAGAGCGGGATGAGTATTTTCTAGTTGTCATTTATTAACCTATCGGCTGAAGTGGACGCGGATTGGATACTGTTGTTGTTGCGCTTGAGTTTCCTCATTAAGACGCTGTGTATAAAGTGCATACAGTTGCTTGGTTGCATTCTGTGATGAACCAAAAGGACGCTTGCTATCAATTTCATCAGCCTGTGGGCTAACTTGTGCAGCACGGGCTGGGTCAAGAAATGTAAGCAAACGATACGCTGCGCCAAGAATTACAATGTCTCGGCAAGATTCTGGTAAACCAGTTTGAGTAGCAAAAGATGTTTCTGCTGATGTGCTCATTGTTGTTGGAGCCTTAGCATAAGTAACCTTAACTGTGCGACCAGAGATGATTGGGTCTCCAATAGTTACAGTCTGTGCAGTAGCACCCCAAGTTGTGGCATCAGGATTAGAGTCCCAATCCCAACGCTTAACACGAATCCATTCTTGTGATGGACCAATTGACTGCCAGTGCATTGTTAAGATGTTTTGAATGTTAAGACCAGTCAAAGCATAAGTACTTACCGCTGAGTTATATGTAAATGTAGTTTGACCTACAGAAAAAATAGTTGCGCCAATAGCGCGGATAGTGTCTTGGATAGCACGCTTAACTACAAAGCGTGGAAATGTAGGAGCAATTGTTACCTTAGCACCAGCAATATGGGCTGCAGTTGTAGTACCTAGATAGCCACGACCATAAGGAGAGATAGTTGCTGTGCTAGCAACGCGGTCAAATGAATCTGCCCAAAGCAGTTCATCATCAATCTCAAGTATACCTTTACCTACATTTTCAGTAGAGCCAAGGCTAAGAACAATAGGAGTTGCAATAGTAGATGCAGTTGCTGTTACCGTACCAGTAAGGTGGGTTGCACGGTCTTGTTGCAGTGTATAACCAGCAAGGTTAATAAGCACTTCATCTGTTAAAGCGTCAAGCGTTACTGTCATTATAGAGTCCTTAATGCGTCAACCGCAGATTTGCCAGTAGTGCTAGCAAGTTCATTACATACACCATTTAAATCTTTAAAGGCAGATGGCTGACGAGATGAACTAACTTTGTAGTTAAGTGCACCAATTAACCCTTTGCCAGTAGTACCAGCCCAAGCATTAGCAGCACCCTGCTCATCCAGAAATGCAGTACGGGCAGGATAAGTACCGCCATTAGCCAACCTGTTTAACTCTGCACATAATGTGCTGCCTGCTGTACCTGGCATTTGCTACCTCTTTCGATGATGTTTTGGTAATATCAAATTAGATGGCTTTTCTACTGCACCAAAAAATGCCTTGTAGTAATGCTCATCAAATGAAAATCTTTTCATGTGCGGAACTGTTGCTCCTGTATGACACCAGACTGGAACATCAGCCTTATCACATACTGCAAAGAAGTAAATGTCTTCACCCATGAATGTGTTGCCAACACCTACTTCTGTAAAGAATGGGGCATCTGGCAAAACTTCTTTAATCTTAGTAACTGCATTACGGTGCATTAGGACAAACCCCATACCAGCAGCACCTACTTGAATAAACTTATTATCAGGTAGCGGATGTATCCGTTGGATACCTACCACGCCATCTGCCTCGCCAAACTCGTATACCGTAGGCATAGGAATCATTAGCGGGTCTTCTGGATTATCTGTTGTAAAGTAAACACCAGTAACAATAGGACGCTCATTCGCGTCCTTGTTATCCCACAGTAGTTTAAACTTATCAACGCTAATAACTACATCTGAATCTACCCAGAGCAACCAGTCTGACTTGTTCTCGTCATACCAGTAGTTAATTACTTTCTCACGCTGACGGGCAATCTGGTTGCCCTGACTGCGTAGTGAGGTTTCAAACTTAACACCTGACTTAAGTAGTACATCTACTACGCCCTGCATAAACTTGCCATCTACATTGCCGTTATCACACCAAGCAATTGATACTGTTTCTTGCATGTCCCCTACTTTCTTATTTCTTTTTTGCTACTGCAGCATTGTCAACTAGATTTGGATATGGTCTACCCGCTGCTTTAGCGCGGGCTTTAGCCTTAGCCTTTTGCGCTGGTGTTAACTTTTTAGAAGTTTTCTTTGGGTTCTTTTTATCCCAAAATGCTTTAGGCATTACCACTTCACCTTGTCTGCCCAGTATGCTGCTGACATTTTGCCTTTGGCAATGTTCTTAGCATGACGTGCTTTAAAAGACTTCTGACGTGCTGTTGGTTTTCTATCACCAGTAACACCCTGCTGACCAAAGCGAATAGTTTTGACCTTATCGCCTTCTTTAGCCACAACTACGTGTGACTTCTTTGGATGATTTGGTGTGCGCTTAGGCTTGTTAAAGCCTGACACTCCTGCTCGCTTTAGTCTAGGGTCTGTCATTATCGTGTACCTTTTCCGCCATTCCAACCAGGAATTGCAGTAACATCATACTTATATTTTTCCATTAATTTTAAGAATGCCTTATCTTCTGGAGATAGGTTCTTCATGCGTTGTTCACGTTGCATTGCTTGACGTCGCGCCTCATCAGCACTAGAAGCAACACCAGTTTTTTTCTTAGGAGCAGCCATTTTATTTTTTCTTACCCATCTTCTTCATAGCCTTTTTTACTGGCTTACCAGTTTTCTTAGCCTCGGCTAACGCCATTGCCTTACCTTTTGCTGTGTATGGGAACTCTTTCTTTCCTACCTTTGGCATTACTTCTTCTTGCCCATCTTTTTTGCAGCCTTCTTAACAACCTTCTTTTTTGCCATCTTCATCATCATGGCTTTTTCTTCCATTGACTCAGCCTTCTTGTACATCTTTCCAGCCTTGCCAGTCATCTTCTTACCCATCATGTTAGACTCCTATTTCCTTTAGTACTTCAGCGGTTTTTTTATTTATGTCTTTTGTCTTTGGCATTGTGTTTGCATCATAGGCTTTACCTAAAGTTTCTGATGCGTTATACGCTGCCTCAACATCTGATATTCTTGTTCCTGCTGGTTGCATACCTTGGGCACGTGCATCCCTATATGCTTGTAGTTCTGCATTCCATTTTTTATCAGGAATGTCTCTGGCTGCATCTCCAACCCCTAGTTCAAGAGTAGAGATTTTGCAACCAAAACATCCTTCAACATACTCTGGATGTGTTTGCTTTTTATGTAGACTCATATTGCTGTAAAGTTATCCTCTGTTACTCCGATACCACCAGCAATAAGAGCAGCCTTAGTTGCTTCAGAAACAACATGGTTTCTTCCGCCAAGGTAGATTTCTTGATAGTCATCTAACTGGCTATCTAATAAATATCGTGTAGTTGAATATGTCCCGCTACTCTTAACAACTGTCAGTCCCTTATCTAATTTGTAGAAATGAAATAGACGATGCCCACCTGCTGGTCCTTCACGGACAGTTGGTGTTTTGAATACGTACTCTGTCATTCGTCCTCCTTAATGGACTTACTGATGAGGCTAGGTTTCCCTAGCCCCACCCGTCAATCAACTAAGCGATTGATGAACCTGATTCGATTCGGTATAGTGCCTCTTCGCGGTAGCGAGCAAAGCCAAGTACGCCGTACCAACCCATTGGGCGATGACGCATTAACTTGTCTACTACTGGTCCGATTACTACGTGTGGCTCTTCGGCAACTGCCTCAGCCATAGCCTGCTGTCCAGCGATGATTGTGCGGTACACCTTTGCAGATGAAGAACCATCAGTTGCTGAGTACAAGCGTGGAGACTCTACGAAGTATGCACCTTCGTATGTTCCGATTTCACCAGCCCAGATGCGGTCCTGTGCAGAACCATACTGATTTGGTAGAAGCCATCCTGCTGAACCTGTTTCTGCACGAAGGTCGTGTGAAACTTCTGGGTGAATACCAGCCCAGTATAGAGAACCCTTGCGGGCGACAGCCTTACCAGCACGCAACTTAGCAACAGCCTTGCGGATGTTTGCTGAAGATAGTGTTGCTGCTGCTGTAACTGTTGCTGTTGAAGTAGCAGTTGAACCTGAGTAGATTACGTTTGTACCACCGCGCAATGTTGTCATTGCTACTGAGTCAATAGAATCTGCAAGGTTGAATGCAATAATGTTAGCAATTGCTGGGTCTACATCAGCAAGGCTGAAGAGTTCCAAAGCACGTGTAACAAGTACTGAGTTACCATACTCGTTAAGAGTAATAGTAACTGATGTTGGTGTTGACAGTGCTACTGAATCTGGGTCAGCATCTTCTGTCAATGCGGTTGTTGCCGCTGAAAGGTCAACGTACTTCTGTAGAACTACAGTTGAACCTGGAATTGCTTGACGTGCAGGACGCTTATCTGCGACAGAACGAATAAGTGGTTCTGAGCGGAGAGCGAACTCTAGAAGGCGGTCATACGCCTTTTGTACTAGACCTGCTGCGCCAACTGTACCTCCAAGAGTAGAGGAACCTGTTGATGTATAGGCATTAGCCATGAGTTGTCACCTCCAAGTGACTAGGAGCGGAAAATTATTGAGAGCGAAGGAATGCAATTAGTTCTTCTTGAGAGTTAAACTCTCCGCCTAAACGTGCTTCCAAATCCTCTGCTCTTGATGGAGTCCCTGCATTTTGTGTGATGATGTCTTGCTGACGTAATGTCGCACGGTCTACATCAGTAATGCTTTGTTCCTGTGCATCACGGGTATATCCAAACAAATCTCCGTTATCATCGAGCCAGTTCATAACTGTCTCCTCGTTAACTTCTTCTAAGTCCTTTAGGATAATTCGTGCTGCTTTAGGATTGACTCCCTTTTGTTCTAAGACTTCTTTGACGGTTCGCTCACGCTGCACCTTGGATAAACCCTCAAGTTGCTCAGTGAGTTCCTTGATACGTTTCTCATCTGCACGCTTGGCTTTGCGTAACTTTTTTACTAAGTCATCGCCACCAAGTTGCTGGTCGGTATCTAGTTCGTCGTCTTCGTCATCCCAGTAATTGTTGCTCATAGCAACCACCCTTCTATTCGTTGTTAGTCGCAGACCACAGTTCAGTTCGGGGAAACTGGCTGGCTTCTGCTGTCGGTCTTATACACTGCACGGGGCCGATAGGTCCGTGTCAGGAAGTTAGAATGTGTTTCTTGCTGCTGACTTAAGAGATACCTTGCTAGTTCCTGCTGAGCCACTAAGGCGAGCAATTTCTCTTTTGTTAATATCTTCAAGTTCTTTTTTAGCCGTTGCAGATTGACGTAGATAAACATCTTCTGCTTGTTCTTGTGTGTATGTTCCATTCTCATAAGAACGTAACTGAGCCGCACGTGGAAGAACTCCAGCAATTTGTGCTGCACCAAGTTGTGCTTGCTCTCTACTAACACCAAGAGCGGCATACTCTTCCATTGATGCTGAGTTAATCTTTAATCCTTGCTGCAAGAATGCTCCACCAATTGAAGCAGCCTGAGCCTTGGTCTCTAGTTTAGGTAGAGTTTCTTGTGGATTCAAGAAGTAAGCAACAATGTCATTATCGCCAATCATTGGATACAGTTGCTTAATTGCTTTAAGCGTATTGTTATCTGACTTGGAAAGACCAGTAGCAATATCCATACGGCGCTTTAATTCTGTAGGTGCAATAGTTGCACCAATATACTTAGCAAATGTAGCCTGTTGCTGTTCACGGGTAGAACCCATAAGAGACTTCTGACCATAGGCTGTAAAGATTTCAGCCATTGTATTCTCAAGGTCTAAGTAAGTACCTTCATCATAAACATTAAGTCCTGCTGTTCTACGTGCTTCATTACCAGCAAAGCGAGCCTTATACTCTGGTCGTTCACGAAGAATCATTGTTGCTTGAGCAGATGGTGTTCCATTAATAATCATATCTTTAACAGCATCTGCAAGAGAACCTAAACCATACTTATCAAACTCAGCCTTTAATACCGCCCAAGCAGACAGACGTTCAGATTTAATTGCTGCTGCTTCTGATGCTGCTGCTAAATCTGCAGCATACTTAGTCGCTGCTGCATTACTATCAGAAGCATTACCATTACCATTATTATTACCATTGCCGTTACCATTGCCGTTGCCATTACCGTTGTTGTTATTACCAGCATTATTAGTAGCAGTACTGCTTGGTACAGATTTATATTTACGCCAAACACCACCATAGTTAGCCCAGTACATACCTGGACCTGGGTCTTCACTTGGCATAGGGTTATCTGGATTATCTCCAGCCTGTGTTGTTTCACGTGCCTCAGCCTGCTTGGCAGTACGACCCTTTGCAAAAGCAGTACGTTCTGCTGCAGTCATTTTATTCATAGGCTTTGAAGTATCACCTGCCAAACCTGCTTCATAAGCAAGTTGTACTGGGTCAACTTCAAGTTCAATAGCAGCATTACGTGATGCTTCATATATCTGTTGTTCTGTTATTTGAGATGTATCAGTGCGTGGCCCAAAAACTCTTCTAGGTTGTTCTTGGTCATCATCAATTCGCATTAATTCTGGATTAAATCTAGCCATTATCTACCCTGCAATCCAAAGTCTTGCAAGATACGTAAAGCCGTACTTGTAGACTTTTCTATAGCCTCATCGGTAAATGCAAAATCTGGATGTTTCATGGCTGCTCTATCAAAATCCCATATTGGACGAAGGTTGCCTTTTTCATCAAACATATTAGTCATTAGCCAGTTATCTTTCATGGTTACATCTGTACGCTGCAACTTTGTATTCATACGATTAACGTATGGTTGATAAATAGCACGTAATGTTAAACCTTGGTTCATAAGTTTTTGAACTTGCTCTGTTTGTCCAATAAGAGCAGACTGTTTAATTTCAGCCTTAATAGCATCAAGACTTTCACCTCGGTCTATACGCTGCATCCAAGTAGAAACCTGTGACTTAGTAAAGTCTTTGTTTAATTCAAAACCATAGTCATTAGCATAATCTTCTAGGTCTGAAACATTTGTAGCAATTGCACCTTTAGGTGTGCCATCGCCTACTTTAATTTTAGCATTAAGATACTTTGAAATGTAAGTAAGATTTTTATCATTGGCTGAATCATAAATATCTTTAGCCCATGTATTAAGTTCTGCCTGTGTGTAAGAAATACCTTTATTGTTAAGTTGAACTTCAAGATTGTCTTTTGCATTTTGCAACCCACGGGCATAGTCTGTATTGCCAGCAGCAGCCTTAACTTTATTGTCATAGTCTGGGTCATTTGGGTCAAGACCTTTGACTAAGTTTTCATATTGACGGCGGAAAAAGTCACGTGCTCTAACGGTATCAGCGTTAGCAATAAACCATTTCTTGCTAGTTAACTCACGCTCAAACTGAGCGGGATTCATGTCGCCTTCAATGGCGCGGATTAAAAACTCTCTTAGTTCATCATCAGTAGAAAAGATTGCATCAATGTAGCCATACTTTTCTTTTGCCTTTTGAAGAATGTTAGCAAACTCTGGATTAGCATTTTCTGCTGAAGTCATTCCAGAAGCAGTATTAATACCAGCAATTGTGGTTGTATCTGCCATTACTGAACTCCCGTCACTCTTTTAAATATGTCGTAGTATTCAAGTACTCTGTTTGCTTTAGTTTCATCTGTCTTAGAAAGTTGTTCGTATAAGAACTGCTCTGGGTCAAGACCTGTGTTTGTCACTCTAGATACTGGTGCACCCTCTGCATCATAAGTGGTAGTAGAAACATTTGGAGTTTTACGTTGAGCCTTTTGTAGCATAGGAAAGATTGCCTCAAACTGTTCATCTGTAGCATTAATACCCTGTAGTTGTTGGTACATAGCATTAACCGCTTTGCGAGCATCAGTTTTTCCATAGACGGTTGCATCTCTTAATGTTTTAGATGTATAAGTATCAGATGGTTTCTTCTTTGATAGAAACTCATCTAATGTATCTAAAGTTTTTTTACCTTCAAACTTGTATGCTGTTGTCTGCTCTACCGTATAAGCAGATACCGCTCTATCAAGGGCTACAAGAATATCTTCTGATGTAATATCTTTAGTCTTGCTAAGATAACCAGCACTACGTAGTTTACTTGCTACCTTTGCCTTGTCATTGCCATACTGCTTTAACAACTGCTTAAGGTACATATCACGGACTGCATCTGTGCGTCCATATTGAACGCCTTGGTCTAGAAAATATGGCTTATTTAAATCAGCAATATCTGATGGACCAGGTGCTTGGGTACGAACTGTTTGAGCAGGCTCAGTATAAAGATAAGCCTGATAAGGCGTCTTTTTCTCTGGGTCAGTAACTTGAACTACAGTCTGTCCACCATCAACAGATACATTAGCCCCAGCAAAAAGGTTTTCAACAAAAGTTTCATTAGAAACAGTCTTATCGTTTGCGTTTTTAAGAAGTTCTTTTATTCTATCTTCTGGGTCAAAAGATTTAGTACCAGACTTCCAGGTATCATATAAAACATGATAGTCTTGTGTTTTACCAGCACGAACAACTTCCCATTTTTTTGTATTTTTATTAAATACAAGTTTGCTATCGCCAGCACCTGCACGAAGCCAAACTAAAGTTACTTCTTCTGATGGAGCAGGAATATCAATCTTTGCCATTACACCCTCGCGCTATAAGTATCTCTTGAATAGTATTTCAAGATTGAATTGAATATTGCTTTTGTTGCTTCTTTAATTGCGTAATCCTGGCTACCAAGTTGGCTAAGAAGAGCCTCTACACTTGTGCGTGTATCACGCTTAATCTGAGATGCATTATACAAACCACGTACTTCTTCATCATTAGCAAGGGCAATAAAATCTTCCATTGCTTGAATAGCAACCTTTAACTTCATCTTTGTTCCAGAAGAAACAGCATCAGAGTTATCAACAACTACTTGCTTTAGGCTGCGGAGCATACGCTCTTCAGTTGCAATCTCATTACCGCCACCAGTAATAGCACCTAGCAATAATGGATTAGAAGCAAGTAATTGTTTACGAGCAGTAGTTGCAGAATCAATAATAAACTTACGCTCAGATATACGGGTTTCAGTAGCCAATGACTGCTTCTCCCATGATGCTACATCAAAGTATTTCTGCTTATCTTCAGCAACTAATACATCATCGTAGTACTGTTCTAGTTTCTTATCCTCTAGCAGTCCTGATGCCTGCATCCAGTTATATACACCAGCATTAAAGTCACCAGTATGAGGACCAAAAATGTAAGCAGATTCGCCATAAGTATCAATAAACTTTTTATTAGCCAAAGACCAGTTTTTCATATCTCCAGTCTTAGAGATAAGAACTTTAGTCTGCTTAGTATCACGGGCTACTGTATAAGCAATTTTTCCTGGATATTTACCAGTAAAAATAACAAGTGCCTGCTCGTATGGGTCTTGAACATCATCGCCATACTTCTTGTAGACAGCCTCATAAATATCCCAGAACTCATTACGCAATCCCGTAATTCCTACGTCTAGTAGATACGAAGGAACGCCTTGAGATTCCTGAACTGTAGGAGCAACTGGTGAGATAAGTCCTAGAACTGAACGCATTACCATCACATTATGTGCTGAGATACGTATGTTCTTTATGTACTTATACTTCTCTTCATCTGTAGCATTAGGTTCTAGATACTTACCATTAGCAGCATTGTATGCAATTGCTTGCTGTGCTGCTGTTACTTCTTGTCTGGACTTTTCGTTGACGGGTAAGGTTTGGTAAATCTTGAGAAGAGTAGACGGGATAATCGCTCTAGCAATATCAATGTTGTCTCCAATTGGGCCAAGGGCCATGTTATCAATTTCTTGACCAACCTTTTGAATTGCAGGACTATCTACTGTTCCTAGTATATTACGTATACCAATAGCGCTTAATGCTGCAATAGGACCAGAGAATGTAGGTAGACCCGCTTCTGGTGAGAAAGATGGGTTAGCCAAAGTTAACTTCATAGTAAAGTCATTAAACAAAGGCTGCTTGTACTCACTATCTGTATTACCAGTAAGAGTACGAATAGTAGTATCTGTTGCCTTAAAGATAATGTTATCCATAGGCATCATGATGTATGGTGCACCTTCGCTGTCCTCATAGAACATACCGCTAGCATTTAAACCAAGATGCGCTAGGCGCATACGGTAAAGAACCCGTGGTGCTACATCTTTAAGACGGTAGATACGGCGATAAAAGTCCTCTGTTGCACGGTAGAAACGACCAACTGTGCGAACAGATACCGCAAAATTAGAGCGGATTCCTGGGTTATCAGCAAACTTTAGTACTGTGTCTGCTGCTTCTTCCATTGCTAATTCTGTAAATCTTTTTTCAGCCAACTCTGTAGCACGGCGTTCTAGTTTCGCTTTTTGCCAAGGCAAACCATAACTATCAGGATTATCGCGTAATGCTTTCTTAACTATGTTATCTGCATACTCTCGTTCAATACCAGAATAGTTTTTACGTAGGTGCAAATAAGATATATTAACAACAGGACTACGTAAAATACCGTTAACTTGACGGTCCATAAGTTCCATCATGTTGTTACCGCTACGCTTCCATGCTGTCTCTACATCTGTAAAGTCTGGAAACTCAACACGTGTATTAATATAACCAGTTGGTTGGAATCCTTTTGTTACATCCGCAAACTCTTCGATGCTAATTTGATTAGCAGCCTTCATCCACTTGTCGTTAATGGCACGGCCTGTTTCATCCTGGATGATTAACAACTTTTCGTAGTTTGTCTTAACTGTGTCCATTAGTTCTTTGTTATATAAACGTGGACCACCATGGAAGTTATCGCGTAAATCCATAAGCATGCGCTCAAAGTAGATTTGGGCAATGTCTTCATCGCCTAATCCCTTTTGACGCCAGTAAACTGTATCTCCAAAGTATGAAAGAAACTTCTTGAGTGCTGGTTGCGCTTCATCTGCAACCTTCCAGAACTCATTCTCCTTAGTCATACCTAGACGAGTCATCATTCCATCTACTGCACGGACTAAATCATCTGGAGTCTCAAGTCCATTGTTTGCAAAAAATGCAACTGCTGGAGATACTCTGTATTGTCCTGGTAGTTTTAATTTACCGTGTTGGCGTGGAGTAGCAAAGCGGATAAACCAGTTATCATAGTGAGCAAGAGTAACAAAATCATCACCAGCAGCACGTAGTTTGTCTATTTCAATCTCTTGATACTTACCAAACTTAAATCGTTTGCCAGTTGCTTCTTTACCAATTGTATTAAGGGCTTCAGTTAACTTACTAATGTTTAACTGCTCAGCAATAATCTCTTGGTCTAGTTTTCCACCAAGGGTTGTGCGAGCAGCAATAGACTGTGCCATTGAGTTGAGCAAATCTGGGTGATAGACCATAGCCTGTGTCCAGTAATCACGCTCAGCAGGGTCTAAATTGCGAATAAATACATTTGCTCTTTCAGCAATCTCTTGATTAATCTTAAGATGGCTAACTTCGGCAATAGAAACTTTTTCACGCTTAGCAATTGCTTCAATAATTTCATTACGTGCTTCAATTCCAAGCAAGTCTGCTGGGTTTCTTTTAAAACTTTTTCTTAAAAGTTCTGCAATAGGGCCTTGAGATGCATTAGATGCTGTATATGCCATGCCAGACTTGTTTAATTTACGTCCAACACCCTTAGTAAAGTCAAGTAAATCTCTTGCTGGGGCTGTTAATGCATACATAAAGCCTTCATCAATGGCTGAACGTACACCTAAACGTGGGAACAAAGTAAAGATAGACCAGAAATCTACGAAATCCTTAGCAAGTTTGCTGTTGGGAGTACCCATTGCAGCAACTAGTAGGTTTTTCTTTGAACGAATTGTATTAGCCTCAAGTGCAATCTGCTCATAAGGTAGCGGAGCAATTGCTCCTGCTAACTGAGATGGCTGAATTGCAGAAGAACCTGCAAGTAGTGGCGTTTCATTCTCATACTTAATAGCATTTTTGCTCATTACCTTTGAAAAAGGTGCGTCAATCTCAGTCTTAACTGTAGTTGTAAAACCAGCACGTTCATTAAGAGTTCTTTTAAGAATATCATGCATCAACTTTTCGCCGTTAGGGTCTCCAGCCAAACCTGCACGCTGCATAACTGCTGCGTATAGATTACGAACAATAACTACTTGCTCATCTTCAGAGGAACGCAAAAACTTTTGAGCAATAAAATCAGCCATGTCGCGATTAACAACCTGTCGTGCAACAAGTCTTACTGTGTCAATTGTTTTGACTGCTTCTTCACCAATAAGAATCTGCTGACCTGCTGGGTTTCGTGCTGCAAGACGACCAGCCTTAAGCGCAATGCGCTTGAGACCCTTGATGTCATCTTCAATTTTTGTAAGTTCTGTAATGTTTGGATTAAAAGCCTTGTCTGAGTTTTCACCAGACTTTAATAGAATATCAAAAGCCTCTTCGCCTTTAGCGTTAAACTCATCAATGTTTTGCTTAGATACTGTTTTGTTAAAAACAGAATCAAGCATGTTATTAAATCCATCACTCAAACGGCGATTAGTACGAGCAACGGCTATACCGTTGCGGCGATAAGTAATACCATCTACACGACCAGATAAAAGCAAATAAGTATTTTCTGCATCACTAAAAACCTTTTCGGCTTCATCTGCATTAAAGACTTTGTTTCTTTCCAAGAAGGCAATTGCTTCATCATTGTTGTAGCCAGGAGTTAACTTGCCAATTGCACGGCGAATCTTTGCACGCTCTGCAACCGTCTCTGCCTTAGACAACTTTTCAATGGCTGGACCAAGTTGGTCATTCCAAAGAGTTTGCACTCCCTTATCTTTAAAAGCACGGGATACTCCATAGCCAACATTTCCTGACTGAGCGGCATCAGTAACCATCTGCGCCAACTGAGAACCTTTTCTAGCAGCACCAGATGCACCACCAGTAATCCAAGTAAATGGGTCAATTACAATCTGGTATGCAAAATCAATAACGCCAGAAATGTTTTTAGTTGTTCCGTCAATGTAGTCACCAGCAAGCGCACCATTCTTTGGTGGCTTGGTATCTAGCATACGTGCAACGTCACGACCTAAAGAAACCTGTGCGTACTTGGTTGCATCTAAAACTTGCTTAAACTCTTCTGGTTCATTAAATGCAATCTCAAAGGCTTTAGCAATCTCAGGAGTAAGTTCTCCATATGCTTCTAGGATTTCTCCTGGACGCTTACCTGCTAGCAATCCTTTTGCAATATATACATTTGCTTTGCCAAAACGGTCTGTTGCTTCTTTTAAAGCACCGTTATCGTAGACATCTGTACCGTTCCAAGCATCAGACCAAACGTTAGCACTAAAAATATTCTCGCCTTGTGCTACTTGACGGCCCACCAAGTATGGTGTATTGATAGCACGGTTGTAAGCACCAGCAACTTTAAAGACTGCAATCAAAGGACTAGCAACAGTTTTGCCAGCAAACTTTAATGCACCAACAGCACGGTCACCAAAATCTGGTGGTGCTTGCATGTAGTCAGCATCTTTATAAAAAAACTTTAATCCCTCTTGTGCATCAGGGTCAAGACTCTCAAATACTTTGCGAGCATCTGCTGAGTTCATGCGAGTAAGTTCTTTATTCTTCTTAACAGCCCAACTCATTTGCTCAAGTTGGTTCTGTTCTTCAGGTAAAAGATTTGCTCGTTGTGCCGCTGAGTAAAGGTTCGGAGACATTTCTGCGACTATGGGTTTTAAAACGCGCATTAAGTATCCTAACTAGTGAAGAAGTTCATTAAGATTAATTCTGCTTCTCCAGAATCATCAAAGAGATTTACTTTCTTAAGAGTGTCCATTGGGTTTGGCTTTGGCTTTGGCATACCAGCAAGAAGTTCTGAACCGCCTCCAGGACCACGGTCAATGCCAGCAGTTCCTGGCTCATCTGGATACTGTGTTGGTGTATCTAAAGATACTGGTTGTGTTGGAAGTGCATCATAAGGAGTGCCAGCCATAGGTGCTGCTGTTTGATTACTGTATGTTTGTTCGCCTTCTCCGTATGGTAAACCAGGAATGTATGTAGCAGCCTGTGTAGGAGAGCCATCAGTACGACTAGAAAGAGCACCAGGAAGTGAAACTGGTGTTGGATTAGAAGGCTTCTTGTAACCACCACGTCCGCCAGATTCTGTTATCATTCATCATCCTCTTCTTTGTCATCAATAATTTCAGCCTTAGTGCCTAGCACTTCGCTGTTATATTCTTGAGCCATCTTCATCATGCCGTAGGCATTCCATGGTGTCATGGCTTCACTAACTTCTGTGTGTAAATAGCGGGACCCTTCGTAGTCTGCCCATTCGGTTATTAACAACCAATTGACGCAGATGTAATCAGTCCCCTTCTCATCCTCTTCTATAAGGATTCTTAGTGCTTCTTCGATTTTGTCTCTAAATGTTTTACTCATTTTGCATGTTGTACTTTCACTATGACTGGTTCAGCCGTGTGAATATCCCAACGTGAAGCGATGTTAATCGCCATTCTAATATCTAACTCTGCCACCTTTGGCGTAGTTTGTTTTCTATTTGCAGCAAAAGCCTCAATGGCACCAAGAGCAATATCAGCACCAGACCCAGCACAGTAAATACCACGCATATCCCTATCCCAAGAATAATCTTCAAAGATAGGATAAATAACTCCACGAACGACAACAAGAAATTGCGAATCATGTGCTGCTGCATCCCCGTCTTCTTTCATATCATAACCAGAATCTATAAACAATTTACGCATTTCTGGTATAAATGTCTGAGTCATGAATACATCTAAATCATCTGTTACACGTGGCTTAGGTGCTTTCCACCCAAACTGTAAAATGTTAGAGCCACGGCTTGCCCCTGAACCTGCAATTAAAACTCCGTTGTTTTCAATAATCTTATGTGTTGCAAGTTCCATGCAACGACCATCATCACCAGATGAACGGGAATCACAACCTACTGCTGCCCAACCATTACCTTGAATTGCTACTAGTGTTGTCATTGTCCCCTCCTTAGATTATTGTCGCGTTACAGTTCTTGCTCCACCACTTGCTCTACCGCTGGCACTAAGGCTAGAGAATAAAGATTGAAGTGACGCTGGTGCTTCAGGAGCGCCTGCTGCTGGCGCGGCGGGAGCAGGGGACGGTTGCTCAACCATAGGTGCACCAGCAGCAGGTAATTCTTCTGGAGCGAATACATCGTTAATAGAGTCTTCAATAGACTTACCAGATTGGCGAAGTCGAATGACATCAGCAATCTGCTTAACGATAGTAGTTGGGTCCCCGCCTGAAGCAATTAACTGTGGAATTGCTTGTGCACTTGCCTGTAATGAAGAGACTAATGCGTTACGCATTTCTTCTACTTCAATCTTTTCTTGTTCCTGAGTTACGTTAATTCCAAATGGAAGTTCACGTTGTGCTAAATCCTTAGAAATTAATTTACCGCCAAGGGCTTGTAGCATAAAGATAAGTCCCTGCGCTGGGTTAAGACCAGCCAGCATTCCATAACGGACATCTGCTGAGTAGTCACCCTTGATATTCTTTGATGGTAAATAGTCAACGGCGTATGGTGCTCCCGCATCTACGCCACGAATTGTCTTTTCAAAGTTGTAAAACTTTTCATCAACCTCAAAGCAAAGAGAAATAACATTCTTAAGAGCAGAGGCAAAGATAGCCTGTGCTGATTTAACTTGTGTATCAAAACCACCCATGAGTGCCTGAACACCCTGTCCCGTGATAATTGATGCATCAAGATTTCCAGTACGAGATTCTGGGTAACGTGTACCCATACGTAGTTCTTGTTGAAGAACCTGTTGTTCTGTAAATGCACCTGCTGGAATTGGAAGTTCGACACGTCGTACTCCTGCTGGTGAGTTAGTGCGGATAACCGCATCTCCACCAAACTCAAACTCCTGTACATCGCCTGGAACTACGATTGGTGATTGAACTGACTTCTCTGCTGCTTCCATTGCAAGTAATGCAAAACGATTGCGAAGCAACTGAATACCAAGAACATCATCAAACTGTCCACGCATTTCGCCGTCTACAGAGGGACGGCGTGCTACTACTACCATCATCTTGCCAATAGGATTTTTAGCCTGTGACAAGATTAAGTTATTACGTGAAGGAACAAAGATTACTGATTGGTCCTTATCGTAGTAACGAATAATATCCATCTGTGTATTAAGGTTCTGGTCGTAACCATCACGTCCTAACAGTTGGTATTCAAACTCAGGGAACTGGCTAACCAATTCTCCAAGTGATAGTGAGTAGCGTTTAGCAAAAGCAATACAACGTCCATAGCGGTCAAACTCTGGGTAAGCCCCGATAGGACTTTCTATGCGAATACGTGGTATGCCTGCTTCATCGTCCAATTCAATTATGAAAGGAACGAATCCAAATGTGATGTACCAGTCTGCGCCTGTATACATCTGTACTTGTAATTCTGAATGGAAAAAATAATTGCTAGCAATACGTGTGCGTGTATCTGCAAACCTGCGAGCATTATCTTTTGCAGCATTAACAGCAGAGCAGTTAACTGCTGGCAATGGCGCCATTACCTCTGATAAATCACGGGCAACAATGTCAATGAAGTTAGCAACTACATTTGCATCTACACCTTCAGGAAAGAACTCTGGATAAACTTCAGAAATGTTTCCTTTGCGAACGGATAGCACGTCTTGCTGACGACTATCACGCTCTGAAGAGCGGTGCTTTAGGGACTCAACCCGTGCAGCAACCTGTTCAATTGATAACATTGTTTTCCTTATCCGTAGTTCTCAGCCCATTGCTCTGCAAAGGCTTCGTCTAAATTAACTGATACACGTCTATTCATCTGGGCTCTTGTAGTCCAGCGATTTTCGGTGTATCGCTTCATGTATGAGGTTTGTTGCATAAACTCTCTAGCGCGAATAACCGCAAACCATAGCGCCATAACACAGTCAGTCTTTCCACGGGTATTTGCTTTCCATGTAATCAACTGCTGCACTAATGCTTTCATGCCCTCTGAACCATCAGTAGATGCAATTTCAATAGTGTTATTGCCTTGGAACTTATTATCTCGCATGGTTCCAAACAGTGTTGACATAGATGCAACACCAAAGTTTGTATCCCACTTGTTTTTATTTGTGTGGTGCGCTTCTAGGCGTACTCCATAGGAGGATAGCCATTGACGCAAATCATCATCCAGAGAGTAGGCTTTCTGGTGAGCGTTAATCTCAACACGAAACTCTTGTGGTTTATACTTTAAAACCAACTCTTCGATTGTGTTGCGAATCTTTTGCGGAGTAGGGTCTCCCATATTAATGCAGTCTAAAACGTATATTTTAGAATCTGACCTGTTATAAGTAACAGCAACAAATGCTGCATTACCTGCCATAGCAGGGTCAAAACCAATGATGGTGTATCCCTCAACCTGAGTCGGATGTCCCACCGCGCCTGGTTTCAAGATACCACGCTTACGTGTTCCTTTGATACAGGCTTGAACCAGGGCGGGTGGGAAGATGGAATCTTCTGCGACATCCTCCTGCTGGTAAACCAAAGCCCATGTAGTGGGAGTTACTTCTCCGCGTCTTTTGGCAAGGGCTTGTCCATCCCACTTGGGAAAGAGTCCTTGCTCGTCTGGGGTTTCGTCATCCCCGTCCCACGGTAGGTCTGACTTCGGCCAAAGAGTAACCCAGTCATCTGGCTTTTCACTATACTCCAAAACAGCAGGCATGCCCATGTACGTAAAAGGACACTTACCGCCCGACCAATACTTCGGGTCACGTAACTCTTTATAGAAATCTTGCGTGGCAATTCTCGTCCCAACAATTAATAACTTACCATTTTTACCCAAACGGGTAATAACTTCTTTTTGTAGCCAGTCAATCTGCTTATCGAACTCATGGGCGTTAGCCGTAGTAATGCAGTCGTCAAGGATAATCAGGTCAGCACGTGCACCGTAAATCTGACCACCCATACCCAATGCCTGAAGGGTAGGGTCCTTTTCGCTTGAGTTTCTCGCATCGCCCCCAAGGTAAACGGTATCAACTCGCCAAGTATCTGAGTCTTCTTTCCAGCCCCCTTCAGGACCAAAAGTTGTTTGCAACTTTGTCCAGCGCGGGTGGGATAGTCTTTGCTTGATTGCGTACACGAACTCGCGTGCTTTGTTCAACGTCTTACTAACCACAATGATGCGGATGTTAGGGTTGAGGGCGATACGATAAGTTGAGTAGTTGACGGTAATAACCGTACTTTTGGCGTGCTCTGGTGGCACGTTAATTAGGAGGCGGGTTTTATCCCCAGGCTCATAAATCATATTATCATGGAGCCAGGAAGGGGGTCTATCTTCTAGCAAGTCCACCCAGTCCATATGATGTGGAAACACCCTCTGGTCAAGGAACATCTCGCTAAACTGAGGAAAGGTGATTTCCTCCTTTGCGATGCCCAACGCCTTGATTGAGTTGGACTTTGCATCCTGCAAAGCCTGCTCTAAATCGGCGGCAAACTCTTTATCCCTAAGCATCCAGATTCGGATGGTATCTGGCTTTTTGCCCAGATTTTCCATCGCCTTTTTAGGCGACATACCCTCTGCCACAAGGGCTAAAACTTTACGTTTTGCCTCTGCCAGGGCGGTACTTTGAGGGTTATTAGACCCTTTTTGAAAAGTCACAGAATGGTCCCATCTACAATAGTTACAGTCAGTTGTAACAGACAGTAGATACAGTCTGTAACGCAAGTCTTTAAGAGACTTGCTACTGTAATAATAAATACTCTCTATATAGTATTAACCCGTTCAAACAGCCATTCCGAACGGTTTATTTTAAAATATTTTTTATTTGCCAAAAACTGTTAAATAATGACTGTATCAGGGGCACTGTTGTACGGAAATATTTTTATGGCAGATACTACTACAGGTTAGAAAGACTATTAAACACTCTGGGGTCTTTCAGACCCACAGACTGTTTAATGCTGCCGCTCTACTGTCCTGTACAGTGGGTCCTGTTACGGCTAGCAGTCTGCGGGCTTGACCAGATGTCTGCGCCCCAGTCAGATAACTATTTGTTTCTAACTAAATAAAAATAGTTTCAGCCCTGGCGATGGCTATGTCTTTAACCCTCGCAAATGCAGGACGTAGACCAATGGTCGTAATCTGTCCTATGATTTGGAGCCAAAGGCAACGCGCCTGCGTTGTTGCCTTTGCCTGTCAAATCAAAGGCAGACCAGACGGCGATACAATTCCTGAGAATTGCTATCCCCGTCTTTTACTCATGACCCCTTGGATTTTATCTCCATCAGCAAAATAGCAAGCCTGCCTCACCATGATTCCCGTCACGCCCTTCTGGCATGACAGTAATCACAGTTCAGCCTGTGCTTGCCATTTCAGTCGCGTTGTTCTACGACTGCCTGGCTGGCGTGCTGATGACGGCTCTCGATTTTGAGCATCAGAGTCTTGTCAAGTCA
>Ga0078894_10000893_pt1 | contig 21461 bp, 22 predicted proteins | sample LauGreSu1BDMLBSD_2_FD_67506 | JGI IMG/M metagenome (GOLD analysis project Ga0078894, IMG submission 67506) | Freshwater lake microbial communities from Lake Michigan, USA - Su13.BD.MLB.SD (version 4) (version 4) | ecosystem: Environmental > Aquatic > Freshwater > Lake | place: Lake Michigan... | reverse complement strand
TGACCCTGGGCGACGTGCTGCGCATGGCCGGCGGAACCAAGCTTGACGCCGACCTCAGTCGCGTTGAAATCAGCCGCGTGAACACCGACGCTTCACGCAAGCGACGCGCCGAGCTCTTCACCCTCGAGCTCCCTGAAGCCTACACCCAGAACCCCGACCAGCAGTCCGAGGCCCTGAGCTTCGCCCTGCAGCCCTACGACCAGGTCGTGCTGCGCCAAAAGCCCAACTTCAGCCTTCAAAAGCTGGTCTACGTGGGCGGTGAGGTCAAGTACCCGGGCTACTACGCCCTGGGCAGCTACGACGAGCGCCTTAGCTCGCTGCTGGTGCGCGCGGGCGGATCGACCAACTTCGCCGACCTCAGCAACGCCCAGCTCTACCGCGTCGATGCCCCCAACGTGGTGGTCGAGCTGCGTCAAGCGCTCCTCTCGCCCAAGGGTAAGTTCAACTACATCTTGGCCGAGGGCGATTCGCTTATCATCCCTGAACGCGATAACCTCGTACTGATCTCGGGCGACGGCCACCGCACCGCCCTTTACGGCGACCGCGACACCCTCAGCGCACCCTTTGTGGGCAAGATGCGCGCCGACAACTACGTCAAACAATACGCCCTGGGCTTCGCGCCCCGCGCCGACCGCAGCAGCTTGTATGTGAGCTACCCCAACGGCAAGTTCAGCCGCACCCGAAACTACGGCTTGTTCAAGGTTTACCCCCGCGTGAAAGCCGGAGGCCAAATCTCGGTAACGCTCAAGCCCGAGAAGGTTAAGGTTAAGAGGGAGGTCAACTTCGACGTGAACAAGGCCATTGGCACGGTGACGGCGGCGCTGACGAGCTTCGCGACCATCTACGTGCTGCTCACGCGCTAAACCTCACCTAAGCCGGTATCAGCGTCGTGCCTGATCCAAAAACATTAAGCCCACGCCCCAGCGCCCCAAGCGCTGCGGCCTGGCTCGTGATATACACCAAACCCCGCTGGGAAAAAAAGCTCGCCGACCAGCTCGCCGACAAGGGCTTTGAGGTCTACTGCCCCACGCAGCGCGTCAAGCGCCGCTGGAGCGACCGAACCAAGTGGATTGATCAGCCCCTGTTCAGCAGCCACATCTTCGTTCACTTGGAGCCGGAGCGCCGCGACGCGGTGTACTTTACGCCGGGATTTGTTCGCTTCCTATTTTGGAACAAGCGCCCCGCGGTCGTGCGCGACGAAGAAATCGCCACCCTGCGCCGCTGGCTCAACGACTTTGACCACGAGGCCATCAGCGTGGAGGCCTACCAGCCCGGAACCTCGATAAAAGTGCAAAGCGGACCCCTACAGGGCCGCGAAGCCACGGTCCTCGAGCAGCGCGGAACCAAACTAGAACTCTACCTCGAAGACCTGCAGGTCAAGGTGAGCGTGGACATTAGCAAAACGCAGTTAGCTTCTGCCGACCTCTAGGCAATGCTTAGGCCTCCTGCTTCAGCGCAGCCGCCTGCTTATTCAAGTCCTGAATAAACGCCCGGGCACCCAAAAACACCAGGGTCAAGAAGACGCCCAGCACCCCGCCGATCGCGGCCGACTTGAGCTTGGACTCGCGCACGCGTAAGGGGTAGTGGGGGCGGTCAATCACGGTGATCAAAGGCTCCTCGCGCGCTGCCATGGTCTTTGACAGCTCGAGGTTCTTCACTAACTCGCCGTACAGCGTGGTCAGCATCGTCACCTTCATTTGCTTTTGTACCGAGGGTACCTTGGCCGTGCTCTGTACAGTGAACGAATTTTGGTCTTGGGCCGAGGCGTAGCCTACCATAGCGGCTTGAAGCTCGGCAGACACGGAATCCACACGCTGCTCGAGCTTAGCGATGTTGGCGGTGGAGTTGGCCATCTTAGTTTGTACATAGAAGTCTGTGGACTTGGCCGTCAGGAGCTCGACAAAGGAGCCGGTAAACACGGGATCGGCACCGGTGTAGCTGACCGTCACAAAGCTCAGCTTCTTGTCGACTTTTGACACCGCTAGGGCGTTTTCAGACACTGACTTCACCACGACACCCAGGGCGGAATCCTGTTTGGGGTCGCAGCATTTCGACGCATCTAACGGGTAGAGGCCCAAGGAATCCCATTTGGCCTTCAATTTGGGTTCAGCAGCCACGTACTGGTTCACGAGCAACAGGGAATCGCCGTTCACGTAGATCGGGCTCAGCAAGACGTCTTGCACGATACGGCGGCTCTTCATTAGCGAAAGCAGGTTGTCGCCACCCAAACCTTCAGCGCCCGCGCCCATCGAAAAGCCAAACTGCGAAGCCAGCCCACTCAATCCACCCCCGCCGCCGCCTTGCTCTAGGGCAAAGGTTAACGAGGCGGTGTAGCTCGGTTTAGCCAGCTTTACCTTGAAGTAGCCGCCCGCGCCGAAGAGCAGGCCCACAGCGACGATCAAGAACTTGTAGCCCCACAAATACGTGACCACGCTCTTGACCTTGAGCCAAAGCTCGGCAAGGCTGATTTCGTCGCTGCTATCGGTAAACTGGGGTTGGTTGGCTTCGTTCATGCCTCAAAATTAAGGCTTCTTCCCGCGAACCCAAGTTGGCCCCAACACCAAGCGTCACGCAATGTTCAAAATGGTTAATAATTGAGGTGCTTTTAATCGCTCACATGACGAACCGTTAACATTCGTCGCCGTACTTTGCGTTCAAGTTTGTTACTCACCTGCCCAAGCTACAGCATGGGCATGTGAGCGACCGGGCGAAGCCATTTAAAATAGCAACTAGTTACTGGTAACTAGCTCCAAATCAACAGCCATACTAGCCTCTCTCATTACTAGCAAGACCCGCCTTAAGCTCTTGCTCAAGTTCTTCACCCACCCCGACGCCCGCGGTCATTTACGCGGTCTCGCCGAGGAGTTTGGTGATTCTACCAACGCTGTGCGCATTGAACTCAACAAGCTTGAAGAGGCCGGCCTGCTGCATGGACACACCGAGGGACAAAAGGTGGTGTACAGAGTGAATAAGAGCAACCCCTTTTATTCAGACCTTGTTTCGATGGTATCCAAGTACATGGGCTTTGATGAGTTAATTGAAAACGTACTTGAAAAGGTCGGTAACCTTAAAGAGGCCTACGTCGTCGGAGACTACGCGAAAGGCGTCGACTCAGGGACCATTGAACTTGTACTTGTTGGAGACTTGTATGTGTCAGCGCTAGACGATTTGTGTGAACGTGTTGCCAATAAGATTAAGCGGAAGATTAAATACCGAATCTACACTGGCGATTCAGGGGCCATTGATGAAGCAAATCTGAGGTTAATCTGATTAGTGTGGTCCAGACCAACAAAGCCTATTTGTAGATATACTTAAATCACTAATTAACTGATTTACAGCAATAAATAAATTTATATTTTTTAGAAGGCTTGAAAAATAGTCAGAATAAAGGTGTTGGTGCGCAGTTTAGTGCGTATTATTTCGGAAGATAACAGTAAAACATGAAGCAAAAGGCGGTTATTGTTAGTGGATATTTCAATCCAATTCATAAAGGTCATATAGAATACTTTCTAAATGCGAAATCAAATGGTGATAAACTATTTGTTATTGTAAATAGTGATTTTCAAAGAGCATTGAAAGGCTCTAAAGTATTTCAGGACGAAAAAGAAAGAATATTTATAGTTGAAAATTTACGACTAGTTGACAAGTGTTTTTTATCAATTGATAGGGACAGAACAGTGGTTGAGTCAATCAAAATGATTTTTAATGAATTTGGGAAAGATTATAACCTTGCCTTTGCAAATGGAGGTGATCAAAATAATGATACTATTCCTGAAAGGCCTATTTGCCAGGAATTAGGAATTGAATTGATTGACGGATTAGGAGGAAAAATACAGTCATCTTCTTGGCTTTTAAAAAATAATTATTAATGAAGGTTACGATAGTAGGCACGGGCTATGTTGGATTAGTAACAGGAACTTGTTTTGCAGAAACAGGTAACAAGGTTACATGCGTTGATATAGACAAAGCAAAGGTGGATAAATTAAGTGGTGGTCAAATCACTATTTACGAACCAGGATTAGAGAAGATTTTTTTAAGAAATATCAAAGAGAGTAGATTAAAATTCACAACGCAATTAGAAGAAGCCATTGAGGATGCAGAGATTATATTTTTAGCATTGCCAACGCCTCCTGGTGCGGATGGTAGTGCGGATTTAAAATATGTATTAGGCGTTGCAGATCATTTAGGAAAAATTTTAAAAGGCTATAAAGTAATTGTAAACAAGAGCACAGTGCCGGTGGGTACAGCTGATAAGGTAAGTGCAGCGATTGCAAAAAATTATACTGGAGAATATGACGTAGTAAGCAATCCCGAGTTTTTAAGAGAGGGCGTTGCCGTGGATGATTTTATGAAGCCAGACAGAGTGGTGGTAGGCACAAGATCGGAGAGAGCTAAAAAATTAATAAGCGATTTATACGCACCATTTGTAAGACAGGGGAACCCAGTGATTTTTATGGATGAGCGTAGTTCAGAGTTAACAAAATACGCAGCCAACAGTTTCCTTGCCACTAAGATTTCGTTTATGAACGAGATTGCACAGTTATGTGAAAGAATGGGAGCAGACGTGGATATGGTAAGAAGCGGGATCGGTTATGATGATAGAATTGGAAAAAGATTCTTATTTCCAGGCATTGGCTATGGTGGATCTTGTTTTCCTAAAGATGTACAAGCATTAATCATGTCATCGGATGAAGTGCGTTATGACTTTGAGATATTAAAAGCGGTGGAGAAAGTAAACGCCAATCAAAAACTACATTTAGTGGAGAAGATCAAGGCGCACTACAATAATAATTTACAAGGCAAGCATTTTGCATTATGGGGCTTAGCGTTTAAGCCTAATACGGATGATATTAGAGAAGCACCAGCATTGGCAATCATAGATGCATTAACAACTGCAGGCGCTACTGTAACTGCATATGATCCTCAAGCGATGCCGAATGTAAAAGCATTAATGGGAGATAAAATAAAATACGCCGAAAATCAATATCAAGCTATAGAAGGTGCAGCAGCATTAATTATTGCTACGGAGTGGAGTGAGTTTAGAACACCTGATTTTGAATTGATGGATCAGCAATTAAAGCAAAACAAGATTGTATTTGATGGCAGAAACTTATTTGATGTAGTAAAGATGAAGGAGTTGGGCTATCATTATGAGAGTATTGGTAGAGCAAACGCTTAATAACAAATCATGAGTCAGAAAAGAATATTAATTACAGGAGCAGCCGGATTTTTAGGATCGCATTTAAGTGATCGCTTTATTAATGAAGGGTACTATGTAATTGCTATGGATAATTTAATCACAGGGGACTTGCAAAATATTGCACACTTGAGAAGCAACCCCAACTTTGAGTTTATCCATCATGATGTTACCAAGTATATTGAGATAGAAGGAACACTTGATTATATTTTACATTTTGCATCCCCTGCAAGTCCTATTGATTATTTAAAAATCCCTATTCAAACTTTAAAAGTAGGTGCGATGGGAACGCATAATTGTTTAGGCTTAGCGAAAGCAAAGGGTGCAAGAATATTGGTAGCAAGTACAAGTGAAGTTTACGGTGATCCTTTAGTGCACCCACAAACCGAGGAGTATTGGGGCAATGTAAACCCAGTGGGTCCAAGAGGCGTTTACGATGAAGCAAAAAGATATATGGAAAGCATTACGATGGCTTACCATACATTTCACAATGTAGAGACAAGAATCATCAGAATCTTTAACACTTATGGCCCAAGAATGCGTCTGAATGATGGGAGAGCATTGCCTGCATTTATTGGTCAAGCTTTAAGAGGCGAGGACATGACGGTGTTTGGAGATGGTTCACAAACAAGAAGCTTTTGCTATGTAGATGATTTAGTAGAAGGTGTTTATAGATTATTATTAAGCGACTACGCTAGTCCAGTAAATATTGGTAACCCGAATGAAATTAGCTTAAAGGAATTTGCAGAAGAGGTATTAAAGTTAACGGGCAACACGGTGCAGATTGTGTACAAGGAATTACCTGTGGACGATCCTAAGCAAAGGCAACCTGATATCACTAAAGCAAAAACCATTTTAGGATGGGCACCTAAAATAGATCGAGCTGAAGGTTTACAAAAAACCTACGATTACTTTAAAGTATTGCCACCAAGTGAGTGGACAAGAAAACCTAAAGAATTTATTTCAAACAAATAAATCAATGAATAAAGCAATTATTACAGGAATTACTGGCCAAGACGGTGCGTATTTAGCAGAATTTTTGTTGAACAATGGTTATGAAGTTCATGGAATTAAAAGAAGATCATCTTTATTTAACACTCAAAGAATTGACCATATCTACGAAGATCCACATACTCCACATAGACATTTACACTTACATTATGGGGATTTAACAGACAGTACGAATTTGATTCGAATCATACAAGAAGTGCAACCTGATGAGATTTACAATTTGGCTGCAATGAGTCATGTGCATGTAAGTTTTGAAGAACCAGAATATACAGCAAATGCAGATGGTATTGGTACGCTTAGAATTTTAGAAGCAGTTCGTTTATTAGGATTAACTAAGAAAACAAAAATTTATCAAGCATCAACTTCTGAATTGTATGGATTAGTACAAGCTGTTCCACAATCTGAAACCACTCCGTTTTATCCTCGTTCTCCATACGCTGTTGCAAAACTGTACGCATATTGGATTACGGTAAACTATAGAGAGGCATACAATATGTATGCTTGTAATGGAATTTTGTTCAATCATGAATCTCCACAAAGAGGAGAAACCTTTGTAACAAGAAAAATTACAAGAGCAACTGCTAAAATTGCTTTGGGTATGGATAGTTGTTTGTACTTGGGAAATTTAGATGCTAAAAGAGACTGGGGACATGCAAAGGACTACATAGAAGGAATGTATTTGATATTACAACAAGAAAAGCCAGAAGATTTTGTTTTAGCGACAGGTATTACCACTACTATACGTGATTTTGTGAAAATGAGCTTTGCTGAATTAGGAATTGAATTAGGATTTAGAGGAAAAGATGAAGCTGAAGAGGGATATATTGTTAAGAATTATAGTGAATACAAATTAGAAGAAGGTAGAGTAGTTGTTAAAGTGGATCCTAAATATTATCGTCCTACCGAAGTGGACTTGTTAATTGGTGATCCGACAAAAGCAATGACTAAACTAGGTTGGAAACCTAAGTATGATTTAGCATCACTAGTAAAAGAAATGGTTGCAAGCGATATTACTTTGTTCAAAAAGGAATTACATATTAAACAAAGTGGATTATAAAATGGAACAAACTTCTAAAATATATATTGCTGGACATAGAGGAATGGTTGGGTCTGGCATAGAACGTAAACTAAGAAAAGAGGGCTATCATAACATTGTTACAAGAACATCTGCTGAATTAGATTTAAGAAATCAACAAGCAGTGAATGAATTCTTTGAAAAAGAAAAACCTGCTTATGTGATACTTGCTGCAGCAAAAGTTGGAGGCATTCATGCTAACAATACTTACAGGGCAGAATTCATTTATGACAACTTGATGATTGAAGCCAACATTATTCATGCGGCCTATTTAAACAAGGTTACTAAGTTGTTGTTTTTAGGATCTTCTTGTATTTATCCAAAAATGGCACCACAGCCTTTGAAGGAAGAATATTTATTAAGTGGTTATTTAGAACCAACTAACCAACCTTACGCAGTTGCTAAAATTGCAGGTATTGAAATGTGTGATAGCTACCGAGCTCAGTATGGATGTAATTTTATATCAGCCATGCCTACTAATTTGTATGGCACGAATGATAATTACCATCCAGAAAATTCACATGTATTACCGGCATTAATTCGCCGCATTATGCTTGCTAAAAAGAACAATGATCCAGTTGTAGCAATTTGGGGTACAGGTACACCGCGTCGTGAATTTATGCATGTTGATGATTTAGCAGATGCCTGTTATTTCCTATTACAAAATTATAATGAAGCTGGATTGGTGAATATTGGATGTGGAACAGATGTTTCAATAAAAGAATTAGCAGAAATGATAGTTGCTGAAGTTGGCTATAAAGGCCAACTTATTTTTGATGCTTCAAAGCCAGACGGCACCCCTAGGAAGTTGATGGACACAGGTAAAATAAATTTACTTGGATGGAAATCTGAAATTTCTTTAAAACAAGGTTTAATAAAGACAGTAATAGAATTTATTGAATTGTCAAATTAACTTTATTTGATGCTATCATAAATTATGAAAAAAAGTTACTGGTTACTTTATTGAGTATATGATAAAAAATTTAGTTGCAAATTATGTAGGTAGAATTTGGACCAATTTATTGGGTTTTATATTAATACCATTTTATGTATCAAAATTAGGAGTTGATGGATATGGTTTAATAGGTTTCTTTTTGAGTTTAACAGCAATACTTTCAATTTTAGACTTAGGTATTGGATCTGCTATTAATAGAGAATTAGCGAAATTATCATTATTACCTAATAGTAATTATACTCAAAGACAACTTGTAAAAACATTAGAGTATATATATTTACTTTTGTCAATTCTAATTGCAATTATAGTTCTAGCTTCATCTCAATTAATAGTCAAGTATTGGATACATATAGATAGTAATGTTGCTCCTAATCCGATTAGAGTAGTACAGTTAATGGGGATCGCAGCAACACTTCAATTTCCCACTTCATTTTACCAAGGTGGATTAATGGGTGTTCAGAAACAAATCACAGTAAATAAGATTCTAATTATTAATGGAACAATAAAGGGTATAGGTTCAATAATAGTATTGCAATTATTATCACCCAATGTCGAAACATACTTTATTTGGCAAATTTTTTCCTCTTTATTAGGCACAATTATTTTTAGATATAATTTAGTTAAGTATTTGCCAGGGGTAAATACAAGCGTTAAGTTTAATATACGTTGTTTAAATGAAATATGGAAATTTGCAGCTACAATGTCATTGAATTCGATTATAAGTCTTGTAATGACTCAGCTAGATAAAATTATTTTGATAAACGTGTTAAGTTTAAAGGCCTTTGGTTATTACTCAATTGCAACAACCGCATCTTCAGCGATATGGCTTATAATTATGCCGTTTAACAACACAATTTACCCAAAGCTTGTACAATTATTTGAAAAAAAGAACCTTGAAAACTTAAAGTACACTTTTCATTTATATACAAAGGTTTTAAGTATATTATTAATACCTGTTTGTGCTATCATGATATTCTTCTCAAAAAGTGTAATTTTCTTATGGCTTAATAATATAGAAATTGCTGAAAATACAAGTGTTATATTGTCGTTGTTAACGTTTGGCACAATGCTAAACGGAGTTCAGACTGTACCTTGTTGTAGTTCTATTTCATTTGGAAGTCCAATGTTATTGACTCGCATAAATCTAATACAATCTGTGCTTATAATTCCTCTAATATTATTACTAGTTAAATATTGGGGAGCTGAAGGAGCCGCAATTTCTTGGATTTTTATGAATTTAACATATATTATATTTCTAGTCCCCAGTTTTTTTAGCAAATACTTTAAGTCAGAACAAACAAAATGGTTTATAAATGAAACATTATATCCAATTGTTATTTCTTTCCTACTATGTTTTATAGCTAGTTATTTAAAATTAGGGTATAATAAACAATTTATTATTATACTAATGTTAATTACATGGATGATTAATACATTGACTCTTGCAGTCTATCACTTTGGATTAGATTTTATAAAAACCCAAACTCTAAATACGTTTAAGTTTATTTTTAATTCAAAAAAATAAAAATCTGGAAATAAGTGAGTTTTTTACGATTAAATAGGCTGGCTAAGGTTTTAATTTTCATTTTTTTATTATTATACACCGCCCCTATATTCATTTATACCAATAACTTGGTATTTGAAAAATATTTTTTTTTGATAATGTATTTTTTTGTTTTAATGTTAATGTTCTTAGAGAACATTAACATTAAAACAAAGTATAACCCAATTGTTATAAATAAATATAGGTTTTACAGCTTGCTTTTTTTATTAATTAGTGCGTATGTCGTAATTTTTCTTTTAACCAAGGATAACTATATTGAACCATTTAATAGATCGACAAGAAATTCTATATTTCTGCAAGGGAATGCATATGTGATTTTAGATATTGTAATAAAAGCGATTTTTTGCATTCTAATTTATTCTCAGTTTGTCTCACAAAACAATAAAAATAAAAGAGCCATCATTGTTTTTCTTGTAATATTTGCAATGGCATTTGATATTGTGTATTTAGGAGCAAGAAGAACATCTGTTTTTATTTTTGTAGCACTTGTTTGGGCCATAGTCCCGTTTATAAAATCGAAAAAATATATTCTACTTTTATTTTCTTTAATTACACTTGGAATTGTAAATTTTTTAATTTCAGGGTTTAGAGAGCTAGTTTATTTGGGAAATACAAATTTAACTTTCGATCAAATAATTGCCAGCTCTTTATTGTCAAATGAATATCAATTAGTGTCTGAAAATTTCATAAAGTACAAAGATTATGCAAATAGTTTTGGATTTGGATATGGCATAACTATATTTTCATTTCCTTTATTATTTGTACCTAGGTTTATATGGAATGAAAAACCGCTAACTATTGACAAATCAACAGAAATATTCCCCAATTTATTGGGCGAATTGTATTATAATTTCGGCGTTTTTTCCATATTTTTTCTATTGATATATATGTTCTTAATATTTTATTGGATAAAAAAGAAAAATATATTTAGTATGGTTGTATTTTCATTAATCCCAGAATTATTTAGAACCTCTTTTTCGATATTCCTATTTACATTAATACTATATTTTATTTTTATCAATTTTTTTATAATAAAAATAGATGTCAAAAAATCCTTTAATTAATAGTACTAGCAATGATTATAAGTAAAACACCATTTAGAATAAGTTTCGTAGGCGGAGGATCCGATTTAAAAGAGTTTTATAGAGAAGAAGGTGAAGGTTCCGTTTTGTCAACAAGCATCAATAAATATATGTATTTATCAATGCATGACTATTTCTATTCCGAAAAATATTTTTTAAAGTATTCTCAAACAGAAATTGTAGACAAAGTAGATGAAATAAAACACGATATTATAAGAGAAGTTTTCAGATATTTTAAAATTTCAGGAACAGATTTCCACTCTACAGCAGATATTCCTGCTGGAACAGGTATGGGCTCATCATCTGCATTTACTTGCGGTTTAATAAATTTATGCGCGACAAAAAAAAATATTAGACTAACTAATGCCGAAATTGCAAAATTAGCTTGTCACATTGAAATTGATGTATTAAAAGAGCCAATTGGTAAACAAGATCAATATGGTTGTGCAATAGGGGGCCTTAATTTAATAACATTTAAAGCTGATGAAAAAGTTGAAATAAACATTTTAACTTTAGAGCAAGATAAAATTACAAAACTTGAAAACAATTTGTATTTGTTTTATACTTCTACTACAAGAAAAGCATCATCAATTCTTTCAGAACAAAAATCAAGAACTTTTAAAGAAAAATCAGTAAAGGAAGGTTTAAGAAAAATGTCAATGATGGCAAAGGGTCTATATAATGATTTTATGAATGGACAAATTGATATCCTTGGCGAATATCTCCATGAGGCATGGATTATAAAAAAGGAACTTAGTCAAGGAATTTCAAATCCAGAAATTGATGAATTATATAATTTGGGTATAAGAAATGGTGCAACCGGAGGGAAACTATTAGGGGCTGGCGGAGGCGGCTTTATATTATTTTATGTTCCAGATGTCAATAAAAAATACTTTTTAGATAAAATGAAAAGCCATAAACAACTTCATTTTCAATTTGACTATGAAGGTGCGAAAATTATTTATAACAATTAAAACAAAAACATGAATATGATAAAAAATTACATCGAAAGTCTTAAGAGTACTCTTGACCAAGTGAATATTAATGAAATAGAGGTTATAGCTAATTTGTTTATTAAGGCTCGTGAAAACAATAATCAAATTTTAGTGTTCGGTAACGGTGGAAGTGGATCAACTGCGTCACATATGGTTTGTGATATTTTAAAAGGTTGTTCTTACGAAAAAGAAAAGCGATTCAGAATATTGTGCCTTAATGATAATATTCCAACTATTTTAGCATATGGGAATGATGTTTCTTATGAAATTGTTTTTCTAGAACAACTAAAAAACTACCTTCAAAAAGGAGATCTGGTAATTGCAATTTCTGGTAGTGGAAACTCAAAAAATATAGTTAATGCCGTAGAATATGCAAATAATTCAGGAGCAACAACAATTGGTTTTACCGGCTTCAATGGTGGTAAGTTAAAGCAAATAGCCAATTTTTCGTTTAATGCAAATATAAATGACATGCAGATATCTGAAGATTTACACATCATTGTATTACACATCTTGTATAAAATTCTTAATAATAGTTAATTAAATATGCGTGAATGCTTAATATTGGCTGGGGGATTAGGGACAAGATTACGGAGTGGTGTAAGTGATAGGCTCAAATGTTTAGCAAAAATCAATAATCATGCTTTTATAGATTTATAATTCTTTTTTTGAGTAATAATAATGTTAATAGATTTATATTTTCATTGGGATATCAATCTGAACAAATTATTGTCATTTAAACGAAAATTATAAAGGTAAAATTGATGTTGAAACTATTATTTAGCCCGAGCAACTTGGCACAGTTGGTACAAAGTCATTGGCAATTAAGAACTGCAAAACTGATAATATATTATTTCTAAATGGTGACACTTTCTTCAACTTTGACTTAAATTCTTTATTTTGTTTTCATAAATTTTAAAATGCAAATTGTTCAATTACCTTAACAGAAATGAAAAACTTTGATAGGTATGGTTCAGTTATATTAAATGACCTTGAACAAGTAATTGAATTCGAAGAGAAGACGTATAAATCCGAAGGAAAAATTAATACAGCGTTTATGATAATGAATAAAAACTATTTTTTAACAAGAAATAATCCCTATATACTTTCTTTGGAAAATGATTATTTGAAAAGTGAGATTAAATTTGGAAATACATATGGTTTATTGTTAAATGGTGACTTTATTGAAATTGGCATTCTAGATGATTGTGAAAAAGCTTTATCGTTTTTTAGTGAATTAAATCTAATTTAAATGAATCTAAATAAACAGCCGCTTGTTTCAATAATCACGATTAATTATAACTGTAAAAATTATTTGCAAAATCATTTTGATTCGATACTCAAGTTGAGTTATAATAACTGGGAACACATATTTGTTGATTGCGGCTCTACTGATGGCTCGATTGAAATTGTTAAAAAAAATTTACACAATAGATTATTATTTCACCAAATCGATTTTTGTACTGTTTCAGAAGCTAGAAATTTTGCAATTGAAAATTGTAAAGGTTCCATATGTGCAATACTTGATTCGGATGACTTAATATGCAAAGACCGAATAACAAACCAAATTAAACTACTTCAGAATGATACTAAAAATGTTTTAGTTGGGGGTAGTTTCGTTGGAATTATGAATAGATCTAATCTTTATGCAAGATTCTTTCTTAAAAAAAGAGTCTACATAAAAATGCCTGAGGACGAAGTTGTAATTAATTTACTTTTAGATTCAGCATTTCTTCCATTTCCACATTCAACATTCACTTTTTATAAGGACGTATTTCTTAAAGCAGGAAAATATAAAATAGATAAAACTGAAGACTATGAGTTGCTCATGAATTTTAGTAAATTAGGTTCTGTAGTCAGTGTCCCCGAACAAATTTCAATTATAAATTTTGGCCGAATGAATTCTCATTCAACTAGATACAAACCAAATAATAGAACTCCTCTACATTTCGCTTTTTACATTTTAATTAAAGATGCAATAAAAAATACTGGATCAACATTATCGGATGAACAAATTCATAAAGAATTAGATAAGTTATCAAATGTTCAATTATCAATTATGCAAACGAAATGGCTGTTTCAAGGGCTGCTAAAAGAAAATAAATTATTTGATTTTAATAATTTAATGTTCATTTCAAATTTAATTATTAAAAATGTTAATACATTTTATAAAATCAGTTTTTATTTTAAATGCCCTAACACAAAAAACGAACTAATAAATACATTTTAATTTTATAAACAAACAAAACAAAACAAATCTATGTACAAGTTATTAAGTCGAATTGAATTTTATGCTGCTCTCATGCAAGGAAAAGGTTTTGGATCTAGCACTGTAAAGGAAGAGGTAGCAAGGTTAAATAAATATGTAATTAATCCAAATCTTGTTATTGACATTGGTGGAAACATAGGAAACTATACAAACGAAATTTTATCTAAATATCCAAATGCAAACGTTCATATATTTGAACCTGCTAAAGTTAACTTTGAAAAGTTAACAACAACATTTATTTCAAATAAAAATGTTAAGATTAATAATGCTGCTGTTTCTAAAGAAAATGGTGAGGGAAATTTATTTTCTGATGTTGCAGGCTCTGGACTTGCAAGTTTAACTCAAAGGAATTTAGATCATTTTGGTTTAGAACATGATATAATTGAAAAAATTAAAATTATAAAATTTGAAGATTATTGGAAAAGCGAGTTGTCAAATTCTCAAATAGATATCGTAAAAATAGATGTTGAAGGTCACGAATTAGATGTATTGAATGGGTTTGGAGAAGCATTATGGAAAACAAAGCTTATTCAATTTGAATTCGGAGGTTGTAATTTAGATACCCACACTACTTTTCAAGAGTTTTATTATTACTTCAATTCAAGAAACTTTGAAATTTTAAGAATTACCCCATTTGGATTACAAACTATCAAAGAATATAATGAAATAGATGAGTTTTACCTTACCACTAATTTTATTTGTATAAACAAAAACTTACTATGATTATAGTTCGATTAATGGGCGGCCTTGGTAATCAAATGTTTCAGTACGCAATAGGCTATTCTTTGGCAAAAAAATTTAATACTACTTTTAAGGTAGATGAATCTTTATTAAATATTGATACAAAAGATTTGACTTACGTAAAAAGAGACTTTGATTTAAATATATTTAATCTTTCCACTGAATATTTTGAAGGTGTAGATAATTTACAAATAAAGAAAACAAAAAGGTATTTTAACAAACTTCTACCATTAAGTTTAAAGAAATACTATATTGAAAATAATTTTGATTTCAATAATCAAGTTTTCTCTTTAAATCAAAAAAATATAATGCTTGAGGGATATTGGCAAAGTTATAAATATTTTCAATTTTGTAATGAAGATATTTATAACTCATTTCGTTTTTCTAATCAAATATTAGAGAATTCATATGAATTACAAAATTATATTATTAATTCAAATAGTGTATGTTTAAATGTTCGAAGAGCTGATTTTGTTTCAAATTCTCATCACGGCACTTTAGAAGTTGAATATTATATAAGGGCAATAAAGGCATTGTCGGAAAATTCTAAAAACAAAGATTTTAAATTTTTTATATTTTCTGATGATATTAATTGGTGTAAATCAAACCTAAATTTTATTGAAAACTCAATTATTGTTGACCATAGTCACAAAGGAGTTAAGTTTTCTAATTATTTACAATTAATGACATTATGTAAGAATTTTATAATACCGAATAGTTCTTTTGCATGGTGGGCTGCTTGGCTTTCAAAAAATACTGATAAAATTATAATTTGTCCTAAGATTTGGTTTTTGGGAGAACCAAATAATTATACTAGAGACTTAATTCCCAATAATTGGATTAGAATATAAATTTTAAAGATAAAATATGAAAAAATTATTAGTTACTGGATCTTCAGGTTTAATTGGTTCAGAAGTATGTAAGCATTTTGATAATCTAGGCTGGGAAGTTCATGGACTAGATAATAATCAAAGGGCAATATTTTTTGGTGAATCAGGAGACACAACATGGAATTTAAATAGACTTAAAAGTTCATTAAAGAATTTTATCCATCATGAAATTGATATTAGAAATCGTGAAGAAATTTTAACATTTATCTCTACGCTTAAGCCTACTGCGATAGTACACACAGCAGCTCAGCCAAGTCATGATCGTGCAGCTTCAATTCCTTTTGATGATTTTGATACAAATGCAGTTGGTACTTTTAATTTATTAGAGGCAACAAGAAGATATAGCACTGAAATACCTTTCGTTCATATGTCTACAAATAAAGTATATGGAGATGCGCCTAATAAAATTAAAATGGTTGAACTTGATTCAAGATTTGATTTTGATGATGTAGAGTATGAAAATGGAATTCCGGAAACATTTAGTATCGATCAGACCAAGCATTCTTTGTTTGGTGCCTCAAAAGTTTCAGCAGACATTTCAGTTCAAGAATATGGTCGGTATTTTAATATGCCAACCGTATGTTTAAGAGGCGGATGCCTTACAGGTCCAAGTCATTCTGGCGTTGAGTTACATGGATTTTTGAGTTATTTAGTTAAATGTAATTTAGACGAAAAAGAATACAAAATATTTGGATACAAAGGAAAACAAGTTAGAGATAACATTCATTCATATGATGTAGCTAGATTTATTGAAGCATTTATTGCTGCGCCACGTGTTGCAGAAGTCTATAATATTGGTGGTGGTAAAAATAATACATGTTCAATATTAGAAGCCTTTAATATCATTGAGAAATTTAGTAACAAGAGAATGAAATATGTCTATGATGAAAATAACAGAATAGGAGATCATATTTGTTATTATAGTGATTTAAGTAAAATGAGAAAGGATTATCCCAATTGGGATATAACAAAAACTCTTGAGCAAACAATCAAAGAAATTTATTTAGCAAATATGGAAAGAAGATAATCTTAAATTATGATTTTATTATCTATAATTATTCCAACAATAGGAAGAAGGTCTCAGCTCTTTGAATTACTACAGTCAATATATTCAATGAAAAATATTTCATATGAATTTGAGGTAATTGTAATTGATCAAAATCCAACTGGTTATTTAGATGAGACATTTGCCAACTTCGTCAAATATAAAAATTTTAGTATTTATAAACCTAAAACTATAGGGTTATCACATGCTAAAAACTATGGTTGTAGTATTGCAAATGGAGATTTTGTCACATTCCCAGATGACGATTGTATGCTATACCCTGATACGTATGAATATGCAATGAACACTATTGTAAATTTCAAACTTGATCTTGTATCAGGAAAGTGCGTAGATAATTTTGGGCAAGATTCGGTAACAAAGTTTAAAAAAGAAGAATATTATTTAAACCTAAATACAATGAATGGAGGCTTTGTAGAAGCCACATGTGTAATTCGAAAAAGTATTTTTGACAAATATCAGTTTGATGAAAAATTAGGTGCAGGTACATTTTTTGGAGCACACGAAGGATTTGATTGGTTGTATAGAATATTAAAAAATGAAAAATATGCAATTTACTTTTCTCCAAAAATATTATTTTATCATCCACAGGTATTAATTGAAAAAGGAAATTATTCTTCATTGAAAAGAATTAATTCTTATTCATACGGGTTTATATATTCTAGATATAAAAATCACCTATATTTAGAAACATATATTCGTATCTTTCTAGTATTTTGTTTTTCATTTTGCTTGATTTTTTATGATTTTAGAAAAGCCAAATATTACTTTGTAGAATTCTTTTCATTATTAAATGGAATATTGTTTTATAAATCATTAAATCACTGAGAATAGCTTCAATGCTAACTTCAAAAATAATTATTTATAATATTTTATGATCTATTTTGATAATTTGATTTTTAGTTTGCAAAAATTTGGAGGAATTTCTTCATATTGGTATGAGATTTCAAAAAGAGCAATTAATAGCAATTATAAAATAATTTTTATTGAAAGATATGATGCGTGCAGTAATAATTATTTACGAAAACGACTTTTAGTTCCACATAAGAATATTATTTTTTCTAATAAATTATTATTGATAGATCGATTTATAAACATAAAAATTAATGATAGAAAAGTAATTTTTCATTCAAGTTATAATAGACTAGCAAAAGGGAAGGGTGTACTTAATGTAGTTACTATACATGATTTTATTCATGAAAAATACTATACCGGATTTAGAAAACTTCTTCATTCTTTTCAAAAATGCAAAGCAATTACTAATGCTGATGCAATAATAGCGGTTTCAGAAAATACAAAAAAAGATCTCTTAAATTATTATCCTAACTTAAATTCTAAAAACATTAATGTCATATATAATGGTGTTTCGGAAGAATTTTTTAATATAATTGAGAAAAAGGTAACTAATGAAATTTTATTCGTAGGATCACGTGAAAAATATAAAAACTTTCTTTTTGCAGTAGAATCGGTTTCTAGAGATTCTAGATTTACACTGTCAATAGTTGGGAGTGTTTTGAGAAAACAAGAAATAAAAATTCTTAATCGTTTGATTCCTGGTAGATGGAAATTATATAATGGCCTAGATAATTCTCGTTTAAACATTTTATATAATAATGCATTTGCATTATTATACCCCTCTTCATATGAGGGTTTTGGAATTCCTTTATTAGAAGCAATGAAATCAGGCTGTCCATTTATTGCATTAAACTCTTCTTCTATTCCAGAAGTTGCTGGAGAAGCTGGTGTATTAATGTCTGAAATAACAGATATTCAATTTACAAAAGCAATCAATCAAATTATTGAAAATAGAAATTTAATCATTCAAAAAGGATTTGAACAAGTTTCTAATTTTTCATGGGACAAATGTTATGAACAAACACTTAATGTCTATAAAAATTTACTAGATAAATGAAAATTTCAATTATTACTGTAGTATTTAATGGCGAAAATACAATCGAAGACTGCATTAGGTCTGTGAATTCTCAAACTTACAATGACATTGAGCATATAATAATTGATGGAAAATCAACTGATAATACAGTTACATTAATAAATGGGTATAAAAGTGATATTAGTATTTTTGTATCCGAAAAAGATGATGGAATTTATGATGCAATGAATAAAGGTATAAGCATGGCAACTGGAGATGTTATTGGTATTCTTAATTGCGATGATTTATACCAGGATGCAGATGCAATAAGTGATATTATGAAACACTTTAAATACGATCCAAATTTGGATATCCTCTATGGAAATTTAGTTTATGTTAAAAGTAATAACATAAATAAAGTAATTAGAAAATGGAAATCAACAACCTACCATAAATCATTTTTTGAAAATGGCAACGTGCCACCACATCCTTCACTTTTTTTAAAAAAGAAGATATATCTTGAAGCAGGTTACTTTGATTTGCAATTTAAGCTTGCTGCAGATTATGAATTTATGCTAAGAATTTTTAAAAAATATGATTATACTTCAAAGTATATGAATAGAATAATAGTTCGTATGCGACTTGGTGGACAAACAAACAAAAGTCTTACTAATATAGTAAAACAAAATAAAGAAATTATTAAATCTTGGAAAGTAAATAATATAAAACTTCCAATACTATTAATGCCATTAAGATTTATTAAGAGAATTATTCAATTTCTATAATGAGCATCAAGTCTATTTTAATAACTGGTTCGACTGGTTTCCTTGGAAACATATTTTATAAACACTTTAAAAAAACTTACAAAGTTTCTGAATTAGATAAACCAGACGGCATTAGTACTATTAGGCTTAATGAAGAAGTTCCTAAATTTCATTCTTATTTTGATTTGGTTATCCATGCCGCTGGAAAAGCTCATATTATGAATAATGAAATTAATCATAATATGATGTATGATGTAAATGTGGGTGGAACTCTCAATTTATTAAAAGGCCTTGAAAATTCATTTTTACCTAGATCCTTCGTTTTTATAAGTTCAGTATCTGTTTATGGTCTTGATAACGGCATTAATATTAGTGAACATCAGCCATTAAATGCAAAAGATGTTTATGGTAGAAGTAAAATTGATGCCGAGAAAGCAGTTAGTGATTGGTGTGAAAAGCATTCAGTAATTTGTACAATTCTTCGTTTACCTTTAATTGTAGGTTATGATCCACCTGGAAACTTAAGAGCAATGATTAATAGCATAAGGCGAGGCTATTATTTTAATATCGATGGAGGTCATACAAGAAAAAGTATGGTTTTAGCTGATGATGTTGCAAGTATAATTTCTAATGTTTCAAATATTGGAGGAGTATATAATTTAACAGATGGGTATCACCCATCATTTTATGAAATTTCGAGTCATATTGCATCGCAATTAAATAAACGAAAACCTAGCAATATCCCAAGATCTTTAGCTCTAGTAATTGCTAAAGTTGGTGATCTTATTGGAGCAAAAGCTCCAATAAATACAATTAAGTTTAAGAAAATGACTACAGACCTTACATTTGACGACTCAAAAGCAGTAATTGAAATTGGATGGAAGCCTACACCAATTTTAGAATGTTTTAATATTATAAAACCATAGTATGACTCGATTTTTAGATATAATGTTTTCTACATTAGGTCTTCTATTTTTGAGTCCTATATTAGTTGTAATATTTATTATTGGATTTTTTGATAATCGTTCCCCTATTTTTAGCCAAATACGCCTGGGTCGGGATAAAAAGCCATTCCGGTTAATTAAATTTCGGACCATGTATCAAAATACACCATCTGTTGCGACTCATCTAGCAAATTCACAACAAGTAACGCCATTCGGTTTCTTTCTACGTAAATCTAAGCTCGATGAGCTTCCACAACTTTGGAATGTATTAGTTGGTGAAATGAGTTTAGTCGGTCCGCGTCCTAATTTATTTAATCAAGAAGATTTAATTTCTGAGAGACAAATTCGTAATGTTTATATTGTTAGACCAGGTATAACTGGCTTGGCTCAAATTTATAAGATAGATATGTCTACTCCACGTTTGCTAGCAGAAACAGATGCAATAATGATAAAAAATTTTAACACCTCTACATATTTTAAGTATATCATTTTAACTATTTTTGGTATGGGTCGCGGTGACAGAATAACATTATAAGTTATTTTCTTTTTTCTCAATTTTTTATAGTACGTATGTTTTATAAGACGTACGATTTTTAAGTAATAATTAAAGCTTTACTTGCTTTAATCATTAATCTCCCTGGGTCACTATGGAGCGAAATGCTCATTTTAATAATCAAGCACTTGGAAATTGGGTCATTTCCAGCATCCTCCTACAATAGCATTGTAGATTGCTCGTTTCAGCCACGCTAGGCCTCAACGACCGCCTGGTACTCCGCAATGTACCCCAACCACTCGTTGGACTCCCCAGAAAGGCTCACAAGGGCCTCAACTTGATTTAATTCGAGGCTGCTCGCCTCTGCGATAAAGATCTGCGCGTGGTGGGTGGGCTTGGTCGTTTCGCCGTCGGCGAGGAGTTCTTCATAGAGCTTTTCGCCCGGGCGAAGTCCGGTTTCGACAATTTGAATGTCTTTGCCGGGCTGCAATCCACTTAACTTAATGACGTTGAGGGCAAGGTCATAGATCTTGACGGGCTCGCCCATG
>Ga0078894_10000892_pt1 | contig 21463 bp, 15 predicted proteins | sample LauGreSu1BDMLBSD_2_FD_67506 | JGI IMG/M metagenome (GOLD analysis project Ga0078894, IMG submission 67506) | Freshwater lake microbial communities from Lake Michigan, USA - Su13.BD.MLB.SD (version 4) (version 4) | ecosystem: Environmental > Aquatic > Freshwater > Lake | place: Lake Michigan... | reverse complement strand
AGAAGATTTTTAACGAAATTTATTCAATAAATATCAGAAAGGGCCGACGATCGTCGGCCCTTTCTGATATTTATTGAATAAATTTCGTTAAAAATCTTCTGTAATATTGGGCGTAAATCCTGAGTTCCAGCCGTTGTCTTCTGTGAAAGGCGATCCCGCATTCATCTTGCTCTGGACTGTAACACTCTGCGGTTGATAGAAATTGAAATCACCCCCTTTGTTGTCGAGCATCATCCGGTCTTGTGGGTCCAAATCTACAAATTTCGAATACTGTCCGATGAATTTTGCAAAAGCAGATCCTGTTTCGCCATGTCGGTTTTTTCCGATGATGATTTCGGTTAATCCCGCAATTTCACTACCTGGACTTTCGCTGGGCGCGGATTGTGCACCGGGTTCGTTCATTCCCATTTTTTGGTAGTATTCATCACGATACAAGAACATTACCATATCGGCATCTTGTTCAATAGATCCTGATTCGCGCAAATCGGATAGCTGAGGACGTTTGTTTCCGCGTTTTTCCACTTCACGACTCAACTGTGCCAATGCAATCACAGGAATACTCAACTCTTTGGCTAATCCTTTCAGTGCCCTTGAAATAAATGCGATTTCTTGTTCACGATTCCCTTGTCCTTTGGTTTCATGGCGCAATAACTGCAAATAATCCACTATCACTAGGTCCAATCCGCCTTGGGAGTGTATCCGTCTACATTTTGCCGTTAAATCAAAAATGCTCAACTGCGGCGTATCGTCGATGAAAATACTAGAAGAACCGAGAAGAGCCGTTTTGTCGTGTAAACGCTGCCATTCCTGTTCCGTTAGGTTACTCTTTTTGATTTTGTCTGATTCGATTTCGGCCTCACCGCTCATCAAACGATTGACCAACTGAACATCGGCCATCTCCAGAGAGAATATCATGACTTTTTTGCCGAAGTCGACCGCGGCATTGCGCATCAAACTCAAAGCAAAGGCTGTTTTACCCATGGCCGGACGGGCGGCAAGGATGATTAAGTCAGAAGCCTGCCATCCGCTGGTAATTCTATCTAGGTCGCTAAATCCAGTGGCAACCCCTGTAATCCCTGAATTGTCTGTTGCCTGCCTGTCTTCCAAATTTTTCATCGCCCGTACTAATAATTGGTCGATGCTTTGATAACTCCGCTTTAAACCGGCATTTTTGATTTCGTACAACTTACGTTCGCAATCATCAAGCATTTCAAATGAGTCCAAGGCATCGTCGTAGGCGTCCAAGGAAATTTCTCCAGCCACTCGAATGAGTTCTCGTTGCACATATTTCTGTGTCAGAATTCTGGAGTGGTAATCTAGATTGGCCGCCGAGGATACTTTGCTGGTTAGGGTGGCCAAATAGTATGCTCCGCCAATGATGTCTAATTCGTTGTTGTTGCGAAGTTCGTTGGCAACGGTAAGTAAATCGACTGCGCCACCATCATTGTATAATTTGTAAATGACTTTAAAGATTTTCCCATTTTCCGGTGCATAAAAGTGCCCGTCTGTTAGAATTTCTATGGCGGTGTGGATTTTTTCGCGCTCCAGCATCATCGCTCCGAGCACGGCCTCTTCCAATTCTCTAGCATTTGGAGGCATACGACCACTGGCATCGGGACCGATGATTTTAGGTACATTAACTCTTTTGCGTGTGTTTCGGAGGCTGGTGTTCTCGTCCATAGGACCTACAAAGTAAACTGAAACTGCAAAGTTTTTCTCATGTTTCGACAACAAAACTTTTGAACATTTTTGATGATGCGAGCTAGGGTTATTTCCGACACTTTGACAGATAACGCGGGGTAGATCATCTTGGTATAATTCGTGCTATATCCAACAAAACATACAGTGTTTGGGCTTGTTTGTTAAAGGTGATTAAAATGCCATTTGGAGCCCATACATTTGTACATAAGCAGAGCCAAAACATGGAAGCAAAATTTTCACAAAGAGTAAAGGAAGTGATTCAATACAGCCGGGAAGAAGCCATCCGGTTGGGGCACGATTATATTGGCTGCGAGCATCTGCTTTTGGGGATTATCCGCGAAGGCGAGGGCAAAGCGATTCAAACAATAAAAATGTTAGATATCGATGCCTTGCGCTTGAAAAAAAGCATCGAAGATGTAATTCGTACGACCGCATCCAAAACGGCAAATTTGGGCAATATCCCCTTGACAAAACAAGCGGAAAAGGCGTTGAAGATTACCTATTTGGAAGCAAAGATTTTTAAGACGGATCTCATCGGAACCGAACATTTGTTGCTCTCCATTTTGCGCGATGAGGACAATGTCGCATCAAAGATTTTGAACCAATATGGTGTGAATTACGATGTGTTTAAATCGGCCCTAGAAGAAGGGGTGGATACATCTAGTTTGCGCAGTGAGAGTTCTGAACCTGGTGGTGATGAAAATGATACCCCGGAAGATTTTTATCGTGAAGAACAAAAGGCAATCGAGGCCAGAAAAGGCAAGGCAAAAACCAAGACGCCTGTTTTAGATAATTTTGGTCGTGATCTTACCAAGGCCGCAGAAGAAGGGAAGTTGGATCCTATCGTGGGTCGTGAAAAAGAAATTGAGCGTGTGAGTCAGGTTTTGAGTCGACGTAAGAAGAACAACCCCGTACTGATTGGAGAGCCTGGTGTGGGTAAAACGGCTATCGCAGAAGGATTGGCGCTTCGCATCATCCAAAGAAAAGTAAGTCGGGTTTTGTTTAATAAGCGCGTGGTGAGCTTGGATATTGCTTCTATGGTGGCCGGTACCAAGTATCGCGGTCAGTTTGAAGAGCGGATGAAGGCGTTGATGATGGAGTTGGAGAAGGCAGACGATGTGATTTTGTTTATTGATGAGATTCATACGATTGTGGGTGCCGGTGGTGCCAGCGGTTCTTTGGACGCATCAAATATGTTCAAACCGGCTTTGGCTAGGGGCGAAATTCAGTGCATCGGGGCTACAACTTTGGATGAATACCGACAGTACATCGAGAAGGATGGTGCTTTGGAGCGCAGGTTCCAGATGGTTTTGATTGAACCCGCATCGCCCGAAGATACGATCGAGATTTTACATAATATTTGCAATAAGTACGAGGATCACCACGGGGTGAAATATACTCCTGAGGCGTTGAAGGCTTGTGTGGATTTGAGTGTTCGATATATGAGTGGTCGACATTTGCCAGACAAGGCCATCGATATTTTGGATGAGGCGGGAGCCAGGGTTCACATCGGTAATATCAATGTACCTTCAGAAATTGTGGATTTCGAAACCCAAATCGAAGCCATTAAGTTGGAGAAAAACAAGGTGGTGAAGAGTCAGAATTTTGAGGAAGCCGCCAAGTTGAGAGATACGGAAAAGCGTTTGTTGGAAGAACTCGAAACGGCCAAGGCCCGATGGGAAGCGCAAACGGCAACCGAAAAGGTTATGGTTACCGAAGACGATATCGCCGCGGTTATCTCTATGATTACAGGTATTCCTGTAAAACGGATGGCAGAGGATGAAAGTCGCAGACTGCTTACCATGGCCGATACCCTTCGCAAGCGTGTGATTGGACAGGATAAGGCCGTTGAAAAGCTTACAAAAACTATCCAAAGGACGCGTGCGGGATTCAAGGAGCCCAATCATCCCATCGGATCATTTATATTTCTTGGACCTACGGGTGTGGGTAAAACCGAGTTGGCAAAAGCGTTGAGTGAGTTCTTGTTTGATGCAGACGACGCGATGATTCGCATCGATATGTCTGAGTTTATGGAGAAGTTTGCCGTAAGTCGTTTGGTTGGTGCCCCTCCAGGCTACGTGGGTTATGAAGAAGGCGGTATGCTAACGGAGAAAGTTCGTCGCAAACCCTATTCTGTAATCTTGTTTGATGAGGTAGAAAAGGCCCACCCTGATGTATTCAACTTGTTGTTGCAGGTTTTGGATGAGGGACAGATGACGGATTCTATGGGTCGGAAAATCGACTTTAGGAACACGGTGATCATCATGACATCGAACATCGGATCAAGGCAGTTGAAGGAGTTTGGAACGGGCGTAGGATTTGGCACGGGTACCAAGGAAGTCAATAAGGAGAGGGATTCGAAGCAGGTTATTGAGACCCAGTTGAAGAAATTCTTTTCACCGGAGTTTTTGAATCGCATCGACGATGTGATTGTATTTAACTCTTTGGACAAGGATGAAATCATCAAGATTTTGGATGTGCGCATGGTAAAAATGCTCAAACGCATTCAGGAGATTGGTTATAAAGTCACTTTGACCGATCCTGCTAAGGTTTTCTTGGCCGATAAAGGTTTCGATGCCGATTTTGGCGCACGTCCTTTGCAGCGGGCTTTGCAGAAGTTTTTGGAAGAGCCATTGGCCGAGCAGGTTTTGCAGGGCAATTTGAAGGAGGGCGATGAGTTAAGGGTGGATTGTGCGGAAGGTGCTGAGGAATTGAATTTCACTCCTGTGAAGGCTGAGCTTTTGCTTGCTGAAGGCGACAAAGCCATCGAAGCGCCAAAGAAACCGCGTGCTTCTAAGGCAAAGGCTGACAAAAAATCGGAGGAGTAATTCTGCGAGATTAGAAAAATCTGCGGATATCCATAAATCGCAACTTGTAATAAGGGGCGCTCAAGACATCGTATCGTATACCACCGCTGCTTGCGGAGTGGATGAAATAGACTTCATTGGGGGTGACTTCGGTGATGATGCCTACGTGGCCCATGACTCTTCGGCTGGTGCTACGTCCTTTGAAACAGATGACATCTCCGGGTCTGGCATTGGCGATACTGATATGCATTCCGGCGTTGTGAAATAGGGAAGAACTGGCTGGGGTGCGGATGCCCAAAGTGGTATTGTAACAGTATCCAACAAATCCGCTGCAATCAAAACCAGCAGGTGTTTTTCCTCCCCCGCGATAACCGGTTCCCAAATGCGATCCAGCCTCTCTCAGTAGGGTGTTTATGGCAACCAAATCGGCCTGATCATTACCTACCAACGAGTCGGTTTGTGCCGATAAAAAATTGACAATCAAACAGATGGTAAGTATAAGGAGTTTTTTGATCATTGGTTAGAGTCCCTGGTTAATTAGGGTGGTTTTGGGGTTATTTAGGCAGGTAATTGAGCATTCTTTTGTATCTATCGGTGAAGGTCTGACCTTGTTTTGAGCCTTTGTCCGACCATCGTTTTTTCATGTTTTCCACGCGATGGCCTGGATCGGGGTGGGTGCTCAGAAATTCCGGGATATTGATTTTGTTTTTCTCTTTTTGGATTTTCTCAAAGAACCCTGCTGCACCGATGGGGTTGTAGGCAGTTTGATAAAGCCAATCCACCGAACAATTGTCGGCCTCGGTTTCTGCATCGCGACCAAATTCGAGTTGAGCCAAGCCGGTTGCAATTTGTAATAGTTGTGCTTTGTTCTGTCCAAAAATCAATTCCAACAAAAGGTTCGCACCAAATTCACGGGTCATTGCATCGGTAGAATGTCGTTTTTCTGCATGCGCCATTTCATGACCCATCACGCCGGCCAATTGGTCTTCGCTTTCAAGGTATTTCATCAAGCCGGTATAAACATAAATGTAACCACCGGGGGTGCAGAAAGCATTTTGTATTGTATCGTTTTGGATGATACGTATTCTCCAAGCGAAATCGTTTTTATGGATCAATAAATTTGTTTTTAGGATACTGTCGCGAATCCCATAGATATATCGATAAACGACAGTGTTTTTGGAGGAATCCATGATCATGGAGGCGTTTCCTTGCTCAAAACTTTCGGAGACTTGTTTGCCTAGCGTTACGTCTTGTTCTACTGGAAAAATGTTGACTTTTCCGAGCCAACTAGAGCAGCTACTGAGTGAAAGAAGGCTAATAGTTATTACTGCGATGATTGAAATTCTGTTCAACATGGGTGTGTGAGTTCACCCGCAACTGCCAAAAATGATGCCAAAAATTCGACAGTATTTTCACTTTTTGATTCACGGGACTCCGATTTTTGGAATCAGAAGAGCTCAAAGCGCTTTGGTTTGGATCGTGATTTTAGAACGGATATCCGATACCTATACAAATTGCACTTTCATTGCGCATGTAATTGGAGAAATTGGTACTTACGCTTTTTGTCATCACCCATCGCTTGTCGAAATCTTTGGAGGGGTCGCGGATGGGCAGTCCCAAATCGATACGAAACAGAAACAGGCTTAGGTCGAATCGGAAACCAATTCCAGTATTTAGGGCAACTTCAGGCAGGAAGGTTTCTCGTTGAATGACACCGTAGCCGTTGGCGGATCCTTCTTTGCTGAGGTTCCAGATGTTACCCGCATCTATGAATAAGGCGCTTTCGATGAAATTTTTCACCAAAGTAAACCGATATTCTAGGTTTGCCTCTATGAGTAATTCTCCTGATCTGTCGATGATGGACCCTGAACTTTCTGGCGTATTTCCTGGGCCGATGCCACGGGGTCTCCACCCTCTCAAGCTGTTGCTGCCACCAATAAAATATCGCTTATCGTAAGGGATCACACTGCTGTTCCAGTAAGGGATGGCCATGCCAAAGTTGGCCCTAAAAGCGATGCTATTGAGTTCGTCGATGGTGCGTTTGATGCGAATTTCCGATTCTATTTTGGCGTACTGAAAATAATTAACCCCCATGAATTGATAGGAACTATCTGGGTTGTAATTGTCTTGGAATAGGTATCGGGCGAGTCGGTGAAGGTTTCCGGAGGTTTCAAATCCGAAACGACCAAAGAAGTAGGTTTGACCGGGTTTGTTTTTGTTGTTGGTATACAAGCCTCCAAATTTTGCGGCGGTGATAATTTGGTCGGTAAATACGCGTTTCACAAAATCTTGGTCCAACTGTGGAAGCGTGGGTAAAAATGCTGCAGAGATTGCATTTCGGTTAAAACTCAATTCAACGGGGGTATAATACCAACTCAAATTGGGTCTTGTGTATTGCAAGGAAATGGAGGCGGGGATAGAGCTTCGTTTGAAATTGGGATTGTTCTCCAATTGGTAACTCAGCGAGAATACGGTGTTTTTGCGCTGATAGCTATTTTTTACGTTGATTTTATCGAGCAATGAAAAGTTGGGCAGCGACAGTCTGGCGTTGAATCCTTGTTGCAAGCCGTATCGGATATTGTCGTTGTCGCCGCGTTTGAAAATCGCCTCGTAGCTGGTGACAGAGCTGATTTTTAAGCTTTCCCCGTTGCCCAATGCGTTTCGATTGTTGAGCGATACGATGCCTGCAAGGCCGAAACTACGCTGACTTTGGGTTTGAAAGTTGGTTCCCGAGCTTCCTTGGGGTGAGTAAAGCGCTTGGGGTTCAATTTGGGTATAAATTCTTGGGATGGCTTTCGCCTCAATTTTGGTGATGATGAGGTGGTTTACGGTATCCACTACTTGGTGTAAATCCACGTAGGAGAAAAGGCCCATTTCCACCAGAGCGACATAGGTTTGATTGGTTAGGGATTGGCTGAACCATCGGCCGGAGTCGATTGTGACAACTTGATCCATGATGTTGCCTTTGATGGGGTAATGGTTGAGTTGGAAATATTTGCCTTTGGATGAATAGGATTGTGGCCATTGATTTTCCAAATAGATATCGGAGCAAATGATGTTCAGATAGGTGGCGCCGAATCGGTATCGTTGAAATTTCGATTGGTTTAAGGGGTTATTCAATTTGAGGAAAACTGCACCTTCTTTTTTATCGGCCAGCGTATCAATCTCGTAATGAAAAAGGTCTGGCGTGGCATCGTAATAGCCACGGTCTTTGAGTTCAATTGCCAACTTGTCTTTCGCCTCATTTAAGGCATTCAGATTTAAGGGCCACCAAAGTCTGTAAGCCAAATTTTGATCAACAAGGGTATCGATTAGGGGCTTAAGCGCAGTATCGTCGGGTTGCCTAAAAAACGAATTAAGTCGATAGGGTTTTCCGGGTTCCACGATATAATGCACTTCGGCTTTGTGCTTTCCGTAGGAAACAATATAGCTGACTCTGTTATCAAAATAGCCCAAGTTAAACAGGTGATTTCCGATGTTTTCGGCAGACACGGCAGCGAGCGCCGTATCGATAAGGATTGGGGGTTCACCGAGTTTATTGCGAAGCTTTTTCCTCCAAGCGATACTGTCGTTTAGTTCCGGATGTTTGAAACTTGTACCCAGCGAATAGGCCCACAGGAAGACGGGTAATTTGTTAAAAAGTACGCGTTTGTTGGGGTTGTGAAGGATTTGCGCTTTAAGATTGGATGCGCTGACGGTTTTTTTGGGGACGATGACGGAATTTCTTTTGAGCAGGTAACGATTTTCTGGGATGCTTTTTTTGACACCGCAGGCGTTGATGAGGGTGATGACGAGCATGGCCCATAGGTACTTCGGGGAAAAATTCAGATATTTGCCTAGGTATGCCATCAATTGCTCAAATCAAGCACCTCGCATCGTTGCGAATGTCGAAGTACCGGCAAAAATATGGCCAATTTGTGGTTGAGGGTCGCAAACAGGTGGAGGAAGTATTCCACAGTGGATGGGAAATAGAGGGGATTTGGGGAACGCCTGCTTTTGCGGAGCGATTTTCACCGGCCTATGATTTTGAATGGATGACGGAGGAGGAGAACAAGAAATGTTCTGGATTTGACACGCCGCCGGGAATTATGGCGTTGGTTCGGATGCCAAAAATGAAGGAGTTGGATTTATTGGAGCCCTTTGTTTTGGCGTTAGACGGCATCAGTGACCCTGGGAATATGGGTACGATTATCCGACTTGCAGATTGGTATGGTTTGAAGCAGATATTGGCCAGTGAGGACTGTGTGGATGTATACAATGCGAAGTGTTTAAGTGCCACTATGGGGTCGTTTCTTCGGGTGGAAGTAGTGTATAGTAAATTACACCCTGCGGCCGCAGGCCGCAGGGTGTATGGCGCCTTTCTGGACGGGACATCCGTGCACGGATTGAAATTGGAAAGCCCATCGATGTTGATTATCGGCAGTGAATCTCATGGGATTCGGCCGGAGGCCGAATCCTTGGTGACAGAAAAAATCACCATCCCCGGAAAAGGTCATGCCGAATCACTCAATGCCGGAATTGCAACCGCCATTCTTCTCGATAATTTGTTGCGATAGTCTTTGCTATATTTGTGAGTAACCCATGAGGAGTGAAATTAGAATCAAGCTAGACGCATTTATTGCGGCCCACTACAAACAAAGGTTTGTGCGTGGCTTGATGCTCGCTCTCTCCGGTACAATGTTGCTGCTAGTAGGTTTGTTTCTTCTTGAAAATCAGCTGTGGCTTTCCGTGCAATCTAGGACCTTCCTTTTCTTTGGAATGTGGACGATGATCATTGCTGCTTGGGGCATTCTAGTAGTTCAGCCATTGCTGAAGCTGCGAGGCGTGGGTAAAGTGATTTCTCATCAAGAAGCAGCGCGTTGGATCGGAAATCATTTTCCAGAGGTGGCGGATAAACTTTTGAATTTATTGCAACTCGAAGAAATGTCGGCAATCACCGCCGAAAACGACTTGCTACTTCAGGGTATCTCCCAAAAGACGTTGGCCTTTTCTAATACACCCTTTATACAAGCCTTGGATTGGTTGAAGCACAAGCGTTGGGTGACGAGATTGGCGCTGCTATTGGTTTTGCTTTTGGGGTTCTCCGCATATCAGTCGGCCGGAATATTGAATGGCGCAAATCGAGTCTTTCACTATCAAACGGAATATGTGCCCAAGGCGCCGTTTCGCGTGGAATTGTCTCCGTCGGAATTGGTTGCCGATCAAGGCAAAGATTTGACCGTGAATTTCATGGTGGAGGGCAGTGTGTTGCCGGAGAGTATTGAAATTCTCATCGACAAGCAGATCATTCGGGCTAAAAAAATCAAATCGAATCATTTTCAGTATACGTTCCCCTCGGTTCAGTCCCAATTTGATTTTGCAATTCGCGCCATGGATTTTGATTTGGGAAATTATCGCGTGAATGTCAATCACCCTCCCCAATGGCAAGCGCTTTCGGCATGGGCGGATTATCCGGAATATACTGGTAAAATTGATGGGGAATGCGCTTCTACCGAGTTGCTCGAAGTCCCAGAAGGAACCATTGTTACCTATGAGTTAAAAGGCAAATATGTGAATCAGTGGTTGGTAAAAGCCTTTGGCGGTAGGTGGACATCCATTGGCGGGCTGGGAGAAAAAGGAGATTTGGCAAAAGGGCAAGAATCTACCAATCATTTGAATACAGCAAAAGAGCAACAACAATATAAGGTCCGTGCCAACAGCAGTGGGGGTTTTGTATTTGGAATGCGAGGAAAGCAAGGCCTTTCGATGGATACTTTTCTGAGTCGTTTGGAAGTGCAGAAGGATTTATTCCCCGACATACAATGTGAGACGGTGGAAGATTCTGTGAAGATGGGTGTTTGGTATTTTATGGGTTTATCGGGCGATGATTATGCGGTTAGGTCGGTACATTTTTATCACAGAATTCTGCGTAAAAACGGTCGTTCCGGCGATACAAATTGGGTGCGGACGCCTTTGTTTATTGGCAATGAATCTCAAATTTCTTTCACTCATGCCTTGGATTTGGGTTTGATGGGGATTCAGCCGGGCGATGCCATTGAATATCAATTGGCGGCCACGGATAACGACGCGGTGCACGGAGGGAAAGTGATGCGAACACCTATTAAGAAGTTGGAAAGGGCGAGCAACGATGCGGTATTGGCTCAACTGGAAAAACAAGAGGCGGGCATCGGTCAAGGAATGAGCAAGTCGGTCAAAAATTTGGAAAAATTGCAAAAAGAAGCCAAGCGTTTGCAAGAATCGTTACAACAAAGTGGTCAGAGTTGGGACCAAGAGAATAAAATCAAGAATTGGTTAAATGAGGAGCAGAAAATGCTTCAAACAATCAAACAACTGGAGAAAAAGCAATCGGAGGTCAACAAGCAAAAGGAGCGTCTGGGGGAACAGTCCCAAGAATTGCAGAAAAAGAAGGATGCCTTGAACGAGCGATTAAAGCAGTTGAACAATCCAGAAATGCAAAAGCTGATTGATGAAATTCAGCGGTTGCTTCAGCAGAAGGCCGACAAAGAGCAACTCAAGGAGTCGATGCAGAAGTTGAGCGAAATGAGTCAAGAAACCGCCAAGGAAATGGACAAACTCATGGAGCAGTTGAAGCAGTTGGAATTGGAAGAAGCGGTGGATGCGGTGGCAAAAAGCATGGAGGATTGGGCAAAGACGGAAGAAGATCTTGCACAGAAAACCAAAGAGGAAAAAGGCAGTCAAGCTTCTGAAGCGTTGAAAGAGGCTCAGGCGGAGCAGAATAAGGCATTGCAGAGCATCGAAAAGAAAATTAAGGATGTGGAAGAGAAAAATGCGGAGCTCGAAAAGCCGATGGAGTTAAAAACAGGGGAAGAAGATCGCAAAGAGGCGGGGGATGAAGCGCAAAAAGCATCGCAAGATTTGCAGAATAACAAGAAATCGGCGGCGTCTGATAAAATGAAAAAATCCGCGCAAAAGATGAAAGAGGCTATGCAGAATATGCAGAAATCGTTCGAGGACCAGCAGAAGAAACGCACGGCGGAGGACTATCAAACCCTGAGGGCGTTGTTGGAGAATTTGATTGATGCATCGAACCGACAGGAAGCGAACTTCATGGAATTGCGTAAATTATCGTCGGATAATCCTCGGTTGGCGACATTGAATAAGGAGCAAATGCGATTGCGGGAGTCGTTGATGTTTATAGAGGACAGTTTGATGGCTTTGGCCAAACGTCAGCCCATGATCGACAATTTTGTAACCAAGGAAATGAGTCGTGTGAATGTGCAAATGGGGATGGCGTTGGACAATATGAAGGTGAGGAATTCTCGAAGTGCGGCGGTGCATGAGCAGTTTGTGATGACGGGTTTGAATAATTTGGCGGATATGCTGATGGAGAGTTTGCAAAATATGCAGCAGCAGATGCAGAGCGATCAAAAGAAGGACGGCGATAAGAGTTGTAATAATCCCAACAAATCCGGAAAAGGAAAGAGCGGGAAACCTAAGCCAGGCGGCAAATTGTCTGATGCGCAGAAGGCCTTGGGTGAGCAGTTGCAAAAAATGCAACAACAGAAACGAGGCAAGCCGGGTGAGTCGGGCAAACAAGGCGAGCAGGGCAGTCCAAAAACACCGGGTTCACAGGGAGAATCGTCGCAGGACGGACAGCGATCGCTCAATGAAGATTTGGCAAAAATGGCCTTAATGCAGGAGGCGTTGCGGAGACAGGTGGAGCAGCTGAGAAAAGAATTGGGCCAGGAGGGAAAGCAGGGCCTATCGAATGGACTTCAGGAGGTGGAAAAAATGATGGAGCAGCAGGAGAAAGACATCGTCAATGGAAAAATTACTCCGCAGTCGATTGAGAGGCAGAAGCAAATCATGACGCGCTTGCTGGAAAACGAAAAAGCGGATCGGAAGCAGGATCAGGAGGATAAGCGGGAATCGAATAATCCGGGGAATTATATTCCTGAGGTGCCGGAAAATATCAAGGAGGCAATGCGGAAAAAAGCGGAGGAGAGGGAGTCTTTAAGGAAAATCCAACCGGCATTTAAGCCCTATTACAAACAAAGCGTGCAGAAATACCTTCAGATTTATTCGCGCTAAAAGTATCTTTGCAGTTCCATGTCAAAAATTACCATTACCGCAGCACTTCCTTATGCCAACGGCCCTGTTCATATTGGGCATTTGGCGGGGGTTTATATTCCGGCCGATATTCATGCCCGTGTTCAGCGATTGCGGGGTGAGGAGGTTTTGTTTATTTGCGGAAGCGATGAGCACGGCGTGCCGATTACTTTAAGGGCGAGAAAAGAGGGTGTGACGTCGCAAGATGTGGTGGATCGATATCACAAGATTATTGGCGATTCTTTCAGGGATTTGGGGATTTCGTTTGATATTTATTCTCGGACATCGAACCAAACGCACAAGGATTTATCGCAGGCGTTTTTTAAGAATTTATACGACAAAGGGGCTTTTAGAGAGATTCGCTCTGAGCAATATTACGATGAGCAGGCGGGTCAGTTTTTGGCCGATCGATACATCGTGGGTACTTGTCCTTCTTGTAAGAACGAGGGTGCTTATGGCGATCAGTGTGAAAAATGTGGCTCTACGTTGAGTCCTACGGAGCTGTTGAATCCCAAATCGGCGTTGAGCGGAACGGTTCCCGTGATGCGCGAAACCATCAACTGGTATTTGCCGTTGGATGAGATTCAGGAGTCGTTTTTGAACGAATGGATTGGTGGCAAAAGCGGTTGGAAGAGCAACGTTTTAGGTCAGTGTAAGAGCTGGTTGAACGAGGGTTTACGTCCGCGAGCCATGACCAGAGATTTGGAGTGGGGCGTGCCGGTGCCATTGGAAGGTGCGGATGGAAAGGTGTTGTATGTTTGGTTTGAGGCGCCCATTGGTTACATCTCAGCCACCAAGGAGTTGAGGCCGGATGATTGGGAGCAGTGGTGGACGGGTGATTCCAGGTTGATACATTTTATAGGTAAGGATAATATTGTGTTCCATTGTATCATATTTCCAGCGATGTTGCATTTGCGTGGCGATGGGTATGTGTTGCCGGAGCAGGTTCCTGCCAATGAGTTTTTGAATTTGGAGGGACAGAAAATATCGACAAGTAGAAATTGGGCGGTTTGGTTGAATGAGTATTTGGAGGAGATGCCGAATCGGAAGGACGAGTTGCGTTATGTGTTAACGTCGATTGCGCCGGAGACCAAGGACAGTGAGTTTACGTGGAAGGATTATCAGACCCGTGTGAATTCGGAGTTGGTGGGGATTATGGGCAATTTTGCCAACCGCGTATTGGTATTGATGCAGAAATACTATGAGGGTGTGATGCCAACGGTGGAAACGATTCAGGAAAAGTATCGCTTGTTTGATCGCGCTGCGGTGGTAGGCGGGAAGCATCCGATGGTGGATGAATATATCGTGCCCGTGGTGAAATTATTGGGACAGTATCAATTTAGGGATGCCCAATTTAAGATGATGGAATTGGCGCGGTTGGGCAATAAATATTTGGCCGATCATGAGCCATGGAAGTTGATAAAGACCGATGTGGATGGCACGGCGCAGGTTTTGAGTGAGGCGGTTCAGGTGTTGTACAATATGGCCATGTTAATGGAGCCGTTTATGCCTGATGCGAGCGGAAGGTTATTGGCCCAGTTGCAGGTGAATCCGGATGCAAATAGAAGGAAGAATTTTTGGATGGCTGGCGAGGGTGTGGATGGAGTTTGGTTTGAGTTGTCGGCTGGACATCAATTGGGAAGTCCGGGGCTGTTATTTCAGAAGATTGAGGATGATGTGATTGAGGTTCAAATTTCTAAGCTGCTGGCAGCCGGCGCGGCGAATGCCGCGGCCGTTCTCGCAGAATCTGCATCAAAAAGTAATAATTCAGGTATTGAAAACGATAAAAATATGAATGCAGCGGTGGAAACTGTGGCCGAAACCAAGCCGGAAGTGACTTACGATGATTTTGCGAAACTCGATTTGCGCGTGGCTACCGTTGTGGCTTGTGAAAAGGTTGAGAAAGCCGATAAGTTGTTGAAACTTACCTTGGAGGTGGGCAATGAAACCCGCACCGTTGTCTCAGGTATCGCCTTGCATTTTTCACCCGAAGAAGTGGTGGGTGAGCAGGTCCTGTTGTTGGCAAACTTAGCCCCTCGTAAAATGAGAGGCATCGAAAGTCAAGGCATGATATTGATGGCCGAAGATGCCGATGGAAAATTGGTGTTCATGAGCCCATCAAATGCAGTTGCTTCGGGTAGTGGCGTTTCTTGATGCGTTTTCTGCATCTGGATTTCATGGTCGCTTAATAGTTGGTTTTTGTGGGTGTTTACTGCCTGTATTGCGATCGACATAAACTGGTCAACAATTCCTTCGTTGGTTGAATCTTGAAAGTAGCGCTGGGCGGTTTCTCTGGACTCGTGAAAAAACCGGTCTACCGTTGCTCCAAAATGTATATCAATCTCGTTTATTACTTCTGCTCCAAATTCTTGAAGTGCAGCAGCGTTGCAGTCCTGTTCATACTGACCTTTGATTGGGATGACCATGATTTTCTTGCCTAAATACAAAGCTTCGGCAGGCGTTTCAAATCCACCCCCAGTGATAATTCCTTTTGCATGAATCATCGAATGGGAAAAACACTCTTTGCCCAAGGGGAAGAAAAGACAATTGTGTACGGTCTTCTTTTCTTTGATTCCGCTGCTGAAAATGTGGAACTTTAGATGGGTTAAACTTTTGACCTGCTTATAAATCTCTTCGTGGCCGTATTGGGCGAGGTAAATCGTGATATGTCCTTGGTTCGATGGCTGCGCCTGACGAATGTGCTCCTTGATAATGGGCGGAAGGATATTGGGGTGATAGGGTTTGAAATGCAGTCCAATATTTAATTTGGCCGGTGCGAAATTCTTCAGTACCCATTCGCCAATCATCGATTTCTTAGTGGGTCGAGGCGTTTCAGAATAATTAAAACTGGCCTGGTGACCAAATTGGATACTAAAAGTGCCCTTCAATTTACACGCCATCGCAGTGATGAGGTCAAAATCGTTGATGACCAAATCGTATTGATCCACCGGCAATCGCTTAATGTCGTTCCAAATTCTAAAAGGATTCAATTGCTTCAACATGCGGTAGTAATGCAATCCGCCACCCGATTGATAAAACAAGCTCAGTCCTTTGCTTTTGTGTTTTACGGGCAAATTTACCGGCAAATGGGCGTTGTTTCCGCTCAGCATAATGTCGACAGTGCCATATTTTTGAAGTATCGGCAGAATCTCAGAGGCCCTGCTAATATGTCCGTTACCTGTCGCTTGGACGGCGTAAAGAATCTTCATGGTACGAATTAAATGGCAGTTTTGGTAGCAATAAAAGCTGCGATGTGGTGTGAAAGCACATCAGGAATCTCAGGTTTTTTAAGGCGTTCTAGTTCTGTTAAATACTCAGTACTCCTGGGAAGTTTTTTGCGATTTTGCTGGGGATGCTCGTAAATTTTCCAATTACCGTCGTTGTATTCTAGTGCGGTGAGATTTTCGATCCAATCGCCAGAATTCAAGTAGGTTACCTCACCTTTTTCTGTTTTGATGATTCTTTGCTGTGGCTGGTGAATGTGACCGCAAACAACCACATCGTATCCCTCTTCGATGGCTAATTCCGCCGCCGTTTGCTCAAAGTTGTTGATCCAAGAAACCGCCTTTTTTACGCTTTCTTTAACTTTTTTGCTAAGACTCATTTTTTCCCGACCCATCAGTGTAAGGAGTACATTGATATTGTGATTTAACCAAATCAATAAATCGTAGCCTTTGCCGCCGAGCTGTGCCAATAATCGTGCTGATCCTTTGGTTGTGGCATCAAAAACATCACCGTGAAAAATCCAAACCTTCTTGCCATCCAATTCTAAAATGAGTTTGTCGTCCAGTCTGATATTCCCCAACTGAGTGCCAGAATATCTGCGCAATGCTTCATCATGGTTTCCAGTGATGTAGTACACTTGAGTCCCTTGGGTATTCAGTTTTAGGATATCCCGGATCACTTGCATGTGCTGGGGTGGGAAATACGACTTCTTGAACTGCCATATGTCGATGATGTCGCCATTGAGCACCAAAATTTCCGGGTTGATGCTTCGCAGGTAATCGCTAATTTCTTCGGCATGGCAGCCAAATGTGCCCAAATGCAAATCGCTTAGAATGCAAACTTGCATTTCTCTAGGAGTAGATTTCACGCCCTCAAAATACCAATTGGTATGTTTTGTTATGGCTAACAAAAATGGGTATTAACATCAATTTTATATTACCAAATTATGTATAGAGGACATTGCAATTTATTAACACTAAATTGATGATATATTATTCTTGAAATAATTCTAAATCGCAATTTGAACTATCATCTTTGCTATTGAATAGATTTTCATTATGGGTGCAAAGAAGCAAGGAATTAACAGAGATATTAGTTGGTTGGCGTTTAACGGCAGGGTTTTACAGGAAGCGGCGGACGAGGAGAATCATATTTACGATCGTTTGCGATTTTTAGGGATATTTTCTAACAATTTGGATGAGTTTTTTCGTGTTCGGGTGGCAACGCTGAACCGGATGACAAGGACTGCGGGGAATAAGTTGAAGATGCATTTGGAAGAGAATCCTGAAAAAATTCTCGCCAGCATTATGTCGATCGTGCTCATCCAACAACAACAATTCGAGAAGATTTATCGCGACTTGGTTGTGGCTATGGAGGGTAAGAAAATCCATTTCAAAACCGATAAGCAGCTCACAAAAGAGCAGAAGATATTTGTTGAGACATTTTTTGAAGAGCGACTCCACACGCGGATTGTACCCTTAATGATCGAGTCGATTCCAAGCATGCCGTTGCTTAGGGACAGAAGTGTTTACTTGGCTTGCGTTCTAGGACATTCACAATCGGCGATGATGCATCGTTACGCGCTAATTGAAATTCCTGTTGGCGATTTGCCTCGCGTTGTGGTTTTGCCATCGGCTAAAGGGACCAAAGATTTAATTCTGTTGGAAGACATCGTTCGGTATAATTTGCCCTACCTGTTTGCTCCATTTGGGTTTGATAAATTCATGGGTCATTTGATCAAAGTAACGCGGGATGCTGAATTGGATTTGGACAATGATTTTCATTCCAATTTAATCGACGATCTGGAGAAGGGTATCAAAAATCGTAAAAAAGGAAAGGCGACACGATTTGTATACGACAAGCAGATTGATGCGAATTTGTTGGAGTTTATGATGAAGCGATTGAGTTTGAACAAGAAGGATCACATGGTTCCCGGCGGTAGAATTCACAATTTTAAAGACTTTATGGACTTCCCGCGGGAGGTTTTTACTGATATCAATTCTCGCCCAAAGCCTTTTGTTCATCCGTTGTTGACGCAGCCGTGTAGGATTATGGATGTCATTTCTAAGAAAGATGTGATGTTGCACTTTCCTTATCATTCCTTTGATTCGGTGATTGATTTGTTGCGCGAAGCAGCCATCGATCCAGCGGTTGTTAGCATTCGAGTAACATTGTATCGATTGGCCAAAGATTCAAGGGTAATTAATGCTTTGGTGAATGCGGTGAGAAATGGGAAGCAAGTTTCTGTGGTTATTGAGTTGAAGGCGCGATTTGATGAGGAGGCCAATATGATGTGGAAGAAGCGATTGGAAGAGGAAGGAGTGAGGGTTTATATTGGGCTTCCGGAGATGAAAATTCACGCAAAAATCTGTGTCATTAAGCGCAGAGAATTCAACAGAACCACCCAATTTGGTTTTGTGAGTACGGGTAATTTGAATGAAAGTACGGCCAAGGTGTATGCGGATCATTGTTTGCTGACATCCAACCGACAGATTATGGCTGATATCAATCGTGTATTTGATTGTTTGGAGCGTCCTGTGCCAAATCTAACGGGCTTAAAGACTTGTAGGACATTGATACCTGCGCCGATTTCGATGCGTAAATTTTTCCAAGCACAAATCCTGAAGCAGATTTCTTTGAGCAAGCGGAAGAAAGGGGGCTCATTGGTTGTGAAACTCAATAGTTTGAGCGACGATCAGTTGATTCATGATTTGTATGATGCGGCCAAGGCGGGAGTGAAGAGTAGTTTTGTGGTTCGCGGGATTTTCTGCGGTGTGATGGATCAAAAATCGTTCAAAAAACAACCCCAAGCCATTTCTATTGTGGATCAATATTTAGAGCACGCCCGGGTGTTTATTTTTGGAGAAGAAGAGCAAAAGCAAGTTTTTATCTCGTCGGCCGATTGGATGGTGAGGAATTTGGATCATCGCGTTGAGGTGGCTTGTCCTATCATCGACAAAGAGATTCAAACAGAATTGTCACATATTATGAACATCCAACTAAAGGAGAATGAAAAAGCACGAATTTTGGATGCTGTATTGAGCAATCAATACGTAGTGCCTGAGGAAGGGGAGCCATGGCTTCGGTCTCAAGTTGCCATCCATGACTATTTAAAAAATAAAGAATACACCATTGAATCTCGCAGCCATTGATATCGGTTCCAACGCAGTTCGACTGTTGGTTTCCGAGGCTGTGCCGTATCGCGAGTCGGTAGATTTTACCAAGCTCACTTTATTGCGTATCCCTCTTCGTTTGGGGGTTGATGTATTTCAGGATGGCTTTATTGGCGAAGAAAAAGCATCGGCCTTAAAGAAGAGTATACGTGCATTTCAGTTGATTATGGATATTTACGGCGTGGAGCGTTTCAGAGCTTGCGCTACATCGGCGATGCGCGATGCCCAAAATGGAGAGGCGTTGGTGAATGCGATTTTTGAGGAGACGGGTTTACGGATTGATATTATCACTGGAAAAGAGGAGGCTGCGATCATTTACGATACGCACATGATGGAGTCGGATTTGGACAATGAAACACGTTTATATGTGGATGTAGGCGGCGGCAGTACAGAGCTTACGATGTATTCTGAGGGTAAGCGAATTTTGCAAGATTCGTTTAACGTTGGCACATTGCGAATGTTACAAGGTCAGGTATCCGACGATGTGTGGAATTCGATGAAAGCTGCGGTGAAATCCTCTGTGAAAGGGGTGAAAAATTTGACGGTTATTGGAAGCGGCGGGAATATCAATAAGTTGTTTTCGATCTCTAAAATAAAGGATGGTAAATCGCTTCCTCTTAGTCAAATGGAAGGATATTACAAGGTGATGAGCAATCAATCTGTGATTGAACGAATGCACGAATTTAATTTGCGACAGGAGAGGGCAGAAGTGATTGTTCCTGCGTTGCAGATATACACGTCGATCTTAAAATGGGCGGAAATTACAGAGATAGGTGTGCCCAGAATTGGATTGGCGGATGGCCTGATTCGCGAGTTGTATTACAACGGATAATTATATTATTTTTTTTGTGGAATTTTTGGGGTAACAGGCCAGTTTTGTTGAGCAATTGCCTTGATGAAGTCTGCCGGTTGGGCGATGGTAAGGTTGATGGGTTTTCCCTGGGTTGTTTCGATTTGAAGAATGTATCTACCGCGTGTGGTGTATGCGGTGCCTAATCGACCATAACGCAGCCCCCAGCCGCCGAATTCTTTCAATGGGTTGATTTTTAGTAGTTCAACGGTTTCTATGTTTTCCCAAGGGAGGGTTGTGGGTTTGTTGCGAAAGGGAGGATATTTGTAAGTGATGCCCTCAGTGTTGATGGTTACATGGAGTTTGATGGAAAAGATAAAAAGACCCACGGCGCCGAGGATGACCAAACCTAACCAATCAAATGGCTCGCTATTTATGGGATGGAAGATGAGTTCATAGAAATACAAACAGAGCGGAATGCTAGCGATGGTCCAAAATATCCATGCGGGAAACCCTGATTTTTCGCAATATTGTGGTTGGTCGTTCATCATTTTCAAAGATAGTGTTGTGTAATGAAAAAAAAGAGTGGGGGTACTTGCAAAGTAGTTTGAATGGTTGTATATTTGCAGCCCTTTTAAGCATTTTCAATCATGACTAAACGCACCTACCAACCCTCTACAAGAAAACGTAAAAACCGTCACGGCTTCCGTGAGCGCATGGCTACAAGCAATGGCCGTAGGGTTTTGGCAGCTCGTCGCAAACGCGGTCGTGCCAGTCTTACTGTATCTCACGAGCGCAGTCACAAGGGTTAATCCCTTTGTTGCGTAAACAGGCAATGACTCACACAGTGTTGCCATATCGTTTGGGAAAGGCTTTCGGTAAATCCGAAAAACTGAATAACGTTAATATTCTCGCCGGGCTCTTTGGGTCGGGCGTTTTTGTTTCTAAATATCCGCTTCGTGCCAATTTGTATTTTACGCCTTTGCCTGTGGAAGGAGTCCCTGCTCAGGTTGTATTTACGGCGAGCAAGCGAAAGTTTAAGCGGGCGGTGGATCGGAATTTTATCAAACGGAGGTTGCGAGAGTTGTATCGACATAATAAGACTGAGTTGTACGAGGCGCTGACGGTCCAAGGGAAAACCATGGCAATAGCGTTGATGTATACAGGCAGTGAATTGCCGGATTACAAGGCATTGGAAAAATCGTACAAAGTATTACAGCAGAAGATTTTGGATGTGCTCGAAAAAACTGCATAACGAAGAATTTGTCAAAAAGCATGTCGATGCGCCTGCAAGTAGCAATCGCGGACTACGTTGGTTTCTGTCTTTATTGCCGATTTTAGTGATAAAATTTTACCAAGGAGCCATCTCCCCACTGCTCCCCACTGCTTGTCGTTTCACCCCAACCTGCAGTCAATACGGGGTTGAGGCATTTAGAAAGCATAACTTTTTCAAAGCCATTTGGTTAACAATTCGGCGGATAGGCAGATGTGGGCCTTGGGGTGGGAGCGGATATGATCCTGTTCCGTAAATTGGGAAACCAATAAAAGTGTGTAAACACTTGTAGGATTGAATATAAAGCCGTATTTTTGCAGCCCTAAATTTACAGCCAAATGAATACCAACCAGTACGAGACCGTGATCATTTTGACACCCGTGCTCTCTGAACAACAGATGAAAGATGCTGTTGCAGGCTACAG
>Ga0078894_10000891_pt1 | contig 21472 bp, 21 predicted proteins | sample LauGreSu1BDMLBSD_2_FD_67506 | JGI IMG/M metagenome (GOLD analysis project Ga0078894, IMG submission 67506) | Freshwater lake microbial communities from Lake Michigan, USA - Su13.BD.MLB.SD (version 4) (version 4) | ecosystem: Environmental > Aquatic > Freshwater > Lake | place: Lake Michigan... | reverse complement strand
CTATTTAGTGTTAATACCGAAAAAATCGTTGACAAGTGGATGGGAAATTCAGAAAAGAATGTAAGGAAGATTTTTGAAGAATATTATGAATTTTCGAATCAATGTGAATTGACACCAATTCTGTTCTTTAACGAGGACAGTATCTTTTCAAAAAGAGTAGAAGTGGCTCATTCTACTGATCGAACTCATAATAGCATGCAAAATATTCTATTGGAGCAAATAGAACAATTTAGTGGTATTTCAATTGTAACCAGCAATCATGCAGAGAAACTGGATAAAGCATTTGAAAGAAGATTTATTTATCGAGTGGAATTTCAAAAACCAAACTTCGAAACGCAATTCAAATTACTTCAAAATTCATTTCCAGATATTTCAAAGGATATCATCTCTAACGTATTAGAAAGTTATTCTTTTACAGGTGGACAAATTTATAATATAAAGAAAAAGTATATAATGCAAAGTATTATTGAAGAAACAGAGCACACTGAAGACTTTTTTATTTCACTTTGTAAAGAGGAAATGCAGCAAACTCAATATAAGAAAATAGGTTATAATTAATTACACATCATGGAAAAATCAATAAAATCGTATCTGTATTCATTTCTAGTTATTCTAGTTTTTTATTATGCCACTCGAGGAATTGTAAGGTTATTTTGGAACCATACAAACCAAGAAATTGTAAGAGCACGGACATTTATTTTATTTGTATCTTTATTTTTTGGTTCACTGTTTTACATTATAATAACGTATCATTTGGTTGGGGGTAAAACGGAATACGTTCAAGTGTTTTATAAAATCTATTTAATTCTGGCTTTTATTTATATTGTGCTAGGTTTAATGTACGATATAATAAGTGGAGCTAAATTGAAACAAATGAATCATTCAAAAAGTAAATAGTTAGTGTTATAGCAATCTAAATTAATTTAATATGAAAAAAATAATATGCCCAAATTGTGATACAGCATTCAAAATTGATGAATCTGGATTTGCAGAAATCTTAAAACAAGTTAGAGACCATCAATTTGACGAAGAAGTGCGTAAAATTGAGAAAATGGCTGAAAAAGAAAAAGAAAATGCAATTATGCTGGCCGAAGCACATGTTAATAATATCCTTCAAGAATCTTTGTCTAAAAAGGATTTAGAGTTAACTGAGTTAAAATCTAAGTTGGAAAATTCGGAACTTACTAAGCAGTTATCGGTAAATGAAGCAATTCAAAAAATTGAAAAAGAACGCGATAGTTTATTGAATGAAGTTAAGACTAAGGAATTAGAAAAACAAAATCTAGAGAACTCCTTAAAACAGCAATTTACAACTGAAATAATGGGTAAAGATGCTATCATTAAACTTAAGGATGATGAAATTTCTCGTGTAAAAGACATGAAGCAAAAGATGTCTACCAAAATGGTTGGTGAGAGTTTGGAGCAACATTGCGAAATCGAATTTAATAAATTACGACCAACAGCTTTTCAAAATGCTTATTTTGAGAAAGACAATGATTCCAGATCGGGCAGTAAAGGTGATTATATTTACAAAGAATGTGATGAACATGGAAATGAAATTATTTCCATAATGTTCGAGATGAAAAACGAATCGGAAGGCACCGCAACAAAAAAACGAAATGACGAATTCTTTAAAGAATTGGATAAAGATCGAAACGAAAAGAAGTGCGAATATGCTGTGTTGGTTTCTCAACTTGAAGCAGATAGCGAACTTTATAATACAGGAATAGTAGATGTTTCTTATAAATTCCCTAAAATGTATGTTATACGCCCTCAATTTTTTATTCCTATAATTACACTATTGAGAAATGCAGCTTTAAATTCTCTTAAATATAAAGCAGAACTGGCAACCATCAGAAACCAAAATGTTGACATTACTAATTTTGAGGAGAATATCAATAAGTTTAAAGAAGGGTTTTCTAAAAATTTCCTTTCTGCATCTACCCATTTTCAAAAGGCTATTGAAGAAATTGATAAATCTATTGCCCGAATGCAAAAAGTAAAAGAGGAGCTAACCACAAGTGAGAATCAATTGCGTTTAGCAAATCAGAAAGCGGAGGACTTAACGATTAAAAAACTGACAAAAGGAAACCCGACAATGACGGCTAAGTTTGATGATCTTGCTAAAAATATAGAAGAGTAGAGGAGGCCAGCATTAGCATAGGTTTTTTTATAAAAAGTTATTATATAGTATTAACTTATCCTAAATAATAATTTTTAGTTAACCACCTTAAAAGTTGAATGAAAAAAAGCCAAGAATTGACAAAATTCCTGGCTTTTTCTTTATTAAATGTAGGCAAATAAATCCGAATTAATTTGCATGGAATTTGTTTAGAATTTATTAGGAAAATTGCACCTTTTATTTAGTTGTTCTTTGTGTCAGCTTTTTGCTCAACCCCTCTAAAATCAATTAACCGCAAAGAAGTTTGTTTTGTGACTTGTTTTAGCAATTAATGGATTTAGATTGATTTTTTTATATCCTTTATGCTAATTTCATGAGAGGATTTTGGTTATTAATATTTTGGTATAATGAATCATTAGGTTTAGAAAATGTAAATAACATTTTTTACTCGAACCACTTTAATATTTCAATCCCTAAATCACGATCTAATTGATTGTCTTTAAAAACCGAAATTTTCCCTAAAGAACACGCATGTTTATCATTTGTAAAAGGAGTGAATTCTTGATCTTTTTGATTCAAAGAATTTGATGGGTATAATAACATGGCTTTATTACTATGCCAGTATTCATTATAAACATACATTTGTCTTAAATCATGGGTAGATGGTTCGGAATAGTCAATGTTCTTCCATTTTGTATCTATTATAAAAGTTTCCTTTTTACCTTCTTTCTCTTTTTCTAAAACAATATCAGGGCGTATAGATATGTTTTTCCAAAACCCAGTTGAATTTTGACCAAACACTCTGAAACCTTTTTCTTCTGAAACTTGTTTTAATTTAATTAATATGTATTCCTCCCAAAGAGTATTCATATCAAACAGTAATGCTAGCATTTCCTCTGAACCACTTTTAATGTTGGGAGCATAATTCAAGATGATTAGCCTTGCAATTGAAATGGCTGTTTCATAAGGCGCTGTTTTTCTGTTTTTAGGTAATTTAGAAAAAGTATACTCTGAGGCATTAATCGTTTTTACTTCTGGGAAATTAAGTTGTGTCGTTTTACATTTACTATATAAATAAGTCCCTTTAGATAAAGTTGCTATAATATTTAAAGCATGTCCTAAAACTTGATGAAGTAAATGATCTTTGTCATACACTTGATGGGTTGTGTAAAAACGTTCCTTGTGAACTAGATTTTTGGAAATATGCCCAGCAAATTCTAATTTCCCTTTTAGTGCTTTCACATTACTTGTTTCCTTGTAATATTGCTTAATTAATCCTTGATGAATTAATAATTGCACCTCATTTAAAAACCATTCGAAATAAATGTCTAACAAATGAATAGATTGTTTAGAGACATTAGCTTCGCCTACTTGCTGCACCTTTAATTTGCGTGTTACGCGCAACATTTCTATTAAAGCATTTTGCCATTTTTGCTTATTTTCTGATGATTCAGATTCATTTTTATCAATCTTTGGTAAAATCTCAATTGTTAAACCATCAACTTGAATAACACCTACAAATTGCTTGAAAACGATACCATTATGTTTTAAATCAAAATATTGATATTGATGCAATGCATTCAATTTTGACAACGCTATAAAATGACGTTGCTCAAATTTACCTTCTATGGGTAAGTAAGAGTGTTCAAATACTTGTATGGTATTTTCTTTCAGCATTCCTTATGCTAATAATGTATTTATGGCTTCTTTAAAATTAATTTCAGCAAATGGAATTAATTCATACGATTTAGTAATATCTACTTCATTTTTAGTATCAAAGTCTGCAAAAATTGATTTGTCGTTTTTTGCTGTAATTGTATTTTCTCTTACAAATCCTTTTCCTAATACCAAACCAATTTTTCCATAATCATTATAAAAATATTCTTGAAGTAATGGAATGATTTCATTTTCAAATGAATTAAGGAAATCTTCCTTAATAAAATAAGAATGGCCTAACGTATAATTTCTATCTAATAGTACTTCTATACGCTGATTGATAAAATTCATGATTTTAACTCTATCAAAATCTTTGAAGTTTTTATTTGAAATTACTTTTTCATCTGGCATCATCTCTACAAAACTAAAACGTCTTCTTAATGCAGTATCTAAAGCTTCAACACTTCTGTCTGCGGTGTTCATGGTGCCAATTATGTATAAGTTTGGCGGAACACCAAATTCTTTTTTGGAATAGGGTAATTTTACTTTTAATTCATTAGTTTCACCAATACGCTTATCAGCCTCTATTAACGTAATTAATTCGCCAAAAATTGCAGAAACATTTCCCCTATTAATTTCATCAATGAAAATAGCGTAATTATTATCTGAATCTAATTCTGCTTTTATACACAACTTTTTGAAAATACCATCTTTAATTTCAAAATTTAAATCTGTTTCACCATCATTAAGTTTAGGCTTAATTCCTTCAATAAAATCTTCATAACTAAATGACTGATGAAACGTTATAAATTCATAGTTTTTTATTGAAATTCCGTCATTACCTGTAAAATTTTTAATTCCATTCAGAATTTCAAATGCTTCTGGATAATATTGACTTAATAATTCACTATCTATCGTCCAATTTGAATTCTCATCTTTATTAAAATACATGGGTTCAGAACGATCTTTAACATTCACATAATCGCAATCTAAAACTGTGTGCCTTTGCAATTGTCCCCAAATAGTTGGCCTTACTGTTTTAGAATCCGAAATTTTTTCTTTGGCTTTTACAATTTCATGTTCATGAATCGCATTAACCTTAGAAGACTGAAGATCTAAAACTGCTATACTAATAACTTGCCACCAACTCAAATCTGATACTAAATTCTCTAAATATTGTTCTTTTGAAAGTGAAGATTCTTTTATGGTAAACTTATCAAAATATTTATTTTGTAAAGTAAATGTTTTACCAGTGCCAGGAGGACCGTAAAGTATTGTGTTTAATGAAACTTTTTTTGAACTATTACTCATTGTGTCTTTTATTAATTCATTATGAAAATCTATATATGATTTTATTGCTGCAGAATAAAACCCTTTTTTACTATATGAGGGTGTGTTAGAATCCCAATATTTATTACCCTCTGTTTTTTGAACTGTTTTTAACTCCTCATAAAGTGCATTTAAGGTGACTAAATCATTATTTTCATAAATATTGTAGTCTAGTTTAGTATTCAATATTTCAATTGATTTATTGTAAGAGTTTAATGTCCCAGAATCTGATGGTAGTTTTAACTTAAACCATTTATTGTATTCAATTTTATAATTTTTATAATAAGTTTTCCCCTCTAAAATGGCTAATAATTGTTCGTAATATTTTGAATAGTTTGGGTTTGAGGTTGGAAATTTTGTAATATCTGTTAATGTTTTTAAAGGTAAATTAAAATCCAATTTCCAATTACCTTTTAATTTCCAATCTACTTTTCTACATTTCTGGTAAGTAACTTTGTCTTCATCGTAATAGTAATCTGATGTTACTATTCCATATCCTAACAATTCGTGAATCCCTTTTTTTACAAAAATAAAATCTCCCTCTTTTATCTCTTTGTGAAATTCAAAGTTAGCTGCAGTATCATTTTGCTTGGTAGTTTCAACACCCTCAATTTCTTGTAATCGTTTTTTAATTTCTTTTTTTGAATTGTACTGGTCTAAGTCTCCCAATTCATCCCAACCCAACCCCATGATACCTTCATTACAAAATTCTTCCCATTTATTGGCATTTGATCCCGGAGCATAAATCCAATATTTTGTGGTATTAGCCAATGTAGTTTGTTGCCATAATTCTTTGGTAAAATCAAAAAAATCTTGTTCGGGTTGTTTTAATGGTAGCATAAACCGGTATAAGTCAGTAAACTTTTTTGAATTGCCTGTATAGCCTAAAGACTGAGCCGCTTCTAATAAAGATTCATTCTTAAAAATATTTATAATATTAAAATCACCATATAAAAAAGCAATTTTCCATTTATATGCATCACCTAAATCAATTTCATCAATTTCTTCAATTGTATTGTTTTGCGTATTTTCAATAATAGTTATTAGAATGCTTTTTATATTCTGAAAGGCAATTTCTTTAGTCTCACCATATTTTTTAGCCCAACCATATTCACCATCTGTTACTAGACTTTCTTTTGAAGTTGTAGATTCTAAATTTTTTCTTTTGAATATACCAAATTTATAGGCAGAACCACCCCATATACTGCCCAAATCGGTTGTTGTTGCTTCTATCCAATAGCAAAAAGAGGTTTTATCTAAATTAGTATACTCCTCTAATATCATATTCTGAACACGACTTAAGGGCCATTCTTGTAAAAAAGATTCTTTTAATTGATATAAGTTTTCGTTCATTATCTCTTATTTATTTCCATAAAACACCACGCTTTTCAAGTTAATAACCAACCACCTTCACCTGCCCATTCATCAATATTGGCAATAGTGAATCACGGAGTTCGTATAGATTTTGGTGATCCAATAAATTATTATTTAAAGTTAATAAATACCTAACGCCTCCTTAATTGAACAATTTGAACCATCAGGTCTAACATAAATAATTTCGAAAGAATCACACATTTCATTAATCCTTTTTAAATTGCTTAACCATGGCTCAAACACTTTAGTGTCAATTGTATCGGTCACTAAAATAATTTCTTTATTTTTTCCTAAACAACTTCCCAAAACTTGTTGAATAATTATTGGTAATATCTTAGCTAAAGGTATAAGTTGATTTCTTTTTAAACTTGAGTTTTTAGGCAATTTACTAAAACTAAAGAAAATCGCTGTATGATGACAGTGACCTTTATTTTCACATGGGTATAAATTGATTGCTCCATGACCATCATAATTTTTAAATAATTCCGAAAAAGTTTTACTTTTTGACTTCTCTTGATAATCAGAATCCATCATTTCTGAATTTTCATTTTTTGTACCAAACAAATCTTTAATTGAATTTCTTACTAACCAATTCATAATTTTTTATTTAAATGTTAATCATTTTTTAATGTCATTTTTACTCCATTTTTCCTTAACCATTCTTCATGAATTTTATAATCTGGGATTATTATTGAAACTTCATCCCAAAATTGCCTGGAGTGATTCAAATGTTTTAAATGAACCAATTCATGAACAATTAAATAATCTAAAACTGATAGTGGAGCCATAAAACATTTCCAATGAAAATTTAAATTTCCTGAAGGAGTACAAGAAGCCCAACGAGTTTTTAAGTCAACAATTTTAAGTTCATTCGGTTTCTCTTTGATAAATTCCTTGAAAAAAGTAACTCGTTTTTCTAAAATAGGTTTCCCCATCTTTTTGTAAAACTTTATAAAAACCTCTTCTGCTTTTTCTATTGATTTTGAAGCCAGAATAAATTTTCCATTTTGTAATTTTAATGGCTCATCTTGCTTTTCATCAATATGAAGATTGTAACTTTTGCCTAAATATAGAAATGATTGACCTGGAATAAATTTTCTATCAATTCGTTCTTTATTTGATTCTTTGTTCTTCGTTATTTGCTTATGAATCTCATATTCTTTAGACTTAACAATCTCCATGATTTTTGATTCCTCTAAATCACAGGGAACAATAACATTAACAGATCCATCTCTTTCAATGTTAATCGAAAGGGTTTTAGTTCTATTAGAACGCTTAATCTCTATATCAAGTCCGTTTAAATTCATTTATATACACCTTAGTATTTCAACATGGTTATTTTTTGTAAGTTTCAGAATATCCGAAGTAATTTCTTTGTCTTTTGTTTCAATACTTGGCACACCTGAAAAACGAATTAATTGCTCTATCGTACCAGTTAATTTAAGAGTCTCATCAGCTTTACTCCAGAAATCTGAAATTACAATGCTTTCAAAAATTGCAGACATTACACCGTTCGATAATTCAATAAGTTCGGCTTCTTTTGTGTTTTTTTCATCATTTTCGCAAGCCATGCTAATCAAATCAAAAAAGGGAGCTTGAAAAATTGGAACTTTTAATTCTGATTCATTTCTGCCAGCGGCAGCCTCTTGCCTTAGTTCTTCTAATTCAACAACAAGTTGATCCCAATTATTTTGATATTTATTTATCAACTCATTAATTCTATCATCAAATTTGCGATACATGGCAGGGTCACTATTTTGTAAACTAACTTTTATGTGCCCCCTAAGAGCATGCTCCATAGCGGATGCCTTAGATTTACTATTACCATATAAACTATTAATTTTTATTGGGAAGTCATCTGAAAATATTGAAACTTCATCTACGTTTTGTTTGATTCCAATTGATTCAAGATGCTTGTCAATTAACCTTCTAACCTTTTCACTAGCCCATCCAATATCCAATGGAGTATCTTTGTAATGATATTGAATTCTCCATAATAAATAACCTATTCTTTTTGCAGGAATCCAATATTTTCTTTGCGTTTCAGCCTCACTAAATAATAAGTCTAAACGATCAAAATAATTCTTAACTAGTATGTCAAATTCAGCTCTTAATTTTAAGTCACCAACTATTTCAATAACCTTCTCAACTAATATAATTTCTCTATTTGATTCCGTTTTTTGTTGTAAAAAATCTTCAAAGTCAGAAATACCATTGTTATTAAAGAACTGAATTATTTTATTATATCGAAGTTCTAGTTCAGGTATTTCATCATTAATATCTTTAAAGTACTCTCTAAACTCTTCAAGTGTTGCCTTGTTATCAGCTGCTTCTTGGTCAGTATAAATTCCCAATGCAAAGTATAATTTTTTTGTAATTCCAAAATAGTCAACTACCAATCCATGTGTTTTCCCTTTTTTAGTTCGGTTTACCCTAGCTATAGCTTGCAACAAATCATGTTCACGAAGATTTTTATCTAAATACATAACTTGTTCAATAGGTGCGTCAAAACCAGTTATTAATTTATCGCAAACACATAAAATCCCTATTCCAGATAGTTTTTTATCAGGGTCTATGGTATTGAAATCTTTTTTGAAGTTATTGATAGCATCATCCTCGATAGCCTCTTTACGAGCAGCAGTAATGTAATCCTCTTCGTTGGTTCCCATTCCAGAAACAATTGCATGAGCCTTCAATATTTTCAATCTAGCAATAAGTATTTCATTTCGGTCTTCACCGGTGATTTCTTCTTCTTTTTGTAATCTCTCAGTTATTAAATCATTGAGCACAATTTTATATCGCACAGCAGCAATTATACTAGATGCAACCACCTGAGCTTTAAATCCATTTGACAAAATTTCATTAATATAATGCTCTAAAATATCTTTTGAAATCTCAATGATTCTTTCTTTTGATTCAAGAAAGGCAATCATTGTTCCATATCTTTTTTGAATTTCCTGACGTTCTTCTTCAGTTCTATTTTTAAAAGTTTCTTCATATTCTAAATCAAACACTTCCATATCTATTATCTTATCAGAAGTTTTTTTGCCAATATATTTAATGTCTACCGTAGCACCATCAGACACCGCATCATTCATCTTATAGGTATCTATGTATTGGTCTTTAAGTTGATAAAACCTTTCTGCTGTTTGTTTTTTATGACGTTCTGTTATTAATGGCGTTCCAGTAAAGCCAATTCTTGTAGCATTTGGAAAAGCCAAGAATAAATTTTTCCCCATATCATTTCCCTGCGAACGATGAGCTTCATCAACTAAAATTAAAATTTTCTCACTTTCATTTATAAGCGGAAACTCTGTGAACTTCGGAATAATACCTAATTTCAATAAGTTTTCGGAAGTGATTTTTTGATTTTCAATAAACTTGTGCAGCATCACCATATTCAAATTATTAGTGTCACTTTCAAGTAGTACCAAATCTTGCTTGGTTTCAATTTGGTTTGTTCTCTCAACCAATTCAGCAGTTTCGGTTAATTGCTCTTCTAAATCAATTCTATCTACCACCATCAGGATTTTATAGTCTTTTAAATCAAATGTTGAACGCATTTTTCTTACAAGGAAAGCCATAGTTAAACTTTTACCGCTTCCTTGTGTATGCCAAATTACGCCACTTCGTTCTTTAAAATCATTGCCATCTTTCAAGCGTTCTACCATCTTACGAACTGCACGGTATTGTTGATATCTACAAATAATTTTTATATCCTGTCCACTTTTAAGTTGCATAAAAAGAGTAAAATTCTTTAAAATGTCTATCAATATTTCGTGATTAAACATACCGAGAATTAAAACTTCTTGTCGCTGACTATCAGGCTCTATATTGATTCTTTCGTCAGGTTGTATAGTTTGATATTCTTCAGGGAATATATCAACCCATTTTAAAAAATAATCAAAGTTGGAGCAAATTGTACCAAATCTTGCTTCTATGCCATGCGTGATTACATTAAATAAATTGGTGTGAAATAACCTTTCTTCACCTTCATCTTTACTGAAAAAATCATCTCTTTGATTGCTATATCTTTCTATTTGCCTAAATGATTCACTTAGTGGTCCTGCCGAATAGGTGTTCTTGCACTCAATTACGACAAATGGCATTCCATTAACAAAGCAAACAATATCAGGAATAATAAATTTTTTTGCATTATTGGGGGTATCAACTCTAAATTGATTTATTGTAATAAATGAGTTGTTTTTATAGTCTAAAAAATCCACTAAATGAACCGTAGGATTATCAATACCTGTTTGTTCGTTTTTGCCTGGTAAGGTAATGCCTTTTAGTAATAAATTAAAAATGTCTTTATTCGCTTCAAGTAATTTTTTATGTCCTTGATCTGAAATTTTATCAAAACAGTATTTGAATTGTTCATCAGTTATCCACGGATTTAATTTCTTTATCGCAGTTTCAAACTTATCTTTTAATATTACTTCTTTAAAAGTTGTACGAAAAGATTCAATAGGATTTTCAGGAATTCCACCTGAACCATTGTCATATACTTCCCAACCAATTTGGCGAAGTTTATCAAGAAAAGGTTTTTCTACATTAATATATTCAGCCATGATTTAGATATTTTGATTTTGAATTTGTTGAATTAAGTCGTAATTTCTTTGAAAAAACATTGTGTACATATCGTGTTGAAAATCGTTACAAATATCTCTTCCAACGGGATAATTTAAATCTCTTTGAATTGGTGTTTTTCTTTCTCGTTTATTAACTTCTCTCTTTGTGTTTCTTGGATTATCTCTTAAAACTTGAACTCCAGCATCCCCATGATTATTCTTAATCCATTTTATAAAAGAGCTAGAATCAAAAGGAGTGAAAGCATTACCACTAGGGGAATCTCCAATATTTATTTTAAATGGTCTATTATTAATTATCAAATTAAATGCGAAGAGATCGGTAAATTCTTCATTTAGTCTTTTATAATTTTCAGGAGTAAAGGAAACAATTTCTTGGGTTCCTAATTTTTGGAATCCTAGACTATAATTTAGTTCAGCAAGTGTTCTAAAAAACAAAGAAATAGCAGAGTTTTCTTCTGTGAATTGAATTGATTCGGGAACATAATTGCTTTTCCTTCTTCCACGACCTGCACCGGTAACTTTCCATTGCTTGCTGGTGAAAACAATATTTTCAATCGTATTTTCCTCTTCAATTAAATGTGTCAATAGTGGTATATTTGGAATAATATTTACATAGTTACTGTCCGCAGCTCTATTTTCCGTGAAACTTTTACGCTGTGCAAAAAGGATAATATCAGAGATGAAAATATTTGAATTTTCAAGATACTCGGTTATTGTATTTTGATTTAGCTCTACACCAATGATATCCCAAAGAGAACCTCTGTTACCATAAAAATAATATAATGGAGGTGTACTATCTATATCAATTCCCCTTAATAAATTACGGTTACTTAATTCGGTATATAACTCATGTAAATAACTTGGTGGAGGAAATGTGCCTAGCACAAGAGTTCTATCTGTGTTGTTGGGGATATAGTTATTTCCAATATAAGGATGAGTTTCAAAAGGTGGAAACGTTTCAATTTCTCCTTTTGATTTTTCAGCTAAATAAAGCCGCTGAACAGAAATTATTTTTTCCTTAAAATTATACCAATCATTTATTTGGCAATTCCCTTGATTGTCAAAAGGGAAATCAATTTCACAATTACTTGCTGCATTTAAAAATGCTTCTAAATTTGATATATTTTGGTTCAATAATCTCATGCCGTAACAATTTTATTTCCGCTCAATAAATCAGCTAATAATCCTGATTTTATTCGTTGTAGTTTTTCTAAATAATTTTCTTCGGTTCCTATTAAAAAAGATTGCCTTTCTATGATCGAAGCAATTATGTCAAGTTCCAATGGGTTTATTATTGGAAATGAAAAAGATTTAATTTGTTGAAAATTCAATCCTTCTCTATTTCCACCAGCATTTGACCTATTGATTTGACTTTGACCAAAATGACTATTCATAAATTCAGATGCAAATACTGAATGTGATTTATTTGAATTTTTAAACCTAATTATACAAACATGCTGATTCACATTTGCTGATATTAATTCAAAAGGAAAATAAGCACAACGGCCAATTGATGCACCTGTAATATTCAGCAATACATCAAATTGCTTAATCCTTGATCCTTCCATTTTTTCATCAATTTCACTATTTATGTAAGCAGCATCTTCAATATTTAATTTTCCAATTAAAATATTTTGACTTCTTAAAAATAATACACCTGATTTTACATACACTTCGCTACCTCCTGTAGGTGTTACACCACTACCAATTTTTTCAGTTAGAAACTCCAACTTATCCATTTCCCAATCCTTTGGTATCCAACCCAACTCACTTTCCTTATACAACTCAGGAGCCTCTTCTTGTTTAGGGCGAAGTTTGCCAGTTTTTAAATCAATTCCTCGAGTAAATAAATCATTTAGCAGTCCTTCCTTAATGGCTTTGTATTTTGCTAAGGCGGTTTGGGTTTTTTCTAATACAGTGTCGGCGGTAGAAAGGATTTTGACAATTTTTTGTTGCTCCCCTGAATTACCAGGTGCTTTAAAACATATTTTATAGAAATCCTTTTTTTGTAAGTGCTTTAAACCACTACCACTAAATAAATTATTATTAATAAAATCTCTCTTATCAAGAAGAAAATAATATAAATATTTTGTGTCAAAATCTATACACTTTAAAACATAAGTATCAGTTGAATAAGCACACTTTCCAGAAAAATACTTCACATTGGCTACACCACCAGTAGCTAGAAATATATTATCCCCTTCGGCAATGTATTCAGTATGTTTGAGAATTCTTTCACCACTAGTAAAAAAAGGATAACTTCCATGATCAATAGCGTTTTGAACTTGTAATTTGGATTTACTTTGTTCAACAATAATATTTGAAATTGTAAATTCTTTCCAGTTATTCATATCCCATTTCAATTAAAAACTTATTTAATAATTTCGTTTCTTTTTCTCTTGAACTTAAAACATCATTTAAAGTAGTTGTGTATTTTTCATACAACTCTTCAATAGCATGAATTAAATTACGGGTATGGATTTCCTGGTATCCGATAATTAAAGTGTGTAAACTTCTTTCCCACCGTTTAATAATAAGTTCTTTGGCTTCTTCTACAGTTATTTTGGCTCTAGCTTCTTCTACCAAACGAGCTTTTTCACGTTCTAGTACTCTTGCAGTTGTGCGGCATTCTTTTAATTCTTCCTCTAATGCTAAGTGTTTTTTAATATTTTCCGTGTCAGTTTCTATTGAATTTTCGTAGGGTGCAATTTCAATCTCTATCTCAATAACATTTGTATTTAGAATTTGAATTTGTCGATTTGCTATTTCTACTTTTTCGGGTTTTGGATTCTTAGTATTGATATCTTTTTCGTATGCCTTTATTTGTTTTTTAACCTTAGCTAATTCTTTAACCAAAGCATTTTTTTGCTTGGTATTATTCTTAATCTGTGTTTTTATTTCGGTAATTACCTTTTTTGGGATCGCTTCGTAATCGTCCTCATTCCATTCGCTTTCTTCTAATTCATTAACGGTTTCAAATAAAGCTTCCAATTCATCTCGTCTGGCTAAAGCATTGCGATAAGATGCCAATACTTCAGGAAACTGACTTTCCAAAATTTCATCATCAGGAATTAATTCAGCTTTCCAAGCACTCGCTGCTACAGATTTAAAATCATATTTTAAGTCCTCAATATATTGAGCAAAAGAACCTCTAAGCTGAAATTCAGAAAGCAAAGGGTTGGGAATTCCACCCATTATAATAGAAAACTCAGAAGTGCAATATTTGGTAAACCCATAAACACTTTTATCAATAGGTAAGGCTTCTATTTTTGGCAAAATCTTTTTCCAAAACTCATTTAGCTTAACTGTATATTTTGCAAAGGCTTTTTCTTTGCCTGTGCTACTATCTATAAATTCTTTTATTTTTTCTTTACTATCAATTGCAGTTGTAAATTGATCGTATCCTTTTTTAAGATTAGTAAACAAACTTTTCTTTAATCCATCATAGCAATCAAAATTTGTATCCAATGCAATTATTTCTGCTACAGGAATACCTCCTTTTAAATGAGCATGTACATCATGAGCGGTTGCAGGAGGTGAATTGTCTACATACCTACGAATGTTGCAATTGTATTCTTCTTTTTCTATATCATCTTTATGAACCAGTTTGCTGTATTTATCCAACTGAATTTTGTTGTGGTACACATAACTGATTTTGTCAATATCCTCTGAACGGAGTTTATTTTGATTTTTACCTTCTTTAAATTCCTTGTCGGCGTTTATAAATAGCACGTGATTTCGTTCTCCAGCACCATTTTTATTAATAATAATTAAACTAGCAGGAATACCAGTCCCAAAAAATAAAGCAGGAGGCAAACCTATTATTGCTTCAATTAAGCCAGAATTAATCAAACGCTTTCTGATTTTTTGTTCTTCCCCTCCTCTAAACAAAACGCCATGAGGCATTACAACAGCCATTCTTCCGTCATTGTTTAATGTGGAAACCATGTGTTGCAGAAACATAAAATCAGCTTGTTTTTTTGTGCTTGTCCAGTTTTGAAAACGCTCTCTGTGTTGCATCCCCTCAGTCTTATAATTCATGGAGAAAGGTGGATTCGCAACAACAATATCAAACTTTATCAAAACGCCGTCCTTTTTAAGTAAAGGGTTTGCAAGAGTATCGCCCATTTTTATATTGGCGTTTTTGATACCGTGAAAAATCATGTTCATTTTACACATTTTGTAAATACCCTCTTTCAATTCCTGTCCGTGAATGGATAAGTTTCGAGCATTACCATAACGAGCCTCAACGTAGTTTCTCAAATTAATTAGTAATCCACCTGATCCAACAGTAGGATCGCAGATAGATGCTCTTTCATCGGGTTGTAAAATATGAGCCATTAATTCTACCACTTCATTAGGTGTATAAAATTCACCACCTTTTTTACCTGCACTTTCAGCAAAATGTTTTATCAAAAATTCATAAGCAGCACCTAACAAATCGGGGAACTCAAAATTCTCATCTTTAAGTTCTATTTCGTTAAAGTTGTCAATTAATTCTTTTAAAACTTCATCAGTAAGAAATTTATCTCCATTAGATTTTAAAGCATTAAATTTTGTACCGCTTAAAACGCCTTCCAGTATTTCCTTACGAGAATTTTCAATAGAATTTAACGCAAAAGTTAAACTATCACCAATATTTTCGGTAAGCATTTGCAAGTCTTTCCAACGTGCATCAGCAGGAACAAAAAATTCATATTCAGTAGCATTTTCAATCTCGAGTTCTCTATCAAGTTGAGCTTGGGTTATATTTGGATGTAGAGCTTTTAAATTTTTTTCACGAGTAATTTGAGCAACATCAAATAAATCATTTACTCTTTTAAGAAAAAGCATTGCAATGATGTAATCTTTGTACTCAGACGCATCTAATCCAGCTGTTCGAAGATCATCACACTGTGTTTTAAGAAAACCGTTAAGCTTTGAAAGGGATATTTTTTTTGACATTATATTATATTAAATGTAATTCTTAAATATTTATTAAGTAGCATAAATTAATTATTTGTAAATTTATTAATTTATTTTGAATTTTAGTATTACTTAAAACGGAGCCTCTACTTTATTTTTATTAAACCCTGTATTTTTAATAGTTTTTGAATTCATTATGGAATCACATTCTTCAATTAACAGCATACCATTTATAGAATCAATAAATTTAATTGAGAAGTTTTTTCGGCAGTGATTGGCGGTAAATGTGTAGAAATAGTCATTGTTGGTATTGCAGGTGCCATGGGTAACTTCAAAGTGAGTGTCTAATTCATCCAATTCACATTTAAAAATTACTTCAAAATTATGAAGGTAACCACTTATCTCTATTTTGTCTTTTATCGTTTTAGGAATTGGTCTTAATAGCTGGTTCAGCATATCTAAATCTAGAATACTGATAGCGTGAACAATGTAGTTCTTGAGGTACTGCTTTTCTATTTTCATTATACAAATCGTATTAAATCACTTCTCGAATTAAATCCACTAAGTTCCACTGGATGCATAGTCAATTCTATTTCTAAATTGGTATAGGCAGATTTGTCTAGAACATCCCCATTAAGCTTAATTATCTTCCAACTATTTATGCCAATTACAGGCATACCGTATTCGGTGTATTCTGTTCCAACACCAAAAAGAATACTTCCATTATCTAACATTTTAAAATGGGGATGTAAAGCAGGTCCATTTCTCTTAAGAATAATTTCGCGATCACCCATATCAACGATAATAGGTTTTTCATAAAATAGTTCTTGGTACTCATTTACTATTTGCTTTGCTGTTGCATGCTGCTCGTTTGTCATAGTGTTAAATATTTTTTAATTGTAAAAATTGTAATTCCAAATGGAACACCACTTAGAAATGCTGTTGCTATTATGTTTTTTGCGGAAGCATAACTAAAATAAGGTTCTGCCACAAAACTGTATAAATGAATGATTCCTATTATTAGCAATGCCAATGTAATCCCTTGTGCATAATATTTAATTACTAATTTGGTTTTCTTCATTACTTCCTAATTTTAAATAATAAATTTCAATTTCTTTCTTCCCAAATCGAACTAGTATCCCTAATGGAATTGCAAGTAACAAAGCAAAAGCAATTATGTTTTCTATAGTGGCATATTCATAAGGTTCGTTAAATACAAAAATGTATAATTCAATAAAGCCCAACAGTAACAAACTTGCCACAAAACCCAACCAATAATAGGCTAATACTTTAAGCCCAAACAGGATGTAAATATTCTTAGTTTTAATTGGCTTATTTACTTGGCTTGCAATAAAAAGTAGGGTTCCAAATGGTAAACCACTCAACAATGGCGTTTTTATTAATAATTCCAAATCGACATCCGAATAAAAAGAATCATATAGTAAACCATAAATAATAATTAATCCCAATGTAATAAGAGAGGCGATGCAACCATATGCATAAAACTTTACTATTGTTTTTAGGTTTTTCATATAAATTAGAATTTTTTTTAGTTATTGTAAAGGGATTAATAGATCAATGTATAAATTCCCTTTCAATCTATGTTTAATCGTGGAATTAAATTCAAATTCTACATTTGAAACCAATATATCACCAACATGATTAAATTGAATACTATCATTGTCTCCAAGAAAATAAACTGCAACGCCCACCACAACATCATTAAACAAATTTTCTTTAATTGTAATTTCTTGTTTTATTAAATCACTCGGTCTTAAGTCAACTATTGTCAAATCTTCGTCAGGAAATTCAGGTATAATTGTGGTTCCTGATTTATAAATTCTGTTCGTATTGATAGTATAAAGTACCAATTCTTTTGTTGCTTCTTCCTCTTGAACAACTACAAAATAGGCTTCTTTTTCGTCTTTATTTCGTCTGTAATTTTTGAATCGTAGAACTTGTCCTAATTTAAATTGTGTTTTCATTTTTAACGATTTTATAGATAAAAATTTTTAGGTTGGTGCGTGCAATACAAAAAGCCTGTTAATCTTCCATCACTTATAGTTTCTATTTCATATTGAACATTGGCTATTAAATCATTCCCAATAAGTTTAAACTGTATTATTTTGTTTTCTCCAATAAACATTTTAGCATCACCATAGATAATTGTTCCTGTGTTGTTGTCTTTTATACATATTTCATCAAGTAAAATATCCATGGCTCTAATTTGCTTTTCTTCAAAGTGTACGTCTGGACTTCCATAAAATTTAGTAGTTTTTTCAATAAAATTCTTTCTTGAATTAATGGATAGAAGAATTAAATTTTTAGTTTCTGATTTTTCTTGAATGACTACTGCATATTCATTATTCATCACTGATTCAGTTGTTTTTTCATTGTTTTTGGCTCCGTATGTTTTGCCAAGATTGAATTGTGTTTTCATTTTATAATTTAAAAAATGTTTTGTATTAAAGAAAAATGTTTATCGTAAGCTTCTAACCATGTATTAGGAAATTTATCTTGATTTAACCAAGTATCAATATAAGCTTGTTTCATTTGTTTAGCACAAATATCTAAAGGTACGTTTCCAACTCCTGTACCTAATCCACTTATTGAAACTGTATTAATTCGAGTCTCAATTTTTAATATTCTAAAAATAGCTTTTGTAGCTAAATAGACATTAAGAGTATCTTTTAGTATTAAAGGAACTCTCATTGTTGGAGCAGAAATGCAAAAGGGAATCTCTTCAACTTCTGTTTCCACCAATTCAGCTTGCCCGACTAATAGCTCTCCAAAGTAATTCTCTTTAATTTGAGTTTGTAATTTTTCTTGAACTTGCCATCCTAATCTTTCAGTGATTACCATATCTAAACCACCATCCATAAATCCAAACGAATTTGCTGGTGATACTATGCAATCTGTTGCGAGTGAAAAAAAATCACCATGATGAACAATTACATCTTTACAGTCTTTAAAATGTAAATTCCATTGGTCACACATTTCTTTATTTAGGTCTATAAGTTGAATTTTCATAATTTTATGATATTGTTAGGTGAATTAAGGTATTGATTTCATGTCGGATTTGAATTCCAATTTTCCATAGTAATTTAGAATCTTCTTTTAACTTCAACGAAACAGATAGTTCATTCTTTTTAGTTATTCCTCCTACAGGAAAAGGCAACTTAAATTCCTCAGTATACTCAATACCTTCATAGGGTTCCATGCTTTTTGAAGTGTCAATATATACTGCTATTATGCGAATGTACTTTGAACCAATACCTTCTGAATAATCAAAATGAAGATTTAATTTATCCTCCAAATTGAAATCACTTGGATTGAAATACCTACTTATTTGAAAATTGTTTATTTCGTTTAAACGAATGCTCTCTTCAACGACTAAGAAATTTCTTTTTACAGCTTTCATACCTAATTTTCGTTTATGATTCTAATTAGCGTTGGTGCATTGTGTTGCAATGCTACTCTGAAAAAATTGAAGAATGTTCCTTCAGCTAATTTTTCAATAATGTCAATTTGCTTGACACTTTTTGGTAATGTTGGAAAAAACAATGTAAAATGATGTACCTGCCCCTTACTTTTAAAGTAATATTTTGATGGTGCCAATGGAATGTTGATGGCACTAACCATTTTATAAAGTACTTCAGAGCCTATAGGTCTAATATAACATCCTGAATCTATTTGAATCCATCCACCATTAATATATTTTTTTGGTGCTATATACACAAAGTCAACTCTGGTAAAGTCATCATCCAGACTGATTTTTTTAATACCCAAATGTTCATTTGGAGTGTGTTGTGAAATAGGGTTTTCAAATACATAAGATTCAGTTTCTGTAATCACTTCTTCAAGTGTTTCATTTTCAAGATTTGTTTTCATAATGGTCGTTTTTAAATTTTATGATACAAATAAATAAAACCACTCCGTATTATTTGTACGGAGTAAAATAATTCTCTATTTTTAACAAAAATTTATCAAATGGGAATTTCTAAATCGGCTTACCGTAGGTATAAAGTGATTGATTCTATGCTACGAAATAAAAGCAGAATGTATCCATCTATAGAAGATATTCAGGAAGAATGCTTTGACAGATTGGACTTTATGCCCAAATTGAATACTTTAGAAAAGGACATTAGAAACATGAAAATGTCTGAACCTGATGGATTTGATGCGCCTATAGTCTATTGCAGGCAAAACAGAGGGTATTATTACACTAATCCGAATTATTCCATTAATGGAGTAAGTCTCACCGATAAAGATGTGGATAGCATTAAAGAAGCTTTAGAAATACTCCAAAATATTGGAAGTTCAAGAGTTAGTGACAGTTTTAATTATGCTTTAGATAAAATATTAGTTAGTTACAAAGAAGAGTTTCCGGATAGCGATTCAAAACGTAAAATCATAGAAACCGAATCGATTCCGGGATCGAGGGGATTTGAGCATTTTGATATACTTTTCAATGCCTGCAAGAACAAAACGCCTTTGTCGTTTACTCATTATTCGTATATAAAAAGAAAATTTAAATCAGTTATCGTACACCCTGTTTTACTGAAGGAATTTGATAACTTTTGGTATTTGCTCGCTTATTCTGAAAACCACAAAGAACTTCGAACTTTTGGTTTTGACCGAATCTATGAGCCAATTCTCTTAAATAAAAAATTTATACCTACTCCTCAAGACATTGTAAATAATTATTATAAAGATATATACGGAGTATATCCTATAAAAGAACAACCAAAACAAGAAGTTAAGTTTATTGCAAGTGCATTGGTTTCAAATTATTTTGAGGCCTACCCTATTCATGAAAGTCAAAATTATACCAAAAAAAATATTGGAACAATCTTTACTATAGAAGTTGTGCCCTCGCATGAATTAGTTCGGTTACTCCGATCCTACGGAAATGAATTGAACGTAACAAAACCTCTTTGGTTGAATGATATGATTAATAACAAATAAGATGAAGAAAAATAAAACGCTGTTGTTTACAATTAATAAAAAGGGACATTCCAAAGACAACCCAGATCTATTACGAATACTTTGTAGTCCTGAACATACCAAAATAGATTTTGGATATACCGCCAAATCTATTTATGAAAATGGCGGCTGGATTCGCATGGAGAAGACAACTTTTATTGAAATTATTGAAACCGGTGAGCGATTGGAATTAACACATACTTCTGGAATTCCGATTCGCCCAGAATACCACTATTTTGAATCTACAAAAGATTGGCGCTATTTTTCTCTTTACTTCCCTGCCATTCCACAAAAAGACTGTACTATCAATATCATCGAAATCGAAAACGGAACTAAAAATGATTTTAATTATTATAATGTTTCGTTGAATATGGTAGATGGGGTAGAGGTAATTTAAATTATTTTCTAAGTATTTAATTTAACAATTGCAAGGTTGCAAAGAATCTTTCATAGATAAAATAGTATATAATTTTGACGAATAATTATAAATCATTTATATCATGAAAAA
>Ga0078894_10000890_pt1 | contig 21475 bp, 16 predicted proteins | sample LauGreSu1BDMLBSD_2_FD_67506 | JGI IMG/M metagenome (GOLD analysis project Ga0078894, IMG submission 67506) | Freshwater lake microbial communities from Lake Michigan, USA - Su13.BD.MLB.SD (version 4) (version 4) | ecosystem: Environmental > Aquatic > Freshwater > Lake | place: Lake Michigan... | reverse complement strand
CTGAGTGCGCGCCACAGCATGAGTGGAGTATCGCCGGCATGAACAGTGGGTCGAATGCGTCGCGTGTCCTCCCGCTGTGCTTTGTCCAGAATGCGCAACCCACCCTGCACCACCAGACGCAACTCCCACCCCAAGCGACCCGACAGGCGGCGTACCAGTGGCGCGCCTTGCTCCATCAGTGCTCGGGCATAGGCCAGTTCGTCTGAAAGATTTGCGCCCAGCGGCAAGTACAGGCGCCCGCGGGGCACGTCCACGCTCAAGTCTTGCCAGAAATTGATCAATTGCAAGGCGGAACAAATGGCATCGCTCATCGCGAGTGACTCGGCGTCCTGCACTTGCGCCAGGTGCAGGATCAAGCGACCGATGGGATTGGCCGAACGCCGGCAGTAGTCGAGCAACTCGGTGCGGTCGGCGTAGACATGATGGTCCCGTGTATAGGTTACATCTTGCTCGAAAGCGTCGAGCAGATCCTCCAGCAAGCCCAGGGGAAACGCCCAGGTCTGGTGCTGACGCGTCAAGGCTGCAAACACCTCGGGCCATTGCGCACTCCGGTGCTGCGGGTTGCGCCAACTCTCATGCAAATCCTGCCGGTAGAGCTGCAACAGCGCCAACCGTTCAGCAGCGGTCGCGTTGCCTTCATCGGCGATGTCATCTGCAGTACGAGCAAAGCCATACAGGGCAAGGATGGGCGCACGCAAGGCCGGCGGGCACAACCAGGAAGCGACGGGGAAATTCTCGTAATGGTCCACCCGCCGATCCTAGCGCCTTGTCACCCAGGCTGGCGCCAACCGCATGATGACCACCGGTTGGTGCTCATTGCATGGATCAAATAACAAGGCCATTGCGCTGCGCGGGCCACCCCTGCTGAGACCGCCAGGGATGTCACAATGTCTTCATGACGCCGCAAGACTACGTCCAGCAAAAAGCCGTTGCCTCGGGCAGCAGTTTTTACTATGCCTTTTTGTTTTTGCCACCGCAGCGGCGCGCGGCGATCACGGCGTTCTATGTGTTTTGCCGCGAAGTGGATGATGTGGTGGACGAGGTGAATGACCCGGGCGTGGCCGCCACCAAGCTGGCCTGGTGGCACCGTGAGGTGGATCAGTCCTACCAGGGCAACCCGCAACACCCGGTCATGCAGGCGCTGATGCCTTTGGCCACCGAATTTGGCATCGAGGCGCGACATCTGCACGCCATCATCGAAGGCTGTGAGATGGATTTGCGCCAGACGCGTTACCTCGATTTTGTCGGGTTGCGCGGCTATTGTCATTTGGTCGCTGGCATCGTGGGTGAGGTCTCAGCCCGCATCTTCGGCCAGACACTCACAGAGACCACCCACTACGCACACACACTGGGCCTGGCCTTTCAACTGACCAACATCATCCGCGACGTGGGCGAGGATGCCTTGCGTGGACGGATTTATCTCCCGGTGGATGAACTGCAGCGCTTTGATGTGAAAGCCCATGAAATTTTGCAACGCGTGGATTCACCGCGCTTCCAGGCCCTGATGGCCTTTCAGTGTGACCGGGCGATAGCTTTGTACGACGAGGCGCTGCAGCAATTGCCGGCCGCCGATCGCCGGGCGCAAAAGCCAGGGCTGATGATGGCCAGCATTTACCGCACCTTGCTGGAGGAAATTCGCGCTTCGCGCTTTCCGGTATTGAAAGAACGCGTCTCACTCACCCCGCTACGCAAGCTCTGGCTGGCGTGGAAGGTCCAGGCGCTCGGGCGGCTGTAAAACCATGCACCTGAGCGTTGTCGGCGGGGGTTGGGCCGGAATCTCAGCGGCCGTGCACGCCGCGCAACGCGGCTGGACCGTGACCTTGTGGGAGGCCTCGCGCCAACTCGGCGGACGCGCCCGCACGCTAGCCCACCAAGACCTGCGGCTGGACAATGGTCAACACATCCTGATTGGGGCTTACACCGAGACCTTGGCGTTGATGCGAACGCTCGCGGTCAACCCTGACACGGTGCTCCACCGACAACCGCTCACGCTCTTGCGTCCTGATGGCAGCGGACTGAGACTGTCTGATGAGCCGCCGCCCTGGAACCTGTTGGTCGGGGTTCTGCGAGCGCGGGGGTGGAGTTGGCAGGACCGATGGTCGCTGCTGCGCACGGCGCTGCAATGGCAGCGCCAGCACTTCCTCTGTGCGGATCACGTCACGGTGGCTGAACTCTGCTCGCCGATGACAGATCGTGTGATGCAGCAGCTGATCGAGCCGTTGTGCGTGTCAGCGCTCAACACCCCTGCGCACGCGGCCAGTGGCGCAGTCTTTTTGCGCGTGCTCCATGATGCCTTGTGGTCGGGCCATGGAGGTAGCGATTTGCTGCTCCCCACGGCGGACCTGGGTGGCTTGATCCCGGATGCAGCGGCAACGTGGCTGGCGCAACACCGGGTGGACATCCGGCTGGGAAGTCGTTGGTTGCCCTCCTCGGTCCCGTCTGACGCCCTGGTGCTGGCGTGTCCCGCCTGGGAGGCCGCGCGTTTGACCGCCGACCATCACCCGGCCTGGTCGCAGCAAGCCAAGGCCTTGCAGCATGCGGCCATCACCACGGTCTATGTTCAGCACCCGGACCCGGATTTCGCCGGCCTGGTACAGCCCATGCTGGCACTTCCCAGCGACGCACAACACCCGGCCCAGTTTGTCTTCGACCGCGGCCAGCTGCTGGGCCGCGCCCAATGGGGCTTGCTGGCTTGCGTGGTCAGCGACAGCGCAGGCACCCGCGAAGAGTTAGAGCAACGCGTGTTGGCGCAACTGCGCGAACAACTGCTCAAGCCCATGGCGAAGCGCCCGCTCCCCCGTCAGACGCCCCCTTCGATGCAAAGCCCCCTGCGCGGTTCGGGCGAGCTTGGACTGCGAGTTGTGCAAACCGTGGTGGAGAAACGCGCCACTTTCGTCTGCACCCCAGGCCTGCAACGACCGCCCATGGCTATCGGCCCGAGTTGGTGGGCGTGTGGAGACTATGTGGCAGGCCCTTACCCCGCCACCCTGGAAGGCGCCGTGCGTTCAGGCCGCGAGGTGATTGACCAGATCGCGCAAACTCGTGAAGGTGAGAGGCGGCTCTGAGCCTTCGGGCCAGGCCTGCTCATGGCGGTTGAGCCAGGCGCACTGCATGCCTGCGGCGCGTGCGCCCAGGACATCCAGATGCGCATCGTCGCCAATGTGCAGCACCTCGGGGGCGGTCACCCCGGCCAGCGAGGCAGCTTCGTGAAAAATACGGGGGTCGGGCTTGGCCACGCCAAATTCCTGAGCGCTCACGGCGGCATGAAAGTGTTGCCCCAGGCCCACGCGGTTCACATCAGCATTGCCATTGGACAGCGCCACCACTGGGTAGCGCGAGGCCAGGAACGACAGGGCTTCCAAGGCGTCCTCGTACAGATCCACTTGCTGCCGAGCCTCAAAGAAAAGCTCGAAGGCAGGAACCGCCAGGTCGGCGTTCTCCCCTGACTCGACCAGGGCTCGACGAATGGTTTCTCGCCGAAGCGCACTCAAATCGTGCAGTCGGTCATGCCACTCTTGCTGCAGTTGCTGGCGGATACGGGCCAAGCCACCCGCCTGGTAGCAGAGCACCGCCGTGGCCGGTGCATGCTCGCGCAAATACTGTTGCAACGCGGCCTCGGCCCGAACCATGGTCGGGGCGATGGGCCACAGCGTGTCGTCAAGGTCCAGGGTTATGGCCCGGATGGTGGCAGGATGGATCATGAGTCGGCGAGAATACAGCATGTCTTCCCGTTTTGCTTCCGAGCCCCCTTATCGCCATGGTCAGGCACCCCGCACGGCGGTCCTGCTGGTCAACCTCGGCACCCCCGACGCCCCCACCCCGAGTGCCCTGCGGCGCTACCTGGCGCAGTTTTTAGGCGATCCGCGGGTGGTGGAAATCCCCCGTTGGATCTGGATGATCATCCTGCACGGCATCATCCTGCGCGTGCGCCCGGCCAAATCAGCGCACAAATATGCCAGTATCTGGACGCCGCAAGGGTCTCCGCTCAAGGTCTGGACCGAACGCCAGGCGCAAGCATTGCAGCAAGCCATGGACCAAGCACAACTGCCTGTCCTGGTGCGCTTCGCCATGACGTATGGCTCACCCTCGATTGGCTCACAACTCGACGCCCTAAAGGCCGAAGGGGCGACACGCATCCTCATCCTGCCCGCCTATCCGCAATACTCTGGCACCACCACCGCACCGGTGATCGATGCGGTGTCCCGCTGGTCTCAGCAATGTCGTTCCCTGCCTGAATTTCGCTTCGTCAACCGGTACCACGACGACCCAGGCTATATCGAGGCCCTGGCGCAGCGAATCGAAGCACATTGGCAAGCCCACGGCCGTGGCGAACAACTCGTAATGAGTTTTCATGGCGTGCCCGAGCGCACCTTGCTGCTGGGCGACATGTACCACTGCGAGTGCTATAAAACAGCACGCTTGCTGGCCGAGCGACTGCGCTTGTCCCCCGAGCATTACAAAGTCACCTTCCAGTCGCGCTTTGGCAAGGCCAAATGGCTGGAGCCCTACACCGAACCCACCGTGCGCGAACTGGCACGCACCGGCGTCAAACGTGTGGATGTGGTGTGCCCGGGCTTTACCAGTGATTGCCTGGAAACGCTGGAAGAAATTGCGTTGGAGGTTCGGGAAGCGTTCCTCACCGAGGGAGGAGACATGTTCCACTACATCCCTTGCCTGAATGCGGAACCCCGCTGGATCGAGGCCCTGGCCTCGATTGCCCGTCAGCACCTCTCGGGTTGGCCACTCACCCCGGTCAATCCTGCCGAATTGGCCGTCTCACGAGCGGCGGCACTGGAGTTAGGGGCTCCCGACTGAGGCGTATCACGCGTCGGGGGTGCGGCGGTGATTCGCGCTACTGCACCACCAAATAACTGCCCAGGTGGTGGCAAGTTGATATGCAACGGACCCTGGGTTGAGCGAGTTGACCTAACCCGGCTGCGCCGCGCCGGCCACAATCCCCTGATCGTGCAAACGCCCGAACTCTGCGTGGCTCAAGCCCAAAACTTCCACCAGCACCTGCTCGGTGTGTTGCCCCAACACCGGCGCAGGACGAGCAGGTTCACGCGCCAGGGCAGAAAAATCGAGCTCGAGTGAGGGCGACGATATTGCCCCCACGCCGGGTTGATGCACGGTGCTGAACATGGGATTGCCCGGCAAGGTGTGCTCGATCATCTGCTCCACACTTTGGTACCGACCCCAGCACACGCCGTGCTGCTCAAACACCTGGGTGACCTGTGAGAAGGTACGCGCCCCGACCCAGGTTTGCACCGCCAGGGCGATGGCTTCGCGCGCTTTGAATCGGTCACCCTCCAGGCGCAGGTTCAGGCCCCTCGCCTGCTCAATGCGTTGCACCTCGTCGTGCATGCCGATGGCCTCCACCAGGGATTGCCACTGCTTGCCCGTCAAGCCCACCACCATCAGCCGCACACCATCGGCGCACTTCACGTCTCGGCCAAACGCACCAAAGAGATAGTTGCCATAGCGCTGGCGCTGCTGCCCCAGTTGCGACTCTGCAATAAAACCCAGGTGCGCCATGGTGGCGAGCGCCATGTCTTCCAGCGCGAGCTTCACATGCTGGCCCTGGCCGGTGCGCAGCCGATGACGTTCGGCCGCGAGCAAGCCCAGTGCAGCCATCTTGCCCGTCACCAGATCCCAGGCCGGCAGCACATGGTTGACCACGTCGTCGCTGTCTTCGGGACCGGTCAGAAGAGGGAATCCCACCCGGGTGTTGACGGTGTAATCCACGGCCGACCCACCCTGGCGGTCACCCTGCAATGTCAGCTGAATGAGGTCGGGGCGACGCTCGGACAAGGCTTCATAAGACAACCAGCCACGGGGCGGAAAATTGGTCAAGAGCATGCCGGCCTCGGGCCCTGGGGCCGTGATGAGCGCCATGACCAGCTCTCGCCCTTCGGGCGTCGACAGGTTCACCACCACCGAGCGCTTGTGTTTATTGAGGCCGCACCAGAACAGACTGGTGTTGTCCTGGGTCACCGGCCAGCGACGGTAATCGAGACCGCCCCCCACCGTGTCCAGGCGGATCACGTCAGCGCCCATTTGGGCCAGGGTCATGCCTCCCAACGGTGCGGCCACGAAAGCCGCAGCCTCAACCACGCGCATGCCGCCCAGCAGTTGAGCGGTCGTCGTCATACGGCCTCTCGCTGAGATGCAAGCTGCGATGCGGTCGCTGTCGCCGGACCTTCAGAGGATGATTGCGTCGATCGCAAGGCTTGCTCCAGCAGCCCGCGCGCAATCACTTTCAGTGCCAGAATTTCCTCTGCGCCTTCAAAGATAGAGAGCACCCGAGCGTCCACGAAATAGCGGCTGACAGCGGTCTCCTCGGCATAGCCCATGCCTCCGTGCAATTGCAGGGCCTCGCGTGTCACCAACTCGGCCGAGCGGCATGCCAGCAGTTTCACCAGACTCGAGGCCAGGCTGCCGCCCTGCTCCAGGGTTCGCGCCGTCTGGTATGTCAACAAGCGGCAAACCACAAAACGAGCCGCCATTCGCGCTAGCTTGGCCTGCGTGAGCGAGTACTGGGTGAGCGGCTGGCCAAAAACTTTGCGGTCTTGCGTGTAGCGCTGCGCAGCCAACAATGCTGCGCGCATCACACCGCACGCGCGGGCGGCCGTTTGCATTCGACCTCCCACCATGCCTGTCATGTTGAAGTAAAAACCTTTGCCCAGGCCCGAAGCTTCGCCAATGACATGCGAATCAGGCACCCACCAGTTTTCGAAGGATAGGTCATATGAGTGCATGCCCCGGTATCCCAAGGTGGGGATGGCTCGCCCGGTCAGCACGCCGCCCTGCGTCTGATCAACGCGGAATGCATGATCCTCCGTCGAGGGCTTTTCCACCAGCAGCAGGCTGAGGCCCTTGTGGCCCAGCGAGCGGTCGGGGTCGGTTCTGGCCACCACCATCAGCAGGCCAGCTTTGCCCGCAAAGGTGCACCAGGTCTTGGCGCCGTTCAAACGCCAGCCGCCCTCGACACGGTCAGCGCGCAGCGTGAGGCTGGCCACATCCGAACCGTGATCCGGCTCGGTCATGGCGATGGCGCAGAGCGGTTGCCCCTGCGCAAGTCGAGGCAGCCAATGCGCCTTCTGCGCCTCGGTGCCCCCAGCCAGCAAGGCGCGGCACAGAATCTCAGGTCGCGTGATCAGGCTGCCGGCCGCACCCAAAGAAGCTTGCGACAAAGCCTCGGTCACCGCCACCATGATCAGGTTGTCGTCCTCACTGCCCGTCCCACTGCCACCATAGGCCTCGGGGACAGATAAGCCAAACACGCCCATCTCGCGCAGTGGCTGCAGCAGAGTTTCGGGGATGGTCAAGTCTTCGCGGTGAATATGCTCGGCCATGGGCGCTACCACCTCCTGACCAAAGCGCTGGAAGGTCTCCTGCACCAGGCGGATCGACGCATCGAGATGGACCTCTCCAACCTCTGCCTGAGTGGCTTGCAAACGTTGGCCGGTTCGAGCCAGCGCGGCCTCGCTGCCAGCCGCACGCCGCAAATCGGCCCAGGCGGCGCTGGCACGCATCGCATGCACTGGCTCCGGCTCGAGCGACAACTCCAGGCACAGCATGTCCAGTCGCGACATCACCGCCGTGATGACCTCCACCGTGAACACGAGCGCCAACTCGGCGTCCAGGCTGTCGGGTGAGGTAAGCACTTGGTCCAGGGCTGTTTGCGCGGCCAGCAACTCGGCGCTGGTCCAGGCCATGTCATAGGACAACAACTGGTGCTGGTCCAGGCGTTCGGCGCTCAGTCCTCGTGAGGTGTGGCAGGCCTGCGCCAGTGCCTCAATTCCTTGCCGGTGGACCTGCTGGCACTGGTGCATCAAGCCTTGAGCCAGATGAATGAGGTGGGAAGGAGTTGTCATGGGGGAGATTGTCTGCGATCAGACGGGCTGTTCCTGCCGCCGATCTGACTCAGTCAGGCCTCATACAACCGCCCAGCCAGGTTGCCAGCGGCGTGGATCCCCAATGCGCGCTGCGCCAGCGTTGCACCCAGCCCTGGCTGTGTCCCTGCATAGGCACGCGCAGGACGTGCTCAGGGCGCACACGCCCGACGTAGCGACCGATCGACGAGGCAGGCACGACCAGGTCTTCGTCCCCCTGCAGATGACGCTCCTGAAACGACCCCGCTAACACCGGTAAATCAGCGGGATTCAAGGATCCGGAGAGCAAAGACATCCCCTGCCCCTCGGTCCAGGCCTGAAGATCCAGTGGCGAGGCAATGGTCACCACACATCGCACATCCGGTCGGCGCGCTGCAGCCAGCAACGCCAGGGTGCCGCCGCCGGAGTGGCCCACGAGAACCAGTTCGCGGGCACCGCTATCTTGACGCAGGCGATCCAGTGCTTGGTGGGTCAACGAGATCACGGCTTCGCCCCAGCGCTCTCCGGTCCACCACTGGACAGGACAGACAGGGCGCGGGGAAGCCGGCAGAAACTGGCAGGGGCGGGCGAGATACGCCACGGACGCGTGGGGGTCCTCGAGCGCCAAGGGCAAGGCAACCGAGGTACGGGGCGTGGGGTCCACCGGAGGAAGCCGTTGTGCCCACCAGGCTGCACCGTCTCCCTCCAGATAGACATGGAGTATGGCCGGCGAACCCGGGCCCGTGGTCGCGTCATGTCGCTTTAGCCAGGCCTTGACCTGGGAAGAAGACTCGACCGGCACGAAGCCCTTCTGGGAAAGTTCGCGCAATCCGCGCTCCACGCCAAAGGACGCCGGCAGCGCGCAACCCATCAGTCCCATGATGGCCCCGTAGGCCCAGAGCCACCTGCCTAGGCGCCCCCCCAGGTGAAGCTCCACCGGATTAACGGATCATCGGAATGCGAGGCGCGGTGAGTTGCTGCAGCAAGGCATCAAAACCACCGCTGGTGAGGAACGCCGGACGGTCGCGCAACAATTGCAGACGGGATTCCCCTGGCTGCAACACGGAGGGGGTAAAACCGCTGAGCTCTTTGCCGACCAGCACGGATTCACCGGTATCCAGGCTCATCTGAGTCTCCCCAGCGTGCACGTAGTTGTAAATGCCAGCGCGGTCCTTGGCACCCTCTGGGACGATGGCCAGCTCGATGTCGGTGCCTCGAATGCCGATCGTGGCGGCCCCCGCGTCGTATTTGACATTCTGCGGATTGGCTTTGGCGATCTGTCCGCTGACCGCACGCAAGGTGCCGGATACCAGGCTGGTGTTGACTGTGTCCGTGCCTTTCTTCTCGAAACGGAACTGACTGATTTTCACCTTGCTGTCTGAACGCACAATCATGGTCGAGTTGTCCTTGAACCGAACCAGCACCTCGGCACCCGCGGCGGTGGTGATCAGGTCCCCCGTGCTCACCGTCTCATTGGCCTTGGCTTCGCGGGTGGTGTTATCTGCCGAGGTCACTGTGGCCTTGCCGGAGACACGCGCCAGGCTGCCCGCCTCCTGTGCCTGCGCACCCAGACTGAAGGCCCAGCCGCCCACGACCAGACTCCAGCCAAGCCAACTGGCCACCAGACGTCGATTCAAACTCTTCATGGTGATGATCCTCGTGATTATTTGCTGTCGAACTTCTTCACGCCGTCCCAGTTGTCGCCGGGCGGATTCAATCGGTAATCGGCTACGCGCTCCAGGTAGATATCCCAGAGTTTTTCCTCGGGTCTGACTTGTTGCAGCGTGGTCAGCAAGGCTTGTGCCTCATCCCAGCGTTGCGAGCGATAGGCTGCCAGCGCCTGGTGCCATTGGTCGAGTTCCTGGCGCATCTGTGCGTCGGCCTCCGAGGTCAGTGCCAGTGGTTGGTAGATGCGAATAGGAATATCTTTGCCCTTGACCCGGACCGAATCGATCTCGCGGTAGAGGATGCCGGTCGACATCTGCACGGTCTCCTCGGACACCAAAATGCCCACGCCGTAATGCCGTGTGATGCCTTCCAGACGCGAGCCCAGGTTCACAGTATCACCCATCACGGTGTAGGCCTTGCGCACCTGCGATCCCATGTCGCCAACCGTCATGTCACCGCTGCTCAGGCCAATGCCTATCGAAATCGAAGGCCACCCTTTGCGGGCAAATTCCTCACGCAACAACAACAAGCCACGCTGCATACGCATTGCCGCCACCACGCCACGGGTCGCATGTTGACTGTCCGGAACCGGCGCGCCCCAAAAGGCCATGATCGCGTCACCGATGTACTTGTCCAGCGTTCCGCCCTCTTCGCGAATCACCTGACTCATGGAGGTGAGGTACTCGTTGATGAAGGCAGCCAGATCCTGCGGGCTCAGGCGTTCGGAGATGGAGGTGAAACCCACGACATCAGAAAAAAGTACCGTCAGGGTTTCCTTCTTGCCGGCCATGCTGTATTTTTCGGGGTCTTCGGCCATCTTGTCCACCAACTCCGGCGGCACGTACTGGCCAAACAACTCAGTGAACTGTCGCTTGGAGCGGGCTTCCACCAGGTAGCCATAGGCCATGTTCACCACGTACAGCGTCAGAATCAGCACCAGCAGACTGGCCATGGGCAGAACCAGTCCCGCCTCCCAGGCCAGGTGGTTGGTGTAGCCCAGCGACCCCACCGAAACGACGACCAGCAGCAGACTCCAGCTGGGCGATAGATTGGCCATCAACAATGCCAGGACCACCCCGAGCACCAGCACGGCCATCCACTCGAGCCCACGCACATACCCCGGCATGGCCTTGAGAGCGCCCTCCTCGGCACTGATCATGCCGGCGATCAGGTTGGCATGCACTTCCACCCCGGGGTAAATGGCACTGACCGGTGTGGACCGCAGATCGGCCAAACCTAGCGCAGTGGTACCTAGCAAGGCGATCTTGTTCTGCAAGGCCTCCACAGGCAACTGGCCGGTGTAGACATCGGCCAGGGAGATGTAGCGGAAACTGCCCGGAGGACCCCGATAAGGAATCAGCACCTGGGTTCGGTCATCCACCGGAATCTGCAATGGACCCACCCCAATCGCTTCCAGCGGGAGTTTGCCCGGCCCAACTGGCTGGCCCTCGGCTTCGGGTAACAACTGCACGCCAGGCAGCATGTCCGGCATACGCCCGAGACGGGTATGCTCCGGGTGCTCGATGCCAATCAAGAGTCGCACCATGGACAGGGAGAGAGACTCGTAGTGCTGCCCTTTGTACTCCAGGTACATGGGCACGCGACGGATCACGCCATCCGGATCAATGGTGGGATTGAAATGACCTGACATGGAGGCACTGGCCATCAGGCTTGCCAGGTTGGCCCCAAAACCGGTGCGCTTGGGGAAACTCGTCTGGTAGGCATCAAAGGCCCCTGGTGGCATGCTGGGATCCGGCAGCACACCGGACTCCAGGGCATCAGCCGCCGAATTGAAATAAAAACCCATGACCACCGGACGGTCCTTGAGCGCCTGTGCAAATTGGGCTTCGTGATCAAGCCGCGGCCGCAATCGCTCCAGCGCCTGGCGGTAAGGCGCCACATCTTTCAGATCACCCTGGGCCAACTGCTGAAGCACTTCCAGGCCGGAGCCTCGGTCTTTTTCGGCCCACACCGAGTCGAACCCGACCAACTTGATCTGATAACGATCGAAAAGGGTGTTGACGATGGTCGCCATCTTGTCTTGTCCCCAGGGCCAACGGCCCAATTCGGGGAGGGCCAGGCTTTTTTCGTCGATATCGAGAATGACAATGTTGGGATCAATGCCACCCGGCAAGGTCAGGTTGAGGTGTGCGTCATAGAGAATGTTCTCAAGCCGATCCATCAGCGGGATCGACAGGCGGCCGGACACCTGGGCCAGCAACACGACCGTGACCAGCAATCCGGCCAGCAGACGAGGCAGCGATTTACGTACACGCACAACCCAGCGCTTCAACCCATCAGTCATCGGACACTTTCAACAGCGTTGGGGGCTTGCTCAGCGAGTTCTCGGTTGAGTGCGTCGATTTCGGCTTGCCGGGCAAGGTGGATACCCAACCACCGACTGGCAGGACTGGAGAACAAGGCACCGAATTCCAGGAACCGCAAACGTCCCTGACGGGTCAACAGCAGCGGTGCCATGGTCGGGTTGCACCGCTCCCATTCCCGGGACAAGCTTTGCGTGAGATCCATCGCTGTCACAGCCAGGGTGCTGCCCAGGATGTCCGCCTCTTGCACCAGCACGGCCAGACAATCGATGTCCTCCACCACAAAAGGCCGATCCAGCACCTGAGCATGCGTCTGGCGCACGCACAATGGATCGGTCCTGAGGATCAGGTGGCGCACCACCTGCTGGTCCTGCTCGTGCAGTCCATTCTGTTGCATCAGAGGTTGCAGGGCTTGAGCCGACCGGGACTCGAGTTGCGCTGGATACTGGTTGATGGTGCCGTCGTGTAGCAAGTCATGCGCCAGCATCGCCAGCATCGCCAGCCATTCATGACGATGGCCTTGTGCGGTTGGCGAGCCCTGTACCGTTCGCTGGGCCTTGAGCAGAAAGGTCATGCACACCAGGGTATCGGCCATGTGCAAGCGGTTGTGGTACTGGGGTTCGCGTCCCTGCCGTTGCAGGCGTGCCCCCTCTTGCTCCAGCCACTGCGCGACTGCCTGTGCACATTGAGCCACAGCCAGTTGGCGTGGGTCATGGGGCTGCAACGCATATCCCAATTGTTGCACGCAGCGCTCAAAGACAAGTCCCAGCCCTGGCCAGCCGCGAGGCCAATACTTCCGCAGGTTGAGCAAGCTCATCTCCAGGGCGCTCAGCATGGCTGCGCCCGCGGAGCTCTGATGGGAAAGCAGACGCGAGTCCATCAACCACGCTTTCGCAATGCGTTGTGCATGCTTTGCTGCAACAGCAATGCTTCAAACACCGCCGTCATGACAGGGGACTGGGCCATCAGCAGTTCCTTCAGACTGGCTGCTGTGATCTGCAAACACACCACCTCACCCTGTGCCTGCGCCGAAGCCCCCCGGATACCGCCGGGCAACATGGCTTGCTCGCCAAACGACTGGCCCGCACTCAGACTGGCAAAGGCCACCCCCGACTTGGCATCCAGCATCTGTACCGTGCCGGACTGGATTACATACAGCTTGTCAGCGGGGTCGCCGGCATTGAAAAGGCGCTCACCCGGCTGAAATCGAATTTCCTGGAAATCGCTCATTTCAATGCCTCAGGCGTGTTTTTCAGGGCCAGGGTGCGCATCACCGCCGAACGCAGAATACCTCTCAACCCAGCGGGCATCTTGGGCAGCAGGACATCCACCTTGTGCATCGCGATCAACCGGACTTGTACAGCGCTGACGGCCACCACCGTCATGCTGTAAGGCAATCCAGCCAACCCCTCGGCCAGTCCAATCACACTGCCCGGCCCGATTCGGTAAATATGGTCACCATCGAGGGCCAACATCTGTCCGGACACAATGAAATAGGCGGCATGTACTTCAGCGCCCTTGGTCACCAGTTTTTGCCGGGCGCTGAATGAGGCCGTACTGAGTTGGGAAGATCCCCACAGCGTGAAGTAAAGACGCTCTTCACTGCTCAACTGCCCCGAACTGTAGAGCTCGAGACTCTTTGGAGAATACGGATCCACCACACCCAGCGCATGCAGGTGTTCGATGTCCACGGAAAAACTGGCGGTCGCTTGCTTGGCTTCCATAACTTCGTCTGCAGTTAAAACTCAGTAACGATACCCGATGTAGGCCCGAAATTGCTGACGATCACGCTCGTGCTGCAACACCAGCGATCCAAACATCGGACCAGACGCCACATTGAGCCCTAGCTGTAGCTGACCCACCGTGCTGTACTCAACCGGCGCAGTGCCGTCACCCTTGAGGGTCAGGTTGTTGTACAGCTGGTAATAAGCCACAAAGGGTGAATACAGTTCGCCCGGCATCATGAGCTGCGCTCCAACACGGGTCTGACGCAGAAAGGTTTCCGAGTTGCCCGTGGAAGCGTACACCGCATCCTTGGTCAAACTGTAACCAGCCTTGAGCATCAGAAAAAACCGACCCAAATCGTGCATATCCGTCAAGCCCACCGACGCCAGACGTCGGTGGTCCACCGGGCTGCTGCTGGTGGTGCTGACATAGTCCATGTGGGAACGCCCGACACCCCAACTCAGGTCGAGGGCCCGGGTCGGGGTGAACTGATAGATCGCATAAGGTGCGAGGGTGAAACCGCTGCCAGTCAGCGTGCCTGAGGTGACGGGCGAAGCGGCTGAGTTGCGTGTGGAGGCAGAGAGGTGGTCTATGGACAAACTGATACCGCCCATCCACGGTCCGTCGCCACGGTATTCCAGGCCCCCAATGCCCAGGGTCACGGCGCCACTGGACGTGATGGGCTCGATGTTGTTGCGGAAGGTGCTGCGCACGGGCGTGGCCCACAGACTCCATGGGCTGTCTTCCGCGGCTGCCGCCTGTCCCCTGAGACCTTGTCCGGTGTCAGACGCTTCACCCAGGCGCCAGCGGTACACCCCCATGCCACCCATCATGGACGACAAATAAGAAGCGGACAGCGCATTGGCCGTGGTGGTGGAGACCACTTGGGACACCGCCGACAAATTGGATTTCTTATTGTTGCCCTGCGCTTGAGCTAGCGGCCCCTGGAGCGCAACGCCCAGCAAACAGAGTCGTATCAGTTGTTTCATAAGGAACCTTCAATGCTGTATCGGAAGAAATCAGGGGGCAAACAAAAAGCGTTGTGCGCGCGTCATCCCATCCATGGGTGTAGCCTCAAGGAGTGTGTGCAAGGTGAGGAGATTTTCGGCCTGGCCAACAGCCAATGACGCGTATTCACTTCTGACTTGAAACACAATCTGGATGGCATTGGCCACATCTACCGAAGCGCGCACCCCGCCCTGGAAACTGCGCGTATTGGCCTCGACGCTCAGTTGCGCCGCCTCGATGGCCTCCTGCTGCGCCTTGAGAAGCTCGAAGCCAGAGTTCAATTGCGACCACATGCGCTCCACCTCGACACGCACCTTCTCCTCCGCCTCGCGACGCGCCTCCAGAGCCTTCTGATAATTTTCCTGGGCAGTCTGGTAACCGACCATCGTCGAGGCCTGCAGGGGCATGTTCACCACCAGGCCGGTGGAGGTATTGGTGAGGTTGTTCGAGGTGCTACTGATGTACGAAGCCGACAAGGTCGGAAGCATGGCCCCACGGGCGCGCTCCATATCCAGTTGCGCAACTCGCTCGCTCATGCGAGACGACTGTACCCCGGGGTTACCCTCCAGTGCACGGTCAATGCATGCTTGCAATGCGGGCAGCGAGAACGCCTGTTGCGTAGCGGCCAGTTCAAACGCACTGGCACTGGGTCGCTCGCCCACGATCGCCGCATACTGTCGCAAGGCGGAATCAATCTGGGTACCTAGCAACAGATGCTGAGCCTTGGACTGCGCAATCTTGACCTCCAGATCGCGCAGGTCTGTCACGGTTCCCTGACCCAGCGAAAACAACCGCCGAGCCCGATCCGCCTGCTGCGTCAATGCATCCAGCTTGGACTGGTTGAGTCGCTTGTTTTCCTGGGCGAGCACCACCGCCGTGGCCGCTTTGAACAATCGCGAGGCCAAATCATTTTGCTGCGCCATCAGGTTGGCCTGTGCATAAGCGATGCGCGGATCCTGCATGCGCAGTGAGGCCCATTTTTCGGCACTGAGCAGGGGTTGCGTGATCGTCACGGTGCGACGACCGGAGACGTCATTTTGTAAGCGCTGCGTGTTGTAGTTGGCTTCCGGATAAAAAGCCACACGCGACTGGTCAGCCAGACTCAGGTTGACGCCCCTGTCGGCCACCGCACCGCGGTAGCGAGGATCAAACTGCATTGCTTTTTGAAAATCGGTGACCAAATCAATGGCCCAGGCCGGTTGAGTCAGGAGCATCAGTGCCCCGCTCACCCAACTGCCCCATTTGCGAACAATTGACAAACTCATGAACCGTCTCAATCTTTGAAAGCCACTGCCATCTTGTCAGTCAGAGGCTTGAGCCAGTAGCTCATGAACGACCGCTCGCCCGACTTGACCACCACATCCACCGGCATGCCGGGCTGAATTTTCAACGTCCCCAGCAACTGCAAGCCTTCCGGGGTCACTTCCACTTGCGCGAGGTAATACTCGGGCTCATTCGGGTTGGTCACAGGCTCCTTGTCGGCCCCGACCACCTTCACGACACCGGGCACCACCGGCGTGGTGGACTGGTTGAAACTCACAAATCGCAAATCCGCAGGCATCTCCGGTGTGACCTTGTCAATGATGAGCGCGGGAATTTTCGCCTGGATGATGAGGCGCTCCTCTTCGGGCACGATCTCCATCAACGTCTGCCCAGGCGAAATCACCCCTCCCACGCTGAAGACTTTCAAGCCCACGATGCTGCCCGATACCATGGCACGCACCTCGGTCAACTCGCGGTCAAACTTGGCGGCATCGAGTCGCCCGAGTAAGGCATCTCGATTTTTTTGCGCCTCCTGCAACTGCTGGTGGATGTCTTTGAGCAAGGCACTTTGCAATTGTGCTTTTTGTAACTGGGCCCGGGCCAGATCAGCCTGTGTGCTGGCAATACTGGAGTCGAGTTCGCTTTTCTGCCGCTCCGCCTGGTTGGCCTGGTTCTGGGGCACGAAGCCCCCCCGAGCCAACTCGATGGTGTTCACCATTTCCTGCTGCAAGCTCTTGAGTTGGATGTCCCTCGACTCCAGCACCCGGCGTAAGCCCCGTATCTGCTCATCCAGGCCCGCGGTCTGTGCCTCGTATTCGGCGCGTCGAGACTGAAACAATTTGGTCTGCAATTGTTTGGCTTCTTTGACGGCTGCCTGACCTGCCTTGAATCGACGCCCGAGTTCATCGCTCCACACGATCGGTCCGAATTGATTTTGCTCAGCACGCAATCGCGACTCCGTTGCCAGCAAATTGATGTATTGCAACTCCACGCCCGCGAGTTCAGCGTCTGACTTCAGCGGGTTGATGCGAAGCAGCAGATCGCCCTCTTTCACCCGCATGCCTTCACGGATCTGAATGGACTGCACCACCCCGCCCGACGGGTGCTGCACAGCCTTGCGATTGCCCAGCACGCTCACCGACCCCTGCACCGACACGCCTGCATCGATCGGGGCCCAGAACGCCCAAATCAAGAACAGCAGGAAGGCCGCCAGAAACCAGATTGCCGCCAGTCGGCGCAATGGAGACTCCTTCACAAGCACGGGCTCAATATCCCGCTGCGTCAGTCGGTTCAGGTCGTAGGGATTCCATCCCTCGAACCAGCGCGATGTCTGTTCCGACAGGTTCATGGTCTCACCTCCCCTTCTGTGCCCGTGGAGGGAGCCACTGCAGGCCGATCATCGGCGGCCACCACCTGCAGTTTGCGAAGGGCCTGCATGATCTCCTGGGCGTCGCCGAAAGCCACCTGACGGCCATCGCGCAACAGCAGCATCCGGTCCACCAGACCGATCAGCCTTGGCCGGTGGGTCGTCAGGATCACGGTCGAGCCAGCGGACTTGAGTGACTGAATGGCATCCATCAAAGCCTGCTCGCCTTGTTCGTCGAGATTGGAGTTGGGTTCATCCATCACCACGTAACGAGGCATGCCGTATAAGGCTCGGGCAATGGCCAGTCGCTGGCGTTGACCGCCCGATGGCGTGAACCCAGTGTCACCCAAAGGTGTGTCATAGCCTTTGGGAAACGTCAGGATCGTCTCATGCATGTGGATGGCCTGTGTCGCAGCCACCACCTGCTCGGCCCGAACTTCCCCCAGGCGGGCAATGTTTTCTGCGACCGTGCCCTCGTGAAAATCGATCTCCTGAGGCACATACCCGATCAAGGGACCAACTTCGTCGTGACTCCAGTCGCTTAACTCCACCCCATCCAGGCGCACGGAGCCCTGCGAAGGACGCCACACACCCAACAGTAATTTGACCAATGAAGTCTTGCCAGCAGCACTGGGACCCACGATGGCCAGCACCTGACCTGGCTCCAGAGCAAACTGGATATCCGTCAACACCGGCTTGTCGCTGCCCGGTGGCAAGGCGCTGGCAGCGCTCACCGCCAAGCGTCCGGTGGGAGGTGGCAAGGCCATGCGGGGCGCACGATGACCCGCATCGTGTTGCATCAACTCGGTGAGTCGCTCATACGCCTGACGCGCGGCCACAATGTCCTTCCAACTGGCGATGAGTTTCTGGACGGGTGCTACCGCCTTGCCAATCAGCATTGAAGCCACGATCACCATACCGCCTGTGATCAAGTTCTCCATCGCCAAAAAGACCGCCAGGCCCAACTGCAGAGAGGGCAAGGCCTTTTGCAAAAATCCGGAGACGCCACCCAGCAAGCCCGAAGCTTCGGACGCATTGACCTGATGAGTGAGAAACTGGCGATGCTGGGCATACCAACGGTTGCGAACAGCACGCATCATGCCCAAGGCAAGCGCCGTATCCGCTTGCTTGAGGCCATTGGCCGCCACACGCGAAGCTTCGGCATTGGCGTTGTTGGCCTGCTTCAACATGGGTGAGGTCCAGCGCAAGGTGATGATGGACAGCACCACCATGAGCAAGGCGGCCGCCGCGGCAAACAGCGCCAGGTAGGGGTGAAACAAGGCAGCGATCAGGATGAACACCACGCCAAACGGAGCATCCATGAGCGCCAGCACCGGCGTACCCGTCATGAACTGGCGAAGCGCCACCAAGTCGCCCAGTACCTGATGGACATTCACATTGCGTCGGTCGACAAAGCGCCGGAATGACGCATCGAATACGTCAGCGGCCAACTCCCAGTCAATCCGCAATGACAGACGCACCATAAGGCGAGCCCGTATCCACTCCAGTGCCGACCAAAACACGTAAAACCCCAGCACCACGAGCGTCAGCGACACCAGTGTGACCCCGCTGCGAGAAGTCAGCACCCGGTCGTAAGCGCTCATCATGTACAGCATCGGGGTCAATCCGATCAGATCAATCAGGAACGTCAGACCGAACGCCACTCCCAGGGTGCGACGGCACTGCGACAGCACGTCCCGCAAGGTACGTTCCTGGTCATCCGTCGAGGCAGCCACAGGGGTCACAGACATCGTCATCCACACACTTTCCAAAGTCAGGCCAGCGGCTTGGTCAAGGGATCATGGTCGAGCAGTTGGCTCAGATCCTGCGGATCCGGTCCGAGCAGTTGTGCCTCCACTGCGCCACTGAGTGCCGACACCAATGCCACGGATTGCACCGAAGAAATACCGGGAGCAGAGGACGCCTGGGCGGACTGCACGCCGTCTAGCTGATCCACGCCCAGCGCGCTCAGTGACGACAGGATGGCTTGCACCATTGGGTCGCCTTCGGACTGCCCTGACAACAAATCGTTCAGCACTGCATTGTCCATGACCAGCTTTGCCCCGTGCTCGGAGAACATCGCCGGATTGGTCCCGGTTCGTTGACCTTGCAAGATATCCAGCAATTGAGCCAGTTCATTGCGGGTGAATGACTCAATACCCAGATTCACGGTGGCATGGCCACTCAACTGCACCTGATCCACCCCCATTTCAGCCATGTCTTTCAAGCTGAGATGCATTTGCGAATTCACACCCCGCGTCTGAATCGTCACCTGGGCCTGCGCATCAGCTGTCAGCCAACCTGAGGCCATGAGAACGCCAGCCAGATCATCGCCCAGGGTCACCGATTCGGCACGGCCTGCATGAACAGCCCCGAATCCCGCGGCGGACAGGGCATTCACCAGATCCTGTCCTGTGAGCACCCCCGGCTTGAGTTGCTCGGCAGCGGCGACCAGGGCCGATGCGCCCTTGTAGGTATCGAAGAAGACGTCAGCCAGGTTGTGCACCAGACCATCGTCCGTGTGATAGGCCGACAGCAGGCCCACCCAGTTGCCATGGTCCAGTGAGGTACCCATACGGGGGTTCAGGTCGAGTTGAACGAGGCGGTGATCCTCCAACGTACTGATTTCATCCGCTTCGCTGATGCCATTGCCATTGGCATCCTGCCATAACCCCAGCGACGTGAAGCTGGCATCGGCGGCGTTGATGACGCCATCGGTGTTGGTATCCAAGGCGGCGAGTGCTTCAAACCCATTGGATGCGAGAGCTCCCGTCGGTAACACGGTGCCGGCGCCGAAAAGCTCGGCGCCGTTGTCCACCTGGTGATTGCCATTGAGATCTCGAATCAAGAAGGCATCCGAGGAGGCAATCCACCCTTTGAGTACCACGGGGGTCGTGGGCGTCAGCTGGAACAGGTGTTCCGATGCCTGAGTCGACGTAAAAACGCCATCGTCATTGAGGTCCAGCACCAGCGGCGAGACTCCGACAAATACGGGCATCTGCGAGAAGCTTGCGGCGTCAACCCCCTCCATATTTTGAATGGCGGCATTGGTGTTGAGGGCACTGGTAGCCCCTGCGGAATAACTCAGGTTTACTGAAGAATTGCTCGAGATCGTCGAGGCCAGGGTCAGCACAATTTGGTTACCTGCCACACTGAGTGAGGACACGATCACCGATGCATTGTTCACCAACGCCGAGAAAGCGCTTGGTGATGGCGCATGCGCACTATCCAGGGCCGTATCATAGGACAGCACAATCTGCGTACCCATGGCTTGAGCCGATTGCAAAGTTGGCCCGCCCAGGTTGGCCGTGGTTCCGTTCGCGGTTCCGTTCGTGGAGCCCGCCATCTGCTGCAATCCGACCAGAGCGGTCAGGTCGACCGCAGACCGAACCTGCGAATTCATGCTCGACAGCAACGCCTGGTTTGTCGCATCGATGCCCAACGTGCCCAATACCGCCGAGCTGCTCAAATCAAGTGTGGTGGTGCCAGTGCTCAACTGATCCACTTTGCCCGCCAGCAGGCCGAGCGCCGTGCTGGCACCGCTTGCGCCACCCGCCTGTTGCGCTGCGACGCCCAGCACATTCAGGACTTGCACGGAGGCTTTTTGTACCGTCAACGCGGCGGCCTTGTCGGCCTGAGCCGCCGTGCTGTTTTGCAAGACGGCAAAGGGATCGAAAGTCGCAAGGTCAACCGATCCCACGCCCAGCACCTTGGCTACATCGGTTTTCGCCTGATCCATCATCGTTTTGAGGTCAGTCGAAGACGGCGCAGCATTGGCATGCGAGCTCTTGTAGGCAGCCACTCGTTGAGCCACCAGTGAAGCCACCATCGTTGTCAACGGCGTGATCACGCTGTAGCCGGCTAGCGCCACCAGCTTGCCAGAGAACGGCAAGTTGGTGGACATATCCGTCCCCCCTGAGGCCACGATCGGCACACCTGCCGTGTTGACTGGCAGCACATAGGCACCATCCGTTCCAGAAAGCGTCCAGGCCTCACCCTCGCCCGTGTCCCATTTGCCGTTCTGGTTCGTGTCCGTCGAATTGAGCGAGCCATCTCCGTTGGAATCCAGGAACACCTGTGCCCCGGAGATGTAGCCATCAATCACCTTGCCTGATGTAGAGGGGGCTGTCACCGTGATCTTGACCTCACCCTCGTCCCACGTCCCGTTCTGGTCGGTGACGGTGTAGTGGGTGAAGATGGTCTTGGTCTGCCCGGCCATGAGAGTGCTGTAGGCGACATCTGACGTA
>Ga0078894_10000888_pt1 | contig 21510 bp, 10 predicted proteins | sample LauGreSu1BDMLBSD_2_FD_67506 | JGI IMG/M metagenome (GOLD analysis project Ga0078894, IMG submission 67506) | Freshwater lake microbial communities from Lake Michigan, USA - Su13.BD.MLB.SD (version 4) (version 4) | ecosystem: Environmental > Aquatic > Freshwater > Lake | place: Lake Michigan... | reverse complement strand
TTCTCAATACTAAGAAGAATATCAACTTCTTCTTGATTGAGAAAGTCAGACGCGACAGCAAATTTAGATAGAACGCGATTATATTTGATGACTTGAGGCATAACAAACTCCACTGCATTAGTGCATGAATATAGAATTATAACTTATTTATTCGATTGTTACAACTATTTGCCCACCTGGAGGCACTGTGACTGGATAGTTCTTGTAATCGATTTCTTGATTCTCAAAGTAGTAACTAATTTCTTGTGCTGGAACATAAGTTCCAGGAGCACAAACCGCGCCACCTGGGAAGTAAACACCAAATGCATATCCAGGCTCTCCAGGAGTGCCTGGAATTGGGAAGTTATATGTACTTGCACTTCCTGGATTATAAGATGATGCAAAGTTGCCAGAATAACTTCCAGTAAAGTTTCCAGTATATGTTGCAACATTACCAAGATTATATCCACTTATCGTATTACTTTGATACGTTGCTGGATTGCCAATGTTATAACTTGGTGGTGGAGCAGCATTATATCCTGTTATGTTATTGCCGCCATACGAAGCAGGATTTCCAGGATTATAGTTCGCGTTATTGCTTATATAACTTCCAGTTCCAGTATTTCCTGAGTATCCACCAGCGCTGTTACCAGTATAACCAGAAGGATTGCCAGGATTATATGTCGCAGCATTCGAGCCAGCATTGTAATTTTCAATGTTATTGCCTGTATAAGATGCAGGATTACCTGCATTATAATTCTCTGTATTGCCGATATAATTGGCAGGACTACCCACATTATAATTTGCTGTATTTGTTGCTGGAGATGGCGTACAGACGTAGTCTACTTCATAGTATTGAAGTCCACCAACTGTACTGTTTATAACACCATTTGTTGTTGATGCTGGCGCTGGGCAAGTTGGATTTGAACCAGAAGCATAGTTTGTATCACTTACAAATACTGAATACTCTAGGTCTTGTCCAGGAGCAGAAATTCTTTTTTCTACTTCATAGTAAATTGTTGCGTTCCAGTTCACAATTCCACTTCCAGCATTGTAACCAGAAATATTCGTTGGGTTATACCCACCAGTCAAAGTATTTCCAGTGTAATTTGTTACAATAGCATTATAAGAAGCTGTGAAATTTCCTGTAAACGATGAACATGTTCCTGTATTATAATTAGCATTACCTGGAACCGCTGGTGGTATTTCTGTATTTCCAGAATATGTTGCAGGATTACCAACGTTATATGCTCCAGTATCTGTGCCAGGAGTTTGAGGAGTAAATCCAAAAGAAGTATAGTAAACATAAACAGCTGTTGGACCTATGCTTCCATCACCATGATCTGCGAAATTGAGATATGCATTTAGCGGACTTGGTAATGGTCCCATACCATTTTGTGGATAAGGACCAACTGGATCGTTAGGAAATAAAACATCAAGGTCAACCGCAGCGACATAAAATGATGCTGACCAGTACACTCCACCTGGTATTGGTGAATTGTAAACCGCAGTAGTCGGGTTATATGTTGCTGGATTTCCTGGATTATATGCCATTAGCCTACAAGAACTCCATCAGCAAAATAGTTTGGGCTAGATTTGTTTTTATTTGTGAAGGTGTAAACCTTTTCTGTTATATTTACATTACCAATAGAAACAACTTTGAGACCATTTCCATCTTTATCAACAAATCGATCTCCCACCTCAACAAAATGGATATTTGTCATATTCTTATAACTTGCAAGCGTCTTTGTAGGATCGATTGATGACCATCCTTTGTTTTGTACAAAGAATGGGTGATCGTCTGTCGCACGAATAACTTGACCAGTTTCAAGAATATACTCAAAGATTTCTGTACGAATTGGAGCAAGCAATGTATCAACCTCATTAACTTCCAATTCATTTGTAGACTCATTGAATGAAAGAATTTTATCACCAATGACAATCTCTTCAATCGGTTTTGTGGATAGATCAGACATTGTGACAAGCGTTCCAGCAACAAAGCAGCATGATCCTCCACCACCACCGCTTGGTGCATTGTAACCAGCAATAGTATTTCCAGTGTATGCTTGACATGTTCCTTCGTTATAAGTTGCAGGAGTGCCACCACTATTTACTGGATTTCCTGGATTGTAAACTTGAGTGCCAGTATTATAGACTGGATTACTTCCTGAAGAATTGTATGTATCGATGTTATTTCCTGTATATGTTCCAGGAACTCCAGAGTTGTAGTTTGCAATATTTCCTGGATTGTATGATTGTGGATTTCCAGTATTGTAATTTGCATTTCCAGCAGCATTATATGTGTGAATATTATTATTAATATATCCTGATGGAGTTCCTGGATTATAGTCTTGACTTCCAGGATTATATGTTTGCGTTCCTGTATTGTATCCAGAAACTGTATTTTGATGATATGATGCAGGATTTCCTGTAGAATATAATGGATTTGATCCGCCAATCGGATTGTATCCAGTAATTGTTGCTCCAGAACAATCTAGACCCGCAACATTACCAGGTGTATAAACTGCAGTATTTCCTTGGAAACTGGCAATATTTCCTGCATTGTAGTTGGCGCTTGGAGTATTATAGTTTGCGTTATTATCCGCATAAGCGTTTGCATTTCCAGCAGTATAACCAGATGGATTTCCTGTGTTATAGTTTGCGCTGTTTCCAGTATAGCCGCCAACAATGTTTCCACTATAAGAAGCAATAGTGCCTACATTATATGTAGAAGCAGAACCTGGATTATATCCAGAAATATTAGTTGGATTATATGTTGCTGGGTTCCCAGGATTATATACTGCTGTATTTCCAGTATATGTTGCTGGAGTTCCAGGTATTGATGGAGAACATGAATATCCGATGTTGTAAAAATACACCATTTGCCCGCCACCAACAACAAATCCTGGAAAATTTGGGAAATTTGTTGGCGTTACTGTGGAATAATTTTCTTCGGCAGGGCATCCTACTGACGTTCCTGTTCCTTCAAATGCAATTTGTTGATAATAATAGTAACCTTCATCAAAAAATGTTTCAATAAGTAAACCATACCAATTTACTGTTGGTGGATTATACGTTGAAGGATTTCCTGGATTATATCCAGAAATATTAGTTGGATTATATGTTGATGGGGTTCCAGTATTATATGCTGCACTATTGCCAGAATACGATGCAATATTATTTGTACCAGGAACATAACTTGCTACACTTCCAGGCGTATATGTGGCAGTTCCAGAATTATATGCAGCAATATTTCTTGGATTATAGCCACCTGGAGTTGGCGCGTTATATGTTGTCCCTACACCAGTATTGTATCCAGAAATATTACCTACAGTATAACCAGCGATGTTTCCTGTGTTATATAATGCACCACCAGATCCTCCAGCATTATATCCAGTAATGGTTGGAGGATTATAAGATGTGGCGCACGGATTATAGTTAGCGTTATTGCCACCACTTGCGGGAATTGGTGTGTTTCCAGTATATGATGCAGGATTACCAAAATTATAATTTGCGCTGTTTCCAGTATATGTTGCTGCAACACCTGGATTATATGATGCTGGATTTCCTGCATTATATGATGCAGCACTATTGCCTGTATATGTGGCAATATTTCCAGGAACAACGCAATTGCCTGAGCCACCACGCCCAGAAACAGTCATTCTGTTTCTGCCATATGGCACACTCATTGTTCCATGAGTATTGAAGACAGTGCTTCCACGCTGCGCGCCAGAAACCCATGTCTTGACTAACTCATCAATTCTTTTTGGCATTTTATGCTATTATCTGAAATCTTTTACTGCCAATGTTCCAACATATGTTGAACCACCGTCGTATGTTGTAAATGTCCAAAGATCTTTGCTACTTGCTCCAGTGGTTGCAGGAGGAATTGATCCACCAGACCAATAAACCGTGTTAGCAAAACTTATAGTTCTGCCACCTGTACCATCTTGAATTAGAATAAGAGAGAATGTCACAGAAAGACCATTTGATGGTGCATTTCTAAACGTAAATACTGAGGAAGCGTTCAGTGTATACTTGAACCAATTTGATGATGTCAAATCAACTGAAATTGCTCCACCAGTAGTTGAACTCTCAATATAATCCTTTGTAGATTTGAAGTTTGCAGTAATGTTGCCCATAACAACATTTGCTGGGAGATTATTGTATTCAATCTTCCAGGAACCTGCGGTTTCATCCCAGTGAAGATCAGCATTAGCTGTTCCTGCAGTCTGTCCACGGCGAACACGGAAATATCCATCACCACCAGAAGATGATGAGAATCGAAGAACGTACTTGTCACTATCACTTACAGATGGTGCAAGAATAGGATCTTCAACTGTCAAGGTCTTTATGTATGCGTTTGTTATATTTGCGTTTGAAATATTCGCTAATTGACGAACAACTAGATTGCCTGTTGCAGTATTACTTGCAACATTTAGATTATATGCAAATACATTATTAGTTACATTCAGTGTACCAGTAACGTTTACATTTGCAAAAATATATGTGTGTGGATGGATGTTGAGTGTCACACCACCAGAGGCATTAGCGATGTTCATCGTATCGCCAACGTTGATTCTCACAGTTTGAACATTTACATTGAGTGTTCCATGCGTAGCATTAGCAACTGTGACATTTGCACCATAGAATACAGTATTTGTATTGACTGCAAATAGATCCGTTGCACCCATGCGGCGAAATTTGATATCACCAGCGTCGACATAAAGGTGATTCGAAGAATTGTCAACTTCGATATTGAATACTGTGAGAGTGCCGTCGATATTCGTGTCATCTTTGACATCAAGTACAACACCACCGCTGGCATTGTTTATGCGAACATAACCACTCTCAATGATAACATTTCCAGCGTACTTGTAAAAATCACCACGAGCAATCTCATTGACGTCATCTCTCAACAGATTTGTTGAGATGCGCCATTGATTAAATGTATTGCTTGTAGTTGTTTCCCCAACGTTTATTGTATTTGCCATGTTATTTCTCGCCGCCGACTGCCTTCAGTATTTGAGTTAGCATATTTTTCATTTCTGAAACCTCAGATTTCAGAGTATTTATTTCTTCTTCTACCATCTTAGATCGTCGCAATTCAGCCATCTTTTGTTGATGTTTTGCGACTGATGATTTATTTGTGTTCAGTATTGCAAAATTATTCATATCCTTTACATAATCTAGATTATCACTCACTCTTGCTTTTTCACTCATATTAGCCCTCTGGAACAGCAGTAATTCTTAGGTTTTTGACTCTTGGAATCAATGATTGGTCGCTAGTAATCATACACACCTTGATTTGGAAGTGCTTGAATGTTCCACCGATTGGATAAGAAACGCCATTCTCAATATAGTTGATTTTATTTTCATCAAGAGATGGTCGATATTCTAGCCCAATAAAGGTATTTGTATTTCTAGAATAAACATCTTTCACCTTGCTCATCAACTTCCAGCTCTTATCTCCAATTGTTTCTGGATCATCTCCAGAACGAACTTTATAGTACACGAGAACATCAGTTCCTGTTGGACGAATTGCGTCCATGAATACTCTCAAGTCTCCAGATTCGAATCCATCTTCTAGAACAATTTCTCTTGTAACATATTTCGCAAGAATATTACCACCACTCTTTCCATCTTCACCAGAAACAACTGCAGTTGCAGTTACATTTCCAGTTGGATTTGTTGGTGCATTGACAGCCACTGTTGGAGTAGTTACATAACCACTACCCATATGAGTCAGAACAATCGCATTGATCTTATTTGCACCGTCAGTATTTGCAACAGCAAATCCAGCTGCACCAGATCCACCGCCACCAGAGATAGTGATCGCATATAATCCAATATTGTATGTTGGATTTGGGAAATATGCGCTCTTGAATGCAAGTGCTGCAGTATTCACAGTATTGTTTGAGCTGCCAACTACGATATTTGGAGTATTTGTATATCCAGTACCATAGTTTGTGATTGCAATTTTAGTATTTGACAATCCAGCATTATTGATTGAGAAGGTCGCTGCAGTAATTGCAAGTCTCTCTAAATTCAATATTGGTGAAATATCGGAATCAGAAGATGACATATCGACAGTTAGTAGAACGCTATTTGCGTTTCCTTGAATCAATTTTCTTCTGTTGATTGAGTTTTTAGCAGACTTATCAAGCAATGTTCCAAACTCAACTGGTCTATTTGGTTCAAGGTCAACACCAATGGTTTCGCGATCTAGAGTTGCAGAATACACGCCTTTCATTTTATAATCGATAAGTCCAACAGGGAAACTCAAATCAGTTGATGTGAGCATCACACGATCAATATCGATATTCGCAACTGGTGGAGCATCTAGATTGAACGTTACACTGCCAGAACTATCAAAAACTGCCTTGTTTAGAACAAACATCAAATCTTGATTTTGATATGGCGTCCATGTCGTTGAGTTTTGTGATCGGAAGAATGATCCAGCATACGGCTGTTCTGAAATACGAACAGTAGATGTTGTACCAGTTCCAAGAACATCAGCACCAAGTTCAGCAATGAACAACTCATAATCTGGAGAGTCTGAGCCAACAAGGATTGCATACTCGCGATTTGGTTCTAGGAACACAGGATCGTCAAATGTAAACTTTGTGCTTGTTGTTGGATCATTTGTGCTTGGGAGAGATGATACCTTTACATCCTTTGTATTTACAGACTTAGATGCAAGATACTTCTTTGTTGGATATCCGTTTTCTACTTCTGCAATTCGAACAGTTACAGGAAGTTGTAGAGAGCCTCTTGTCAAAGTTACAGAATTCTTTTCATAAGTTGCAAGAGATGGCTTGCTCTTGAAGAAAAGATCAATAGAGGTACAGTATAGACCATAATCCTGCTTATTTGATTTTGGCTTTGGCACAAAGAATGTCTGCGCCATGCCATCGCCTAATGGGATTCTTGGAATTGTTGATGCTGTTGACCCAGTAACTGGAGGCTTTACTGGTGTTCCAGTTGCAGGTCTATCAGAAGGAGATGATGGAGCAACAGCGGAATTACCATCCGTTTCTGGTAGTGGTGATAATACAGGTGTTGTCTGAATACGCTGTGTCGTTTGTAGAATACCAGAAGCAGCATAAGTCGCAGCAGCACGCATTCCAAAATCTGGATCATTATAACGAACAGTGTCTGTTATCGTAAAGATACGATTTCCTGTTTTGAATTTGAATCCAGGGAACGATGGGATGTGAAATAATCCAGAGACTGCGCCATACTCATCGACAATTTGATTTCCGATAGAATATCGTGTTGTCGCGTCTGGTGTAAATGTTAGTGCACCTCCAAGACTTACGACTGTTGTATTTGCAACAGTAGAGGTGCCTACAATAGATCTTGACTCACCAACACCAGTTCCTGAACAGAAGTAAATCAAATTTCCATTGATTGTTCCACTATTGTCAAGGTTATTCAAGATAATTGTGGTAGAGTCAGAATTATTATTTGCAATCACACCAGATGAATGCTTATAAGAAAGCACTCTGCAATTTGCAGTAGAGGTGTTTTGAATACTTCTGATAAATGGAATTACACTTGTGTTCGTAGAATAGAATGATGTTCCAATATAACTTGTTGCATTTACAGCTGGAGCAGATGTATTTGACGCATTCCAAATATATGACGAACTAGAGTTTGCTTCAAATTCGCCATAAATTGGTTCAATTGCAATCATTCCTTGTGCATTGATATACTTCATGATTCCACGGAATGTTGCTCTATCATATCTCTGAGCTGAGTCAGATGTCTGATACACAATATCTCCTGGACTATATGAATTTGCAGCAACTGCAAGAGTACCAGCAACAGCAGCAATGTTTAGATTCAAATAATTTTGTTTCAAGTATACGATATTTGGACCAGATGTTGCTAGGACTGAGGCATATGAATTTGTGAGAAGAGAAATGACACCCTCTCCAGGATAAAATACATCAGCGGTTACAGTATCATTTATAGAAACAACATTGGCTCGAGCATATGCAATCTTTGTGTTTGCATTCGCAGCATAAACTTGAGCACCCTCATTGAACATACCAGATATATTTCTGAGAATTAGTTCGTCTGCAATACTGCTTTCGATGATGGCAACAAATGTATTACTTGTATAACTATCACCTTGATACAAATAGTCATTTTGAGTTATTGTTGTATTCGCGCCAGAAGAAACGCTTCTGCTGTCTGTATACTTGAGTGCCTTTTTGGCATCAATAACTACTTTATTTGATGACTGACAGAAACCATTTACTGCAACGTCATCGAAGAACATTCTTGCAGTTTTATAAGGCTTCATGTTGTAAGCCAAAAATTCAACTTCTCTCCCTCGGATATAAGGGATCAAATTTGTGTCGACGACAACTTTACCAGTCTGTGTTGTAATTGCCATATTTTTTCTCTATTTACTATTAGTCTCTATCATTCTCTATCATAATCATAGCGTTCAAGTTCTGCCTTTCCGCCACCACCGCCTGAATCAAGCGTGGCTGCACTATCTAGATTCAATGGAGGTAGAACTGTTGGAACAGATGATTCATAATTTGGCTCAGGTTGAATAATTGTTATTTCTGGTTCAATTGGAGCAGGTGCCCAATATGATTCATTGAACAATCCACCATTTGAGAATAAATTACCCGCACTAAAACCAGTTGCACCAAAGGTGAAATTTACGCCAAAATTGATTGGAGAAATTCTAAACCATGGGTCAAATTCGAATCCACCAAACTCTGGGTATGATGGGAGAATATTCAAATCTTCATTTGCAGGTTTTCTATCTCTGCCATCATCAATAATTGGTCTGAATGGATCTTCTGGTGCAATGATAATAATATCATCATTGCTTGTTGGAGGTGGTGGAAGGAATGGATTGGTGATGATAATGACATCACTATTTCCTGTTGGTGGAGGTAGAGTTGGTGGAGCAGGTGGCTCAATTACTTTCTCTCTGATTACAGTTTCTTTTTCAATAATCTTTTCTGGAACTGTGATAACTTCTGGTTTCAATGTTTCTGAAACCCAAGTATCTGTTTCTGGGGTGAGAACAATGCTTCCATTGAACTGCCCAAATAAGAATGGTTGAACAGAAACTGCCTTATCAGAAGCAAGACTTTGTACAATTGCTGGTTCTTCACTGTAATTCAAGCATACTGTTTTACGATTGAGTGCTGTATTCTCTCTATCGATAGTCTTTAGTCCCAAGGAGAAAACCTTCATTGCAGGAATCATGAATCCATTTTCAAGAGCAACATTGAAGTCTGGGCTCTTATAATCAACGATGTTGAAGTTGGTGAAATTCTCACCAACAATACCGTATTTCTCTTTCTCAGTGCCATCTTCATATTGAGTTTTATCTGCCATCGCAAGTTTTTCAACATTGTTCAGCGATGTGAAGAACTCAACTCTCTCAAGTCTTTTATCCATAGATGCAATATCACGCATCGTATAGCGACGATTTTCACGATACTTCATACGAACTTCACGAACATCTGCCACGTATGGTGGTAGATACATTGTATACAAAGTCATTGAATCATCAGTATCTGCGGGTGGTAATGGCTGCGCTGCAGCTTTACCCTTGATAACTCTGAACTCTTTATCTTTTGACAATACAAGTTTGTCGATACGAGGTAGATAATAATCATATGAGAGTTCAGATGTTTCATCAGGTGAAGGAATTTTAGGGATTGTATACCCACCTGATCCATCACCCAATGTTTGAGTTGCTCTGAAATCTAAACAATCTCTTAGATTATAAACTGTGCCTGTTGAAGATGTATAGATCGGAATGATTCCATTTGTATAGTGACTCTGTGGATATGAGTCTACTGAGAAGAACGTTGTCTTATCAGAAACCTCAGAGTAAATATGCTCATAATAATCCACATGAACCAATAGTTTTGCAATTGGTGAATCATATCCATCCTTCAAGATGATCTTGGCATGATCATAGCGATCATCTCTTTGACCATAATCGACATAGAAATTGTTCGTAATATCACGAACGTTATTTGCATCTGGATAATGTGTTGTATTTCCAGCAAGAATCTTATTGATCTTTACGACATCAGGAACAAACAAACTGATTGAATCGCCAGGGCGAACAGTATTGAACTGCGTGTTTCCTAAGAATACTAGTCCTTGCGCTGTGTTGATGTTTGCAGCGGTTCCAAAATTCGAAACAGTAACTGTCACAGTACCATTTTCTGCTACAGGATATGTGAAGTTAGAAGAAGTTCCAGAGTAATCAGTATTACTATAGAAATTCTTAGTTCTAATTCTATCTTCTGCATCATTGACTTTCACAGAAACAATAATATCAACTGCAGTTATGTCTGCGATATTTGTCTTGACTTTCAAAGATGATGAAGAGACTTCTACGTTTGATGCAGTAAGTTGAATAACCTCACCGTTTGAGTAGATGGTATTTCCACCATTATTTCTTACAACAACGATTAAATTATCTTGAACAGATCCAGTTGATTGTGCCCATGGGATTGACTCATAACTTTCAAGACCATTTCCTTGAGAAATTGTAAACTCACCAACGGTAGAGTTATTGCTACGACCCAAAATAATCTTATTGTGCACATAGTCAACATTCTGAAGTGTTGATCGCTTTGCATATGTTCTTGGTAGTCTGAAAACTAATGCTTTCTTTTGTGTGTCTTCAAACGAAGTCTCGCCTGTTAGATATTTTGAATATCCAGAAACATTCATAGAAACGTTTGGCTTCACATCAGCAATATTAGAAGTCACATTACCAGAAATAACTGATTCTAATTGATCAATTTTGAAGTTCAGCTGAACAACTGTTGCAGCGTTGGCAACCGCACCGCCAATCTTAGCACCATCATCGAACTCTCGATCGAGCGTCGCCTTTTTAGTAGAACCATCATAATGCATGATTGTTCTACTTTGATTTACAACATTAGAAGAATATGTATTTTGTCTAAAGATTTGTAATGGAGCAGCAGTACCAGTTCCAATTATTGTTTGCGAGAATTCAGTATTGACTGTAAATCGATTATTTGGATCATCAATTGATACAACTTCACGAACATCATCGCCGATACGAACAACATCACCAATTGCGATATTTGGAGAAGCGAATACGTTTGCGGTTGCACTGTTTGCGTTTACTGTGTATCCACCCTTATATACGTTGGCTTTTGATACATTACCAATTGCAGTCAGTGATACTGGAAGAATCGTTACTGTTGCATTTACATAGGCGCTGCTTTTCTGAGAAAATTTATCGCTGAACGTGATTGATTTAGCATTATCAGAAGCACCACCGACCTTTGCAACGATTGGTTCTAAAGAGATATTTGACAAATACAGTTTGAACGCACCGTTTGAATCGAATTGAGTATTTGATGCAGCGCTGTATCTAACAAAGTTTCTAATTTCTGCTGAACCAATTTTTGTATTTTGATACGTTTGCGTATTTGCATTATAACCTAGACCGATATTCACTGATGATGTATCAACGCAGTGTAGATCAACCTTTTCTGATGCCAAGAAATTTGGGAAGCCAACAGAAGTTACTGTATTTCCGCGAAGTCCTGTGACAAATACATAATTGCCATATGAGATGTCGACGTCAACTTCAGAAAGCGATTTTACATCTGCTGCGCTACGAGGTTTGTCAACGTTGACCTTCATTGTGCCAAGTGTTTCAAACTCGAATCCCTTTACATAAGCCTTTCCTGGTTCGATCGCAATTGTGTATTGATCATCGTCTAGACCGTTGACAATTGATGCACGGAATGGCTTGACTGTGTAGTCGCCAGATTCATCGTATGTTCTGCGAGCAAGAGTTTTCTCGAGTTCAGCATAAACTGGATATTTGACTTGTTTGGTAATAAGACCATTCTCAACACGCATGAGTTCGAAGAACTTCGATTCGTCGACAACAGTATCAAGTGGTCGTGTTGTTAGAACTAAACTAAATTGATAGCGATCAGCACCAGGAGCTTGGTAATTGAAAGAAGACTGTGCTGGGTCTAAAAGCGTTGTGTCAATCTCACTGTCAACAATTTCTTCGTTGATCTCTAGACCAATTTTGACATTTGCAGAAGAAGAATATGCGTTTACAACAGCAGTTTGATCGAGAACTTTTACAAAGTATCCATCTGCATAAAAGACACCTTCGTTGATAGAAACCACGGTGCCGAGACCGCTGGTGTTTGTGGATAATGTTCTTGCCTCAGTTATCTCGCCAGCAACTCTAACAGTATCTGCAAAGCCGAATTCATTTCCTGTCATGTAGCGAACCATAAGAGTTGGGTCGCCTTCAAGTGGGTAATAAGTTGCTAGAACCTTTGCTTGGACATTTCCAGAAGCATTTACAATGACGCGATTTTCAAAATCAGCAACATCAACATCAACCGTGTTATAGGTCTTTTCGAGTTTCACCCATTTGCAAGTATTGTCAAGTGTCATGTTTCCGCCGATAACTGGAGAGCCATCTTGGAAAACGTGATCACCAAATGCCTTGATTTGATTCTGCAAAATAGACTGAATCTGTGTAAGTTCACGAGCCTGAACAGCACGACCAGGCTTGAAGAGAATCTTCATGTAGTTATTATCTAATGCGTTCTCTTTGAAATCGTCGTAATATGGATCTATGTTGAATTCCATGAACTTTTACCTAAAATGACAGTACAATTTTTACTTGATCGATTTGATTATCTACACGAGTGATATTTGTTCTATTTTCCATGTATATCAAATCACCGCTAAATGGCTTTATTTCTGAGTTTGAGACCGATAGAATCGGAGTCGTAATTCCCGAGTTAGCACCACGCACTTGAGCCGCAACAGGAAACACCCCTGTGATGTTATTTATGTACAGATAGTTATCCCCTGCGGACCAGTGAGCAACATTCGCTACTGCATTGGCTGCAGCTAATGAGGAACCGATAAACACTGTTTCTCCATTCACAAACTCTGCGACGGTCGGATCGCTGACAATGAGGCGAGTCGTAGCACGATAATTTGTTAGATTTGCATACCATGCACTATTTGCAATCAATGGATTTACAAGGAGACCGACTTGATTGAACTTGAAGTTCGTTGTAGAATCACTGATTGGAATCTTATTTCCATCTGTATCATCGTTCAATTCTACGCAAATCATTAGACTATGCGCACGAAGTTCTCTTGCAGGGTTCGACCCATGACCACCAGAAGGTCCGATTTGAATATCGAACACAGCATTTGATCGATCTACATATGCAGTTTGAGTGTTTGCCGCATGGATAAATGGAGTGTTTACTTGCAGGATTGTATTATTTACAATTGAAACGACATTTCTAGAGACACCATTTATCGTGACAATGTCATTCACAAATACATTACCGAGGAATCTTGTCGTACTTGCATTCGCCGTGTTTGCATTCACATAAGTTGAGCCATCAATATTGAATGTACCATTTAGAGTTGCAGGATCTAAACGATTTGCAAGAATATTGTTTGCTGTGATGGTTCCACGAGTGTAATTATTACCACCGATCTGAACCGTCACTGAGGTGATATTTCCGTTTGAGACGCGAGCCAGTAATCTTGCATCAGATCCATCGGTATTTGTCACAGAAAGGAAACTTCCTGTATTTGTATTTCCACCAGCTGAGTAGCCAGAGCCACCCCAAAGAACTCGTACAATATCGATTCTTCCATCTTTAGATCCAGCAACCACAGCGCTGTCTGTTACAACTGGCATCCATTGCTTCGTGAAGAACTTTTGCTTCAGACCAGGTGGAATCGTATACATATATTTCCAGCGATATCCATCTGATGTAACGATGAATGGATTCTCTGGAAGTTGTCCATCGATGTCGATCGTTGGTTCTACAGTAGAGATTGCATTATTGCCATTGAACAGGCATTTGAAAATTTGATCGCGATTATTGCGAACATAAAAAGTGTTTGCAACTTGAGGATAAGTATTATCTCGTCGTTGCACTGTCACGCTTGAATTTGAATATGCAGCATTGGCATTTAGAGAAATAACTTTATTACTTCTGACAGAAACGACCTCGCGAGCATCTTCGCCAACAATAACAACATTACCTGTTCCAACATTACCAACAAAGTTTGCAGTTATGCCAACGATAGTTTGACTATTTGAAAGTAGAGTTAGTGACTGACTTGAATTTGTATTCGAGAAAACACTATTCACAACGAGTGAGGTGTTATTCGTTACAGAAACAACGCTCTTTGTTGTATTATTGATTGAAATTGTATCGCCAGGAAACAAATACGAAGTAAATGTGGTGCTAGTGCCTACCACAACATTAGAGTTTGTTGTAATACCGACTGTGCCACTTAGAATTGTATTCGCATTAGAATTTGCTGAGCCAAGATTATGATAATCAACATAAGAGAAAATCTCAATATGATCTTCATATGTGTCATACGTCGTTCCAGATGCCCAGTCGACTCTAGAAATAACTGGTTGCATATCTGACTCATAAATCTTCTTCATACCAACCATACTATAGTAGAATTCATTTTTACTATTAGTGGTATAAATTACATTCTCAACATTAGCTGGATCATTTCCTGTAAAGGACTTTGATCGACCGATTGTAATATATGCATTACAAACAGATGAGTTAGATAGATCGTCTTTGATTCTATCAATGAGAAAATTGCTAAAAAGAGGTGTTATGAGAGATTTCATTGATATTTCAATTTCCTGTTAGCGTTACAATACTAAATTTATGGCTAGTTGCAAGATTTGGAACAACATGATACACAGAAGAAGTCACATTTCCATAGAACCAAAGGTTGAGATCAATATAGTTGCTTATAATTGCATTTACTCTAGCGTTTTGAGATGTTGCTCTCTTCAAGTAAATTATATCATTGGTATTAGATGAATAAGGCGAGTCAACAGTCAAAACAGTCGCATTAGAGATATTTATTACTTGTCTAACCTGGTTTGCAACCATGATATAGTCATTGGCTACCAATTGCGTTGTGAATAAAGTTCCAGTACCAACAACAGTTGTATTAGTATCATACACAGTGACTGTTCCTGTTTGTGCTGTGTACACATTTGCAGTAGCAATATTCAATGAGACATTGTCTCCAACTACAACATACTCACTCAACACATTCGCATTTCCTGATATGACGAGGCGAGTGTTTGATAGAATTTCAAGGGCTTTACCACTTGAATATGTTTGAAAATCACTATTTACGACAAAATGCGTCGCATTTGTTACAGAGATAACTTCTCTAACTTCTCCACCAATTCGAATAATATTATTTACAGAAACAATCGGAGCATCAGGATTTGGCGCCAAGTTTCCTGCATAAAGTCCATCATAACGAGAGTTTGGAAGAGCAATAACCTCGTTTCCAGTGGCGTCTGAAGCGCCAAGAATTCGAAGGAACATTGTATTACTTGTTGCTAAACCTTGTCCACGATAGATAAAGTCACCATATACTTGAAGTTGCGTATTGCTTACTACATTTGAAATGACTCTACTGATTGGAAGTCTGCCAACTGCAGCCTCATTATCGATGATCAATAGATCACCAACGTTTACTCTATTATTTGCATAATCAACGCTTGATGGGGCTGGAACAAACAAAGTAGAAGTGCCTACAACCACATTTGAGTATGAGTTTGCAACAGTAACTGTTCCAGCTCCAGCACCATCAGTTTTGTTCTTCGATAATATTGCAGTGACATTTGAAGAATGCTCAACTGCTCTTTCAATGTCTTGCTTAGAAATAGTCTTTGCAATCAACGACATACCTGCTGGATGAGCAATATTTTTGATTGTCGTTTCATAATCTACTAAATTTTTCTCTGATTCAACAACATAAGAGAAGTTATGATAGATCTTACTATCTTGAATAACTTTATCAGCACTAGTAAATCCATCAGTATTCAAATAGAATCCGTTGAACTCGATCAATCCATTAGCGAAGAAGGCTTTTGCTTTCGCAAGACCATTACCATACTTCATTGGGTTTGGAAGCCCATCAGCAATAACTTGAGATGCATATTGCTCTGGAGCTGGAACGTTCATTGAAAGATTAGAGTTGCAATAAACGCCATTTGCTGTGATCAAATCTGAAGTATTGCTGAATACTCCAGAATAATCATATAATCTAAGAACACCAGTGGTTGTGTTATACGACTTCACATTTGCTCTAAATGTTGCCGTTGCTAAACTGCTTCCCTGATAAGCATACTCAGTTTCGTAAAACACATTAGATTCTGGAACTGGATTGATAACAGTATCAAGAACCTTCATAGAAACGTTTGGTGTGGCAACATAATCATAGCCACGATAAATGAGGCGAATATCTTTTACGCGACCAATTGCAGAAGTGTTTACAATATTTTCAACGCCATCGCCAAATAGATATGCCGTTAGCACTGGCTCTGTTCCATCTAAACGCTGAATAGTATTTCCAGTTCCTGTTTTCTTGAATTCGCTATTTACAACCAGATATGTGTTATTTACTACGCTCACAACACGACGAATTTCATTATTGACTTTGATTAGGTGGCGAGTGTTCGCACCACCACTTCCAGCAAAAGATGTTCCTGTTCCGATAACTACGCGACTGCCAGTTGATACATTTACTGTTCCTGTCAAAGAAGTCAATGTCTGACTTGCTCGTGTCACAAAAACTTCTGGTCGTGCAAGATATCCTTCACCTCTATTTGTAATCTCAACAGATGTGATACGACCTCCTGCGCCGACAGTTTTTACTCGACCAGAACCACCATATCCACGACCATGAAATACAAAGGTGTCATTTACTGAATAATTCGATCCGCCATTTAGAATGCGAACATGCGAGATCAAACCAAGATCTTTGAATGTCTGCCAAGTTTGTCTCTTTAGAACTCGTTGATCATCATTTTCATAATCATATGCTGCTGATAATTGAGTATCGTAATGAGACTCAATTCCTAAAGTTGGCGATTGTCTAAATCCAGCACCACCATTGAGAACAGAAACAAGTGCAATTCCACCTGTATTCTCAGTCACAAAGTCTAAACATTGTATAAGTTTACTATCTGCATTTGCTGGAACATTATTGCTTGTCACTGAGTTTATAGTAAAGACCTTTCCGCTGCCACCTTCGTTGAGTGCGCGAAGCGTTTGACCCGAAAGAACTGTCTCAACAGTAAGTCCAGTTGCAACTTGAACATCGTATAACAAAAGACCGCCTGTGTTATTTGTTGGTCCACTCAATCCAAATATTGTATTATTAGGAGTTGCAACTTTACCTGTGAATTTTGCATCAATATAGTTTGTTCCATTTGCCCAGAAAAGTTCATTATTGATAAAATAATCGTCTTTATCTGTTTCTGTTACGTTCAATAGAACGTTTCTGTTGTTTAGAGTGAGTGCTTGCAAATTTGCAGCACTAATAAGACTGCTGCTTGTATAATCGATTACAGATCGATCATATGTGATGCTCTCAGAAAAATTCTTTTCGCTATTTGCATCAACAGTCTCATTTAGAACCACAACGCGCAAATCGGTGAAAGAGTTAGAGCGAGGATCATCGCCTGTGCTTCGGTAGACAATAACTTCTGTATTTGAATATAGACGATATCCATATCCAGGAAATCTGGTTGTGACGGATTCAATAGAACCAAGAGTTACATTACCGACAATTGCAACTGCGTCATTTGCCTCACCTGTAAGACCAAGACCACCAACAACAACGATTGGATCACCGATGTTATAATATAATCCACGACGACGCTGTGTTGGATCTGTTCTAATATTCGAATCAACTTTGATATTAGAGATTGTACCAACAATTCTTTCTAGAAACTCTCTTTCTTCACCTTGTTCATCGACATAAGTAATGCTAATTTTTTCGCCATTATTGAAATACTGCTTTACGTTTGAGACATAAATCTCAATAATTTCTTTTCCATTTGTTTTATCAATGGTTCGATTTGCAGTTTCAACAACACAAGTTGCACCTGATTCAGTTCCTGTTACAACTCTCTTATTCAGAAGTTGCACATTTACACTTTTGTTTGAATCACTAGACGTAATCTGAAATGCTTTTGGTTTTAGCCATTTACCATCCGATGCAATTAGAATTTCTTCTTTCGGGTAAACAACTTCAATATCTTCGGCAAATAATGCTTTGAATAACCACTTGAGCGATTCTTCGCTACCTTTTTTGCTATAAAACTCTCTTGCACTTTTCAAAATCTTTTCAGTGCTGAGTGCAGTTCTTTCTGGAAAATATGGTAATATTTCTTGTTTGAAGTATCGAATAAACTCAGATGGTGTGCTATCAATGTCACGATATGAATCAATATTCATAGCATGATAGATTGTATTGCCAGCAGTATTAGAAACACCGTCTGGATTATTTGTTTCTAGCCATTGATAATACAACTCAATGAAACGCTGAAACTTTGGGTGATCTGCTCTGATAAAATCAGGTAACTGTGTTTGAACCAGCGCAGATATTGTTTTTTCTGTCACAGACATAATTAGCCCACAACTGGTGTAATGACTGTTGTTACGCTTCCAGGATCAGATAGATCCATAGTCACAATTTTATTTTGTGACGATGAGAATACTTTTCTTGCTGGTATTGCATGAACGACTAGAGTTCCAAACGGATCAGATACAGAAACAGGTTGGAAATTGTTGATTTTCACAATACCTGTTTTATAATCAATGACACCGATATTTGCATCAATTGTTTTCTTTACTGGAGAAACTTCGTCAAAGTAATAGATCTTTAGACGACCAGTTCTTCCCTGAAGGTTTACATCAAGTAGAGCGCCAACTCCACCACCACCAACAACTCTTGCGCTTGCTGATGTATAATCAGAACCAGTATTTGTGACCACAATTTTCTTTATTTGTCCATTTACAATCAGTGCTTCAGCTGTTGCGCCTTGTCCATCACCTTCGATGATTACTTCAGGTGTTGTTGTATACCCACTACCTGGAGCAAGAACAGAAATGTCATCAACTCCAGTGTATGATTGGATAACTTCTTCGATATAGCAATCTCTCAAGACACCAGTATCATCATAGTATTTGAATGATGGAGTAATTTGTATATGATCACTCACTGTTCCTTGGATCAGTTCAGTATTGAAATCAAGTGTATAAGATAGACGTTTCGTGCTATCAGCAAAGAAACGTTTCTCGAGAGAGATGAAGATATCATTGCTGACAATTGAATTGTCGCAGTCATCAACAGCTCTAGAAATCTGAGAAACTCTAAAGATAGAATTGAAACTGTTTAGATTTGTTGATGCAAAACCGCGAATTGCAGCAATAACTGCAGCGTTGACCTCAGAAGAAGTTTTATTGGTTTTTGTTGGATCATACCAAACTTCAGCGCGCACATTCACATAGTTATAATCAGCTGGAACATATTCTGGTGTCACAGTAAGAACACTGAATGGCTTTAGAATATTTGTTTTGACATGTTCAATTTCAGTTGCAGTAATCTCATATCCACCAAGTGGCTTTGCTGAGAAGAATACCTTTCCATATACAGGAGGATTCACTTCCTCACCACCCCATACATTGACTGCATCAAAATATGGATAATCGCGATTTACAAGAGCAATATAATCGTTCTTTGTTACAGCACGATTTTGAGAAATGTATGCCTTTGGAGCAGTAAAGCGAATCTTATCGATAGTTTCTGCAGCAGCACCAGAAGAAGATTCATTCACTAGTGTGACATCTACTGATGTATTTCCGCCTAAAATGGTATCGAGAAGTTTGAACGAGCGCAATCCATTTGCATCAGATCCGCTAGTTACAATATAAGATACGACAACAATATTACCATTTGTCAATTTCTTTCCGATAATTCCATCACCGAAATAGATTTGATATTTTCCATTCTTATTTTCTTCAAGATAATAAACTCTTGCATTTGCATCAACATCTGTCGCGTCTTGAGATAATGTATATGATTCTAAATTGGCATTTTCTGCTGATACTTGAACAGAAACTTTTAGTGTTTCAGTATCAATTCCCCCATCAGGAATTTCAAAATACTGTTTTGGGTTTGTTTGCTCATCATATGCGAATGTGAATCCAGTTGGCTGTCCTTCTTTGATTTCTACATTTTCAACTACAAACAATCCAGTATCAGAATTTTTTGTTGCAATTCTGCTTGATGGCGTAACAAAAACATAGTTGGCGCCATCCTTGCTCTCAGAAACAAAGCGAGTAAATCGAGGAATTAGAACAGCACTGTTTGAGTCGTTTGCAACTGGAGTAATTGTCAGATCAACTGCAGCGCGAGCAGCAACTCTAGAGCGAGGAGTATATCCAAGAAGTTTAGCATGAGACACAACAGACTGACGAGTGAGTGCAGTATCAATAAACATCTCATTAGCAACCATATTCAAATAATATCCCATATAATGAGTATTATATGAAAGAAGATCAAGAAGCACAGACATGCCTGATCCTTCAAAATTATAATCGCTAAATTCTGATTGAGACTTGAGATAAGCCTTTAGATTATCTCGAATTTTATCAAAGTCTAGTTCTGCGACTTTGAGTTTTGCATCTGAATTAGCCATTTAGCGTACTCGTTCTAAAAAGAATGTTACAGTTATAGGTTCGATTGTATTACGAACAAAGAAAGATAATGTTATATCATATCGATCTTCGTCGTAATTTGGAGCAGCAGTGATTTCTTGAATCTCAATTCTTGGCTCATAGTTCTTTAGAGTCTGAAAGATTGCATCTTGAATCAACGAAGTTGTGACATTGTCAATTGGTTCAAATAGAAACTTTCTTAGGTTTGATCCAAGTTCTGGCTTGAATGGTCTTTCATAGTGACCTGTGAGAAGAAGGTTTCGAATTGATTGAGAAATTGCATTCTCATTGAGTTTTTTGGATATATCTTTCGTCACAGGATGTGCTGTGAAGTCGAGGTCAAAATCCGAAAATTTTCTTGCAATTAGACTCATTCTAGTGTTGCGCTATCCAATGCTGTGCTCAAAGAAGTTACCACGCTACCCTTTCCGACTTTATTGAAGAGGCTATATGTCACGCTATCTGTGTCTGCAAATTGCGAGGCTAAACCAATGGCAGAAGTTGCATATTCTACTTTATTCACCGAGTTTGCAAAGTTGTTCACGTCTGCCGTTCTTATATCATCGAGAGTGCTTTTTTGATTATTTAGTAGTGTTATCGTCTCCGATACAAGAGTGGATATCTGCGAAGAATTGGCGACTGGATCTAGTGTTTTGATGAGATTCAGATTTCTTGCAACATCCAATTGTAGTTTATTCGTAACTCCCTGTAGACTATCATCTGCGAATAGTGCCGAAGCGGTGTTTTTTATAAAGTCGTCTGCAGTATCAGTCCCCAGACTCTTGAGTGTATTTCCAGTATTCATCAACTTTTTTAGATCTGGAACAGAGTCGCTAATGGACTCTGTGAGTCCAGATAACTGGCTGGTGTGTGTTTGAAAAGAAGAGAATGAGGTTTGCATATTACCCAATGCAGTGGT
>Ga0078894_10000887_pt1 | contig 21516 bp, 17 predicted proteins | sample LauGreSu1BDMLBSD_2_FD_67506 | JGI IMG/M metagenome (GOLD analysis project Ga0078894, IMG submission 67506) | Freshwater lake microbial communities from Lake Michigan, USA - Su13.BD.MLB.SD (version 4) (version 4) | ecosystem: Environmental > Aquatic > Freshwater > Lake | place: Lake Michigan... | reverse complement strand
CATTACGATTGTCGTGAAAATGATTTTTCAGTATAGTTATAATGAAAATGCTGCTCCATCATTTAGCGATGTAAATAGTTTAACTGACGTATCACTTATTAAAGACGAAATCAAGAAAAAAGACTCATCTAACCTGAAAAAAGAAGTTACTGTTTATTTCAAGTCATATATTTTCTACTATCTCACACTTCTATGGACCGCTTGCCTCATGATTACTATCGTAAGTATCACAATAAATAAATATAACCCAGATAAACCAGGATGTATGATGCGGATGAGTTTACTAAATGTAGTTCCAATCACATTATTCATGGGTCTACTTGGATGGATTATTTACCAAAACACCATATATTATAAAAAAATAAATTCAGGTAATGTGGCCGAGACGTATGTTACATTTGATATTGCGGTGAATATTTTACTATTGATTCAGGCGGGTATCATGTATGCGTATATCAATCAACAAATGCTTTGCGCTTCTGAGATGGGACAATATAGCGAGGCGATGTCGAAATACGGGCCTTATATTGCTGGATTTGTCGCACTTCTTGCGGGAGGGTGTATGGCGCTCAACGAGATCATTTTACGGTTCTTTACAACGGATGGATAATACCACCCCACACCACACCACACCACACCCCACACCACCACACCCCACACCACCACACCCACACCCCACACCCACACCACCACACAAATCAGCACCACATATCGCCATTATATACTCAATAAATCTATCCACCCTGTTGCCCGCCTCTCGCCCTGCGTCGTTTGGGGGCGCAACCCCACTAGATGAATTTGAACGTCAAACCACACCCGTGTTCATTATCCCAAACACCGGATATTTTAATAATAAAGTGTTGGAACTGTGGTTTGTCGTATTGACGCATCTCATTTTTCCATACACTAATGATACCTGATTGAAGTTGTTGATGTATATCTTTTATTTTATTTTGATGTTCATCGGTTTCAACAAAAGATTGTTCTAATCGCAACCATTTTTCAAGAATACCTACTTCAATATGATTAAAAATCTCGATCATTTTAGAATTATGGTCGTGATCCGGATCAAAATATAAATTGTAAATATTGCTATTGAAATTTTGTTCAATTTGTTTCACGTATAACTCAAATTGAATATATACCCCATTCATAATGAAGTCATTTGTCGAATATGTAATACGATTAAAACTACTATTTGCGATATGTGTATTCGGTTTCTTTTCAGTAAAATACACCTGAGACAACCGGTATTCTGTCGGTGTAATAACTACGTTCATTTGGCGATACCTTCTTATATACATCATTATGATCGGTTTAAGCAAAAATTTTGTATCATCTATATTTATATTACTGGACGAGAGCGACAACGACGTGGATGACAACACATGGAAAGTATCGCATTACAAATTATACGCGTAAAATGGCAAATAAGATCGGGGTTGTTGTAAAACCATCCACGAACCCAGAAAAAAAAATAGACGTATTCCGAAAATCACGGAAAATTGCGAGTGTTGGAGCAGCAGGCATGAATGATTTCCCAACATATATTCGAACACGCGGACTTGCTTATGCGAAAACCCGAAGACGATTATACAAAATGCGGCATGAACGTGATCGACACATCAAATGGAGTAATGGTTGGTTGGCAGATAAGTTATTGTGGTAACGAAACATACTCATGTGGGTCTCTGCGCGTATGCGCGTTTTTCTTGACTTATGATTAAATCAGTATAAATCAAGAACGCAAATACATATAATATCATACCTGTCATGCGTTTTTTTGAATCACACTTTATTGATTACGTTCATAAAGTAGATGAATATTCATTACATCCGGTTATAAAAAAAACATTCGCAACATTTCCACGAGATATTGATTCCCTTCCGAACATAATTATACATGGGCCAAGCGGTATCGGTAAATACAGTCATTCTCTATATCTAATTTCGCGTTATAGTCCTTCCAACCTGAAATATGAAAAGCGAATCGCAGTAGCCTACAATAAAGATACGTTTTTTATGAAAATAAGTGATTGTCATTTTGAAATCGATATGTCTCTTCTTGGCTGTAATTCCAAACATTTATGGAATGAAATCTATAATCAAATTCTAGATATTGTAAGCGCTAGACCGCAAACTGCCGCATTCGTGATGTGTAAGAATTTTCATAAGATACATAGTGAATTACTCGAAACATTTTATAGTTATATGTTGTCGAACGACCATGTATCTCTACGCTTTATTATTATTACGGATCATGTTAGTTTTATTCCAGATAATATACTTCATCGATGTAAGCGAATTCCATTCAAACGACCTAGTGTTCTCGCGTATAATAAATGCTTAAAGTCGGTATCATCCGCATCCGCATCCGAATCATCGTCACCACTGACATCACTTATGGATATCGTGAAACCAGAACCGGTTCGTCTTAACAGTAAGTATCCATTAGATACAATCACAAACATCAAAGCACTAAAATCAAACGTGACAGAATTAAAAGACCCGCACGAAAATGTATGTAATCATATTATCGGAATTATCAAGTCGCCCAACGCCGAATTAAAATACGATGAATTGAGAGAATGTTTGTATGATATTCTCACATATGATATTAATATTCAAGAATGTGTTTGGTATATACTACGTAAGCTAATTACTGATGGATTGTTATTACCGAATATGATGAATGATATTATGTTACAGACCTACGTATTTTTACAGTATTTCAATAATAATTACCGCCCGATATATCATTTAGAGAATTTCGTCTTATTATTAGTATGTAAGATACACGGCTACACACATAAATTACCAGATGCCTAACTCGTATCCATACCCGTATCCAGAAGAAATCCAACGTTCGCTTCATATACTAGGATACCATGAACCCACAGTACCGTCATCGTTAAAGGAGTTGAATAAACGATATCATATGCTTGCGCTAATACATCACCCGGACAAGTGCGTTCAACAAGAAGATGTATGTCACCAAGACCACGAACCTAGACACGCGACAGAAGCAACCGAAAAATTCAAGGATATCAATCAAGCCCATAAATGTCTGCTTGAATATTTTTATTCATCATCCGGAGTTCATCACCACCAAACAGATAATGCGTATAATAGTATATTTCAACTATTTATTCAAACGATGGTTTCAAAGCATGATACGAGTGCGGCTGCGATTCAAATGATGATTCATCATATTATAACCAAAGGAATACAGTCAGCAATAAGTATATTTAGTAGTATGGACAAACAAACAACACTCATGATTTATGATATTCTCTCGAAGAATCAAGACTTATTCGGAATCTCTCGTGATACGATGGATGAACTCACAAAAATCATGGAAGAAAAGACAAGTGCGGATATTGTCATTCGTTTAAATCCATCATTATTGGACATGCTACTCGATCGGGTATATATTCTTCATGAAAGCGGACATACCTATTATATTCCATTATGGCATAGCGAGCTTCATTTCAAAATTGGTTCTACACAAAAAGATCGCCAACACATTTATTCGACCGGTATGTCTAGTGACGATGAAGGCGAACTTATTGTTTTATGTGATCCAGAACTCCCCGACAACGTGACGATAGACGACCATAATCATATTTACATATCTCTCGACGTGAGTATAAATGAATTATTTCGAGCACAGGTATTACCCGTTATCATCAACGAAGAAACGAAAGCCAACAACATCCTCTATTATTTACATGCGGCTGATGTTACATTACGAACCGATATCACGCAAAGAGTGTTACTTCATGGATGCGGAGGTATCGCGTCAATACAAACTACGCATACACATACGCACGCCAACGATATGTATAAAGTGGATAAACGGGCGAATGTATATGCGAATATTCGTTTGGTAGCGTGATAAAAATTGATTCATTATTGTAGTAGGTATAAACATACATAGATACAAATACAATCTCTCGAACGTCATGTCGGCCGCACCCACCACGCCATGTTTCTCTGAGTTATCTATTCAACTCACAGAAAAATTATCAAAAGATGAAAAAAAGAACGGAGGTATATTCTTTACACCACCGTCATGTATCCAAGGCATCCTCGCGCTTTTACGCAAACGTGTATCAAAAAAGATACAACATATCCTCGAACCTTCATGTGGTTCAGGTGAATTTATAACTGCGTTAGCTGCTGAATATCCAGATGCCGAGATTAGAGGAATCGAGTTTCATCCTTTGATTTATGAATCTGTGGCGAAGAAATTCGCAGGTTGGCCAAATATTACAGTTCAACATGCGGATTTTCTCTCAGATGCCGCTTCTACGGCCGCACCGCATCCTGACCTCATTATCGGCAATCCTCCTTACTTCGTGATGAAAAAGGACGAGGTTCCAAAAGCATATTATCCGTATTTTGACGGCAGACCGAATATTTTCGCATTATTTATCATTAGGTCTGCCTTATTGTTACAGGAAGGCGGAATATTATGTTTTGTGTTACCATCGAGCTTTATGAATTCATCATATTATGACAAAACACGAAAATATCTTGTCAGTCATTTCACAATTCTTCATGTCGTGCGTTGCGAATCCTTGTGTGAGAATGTGAAATACATCGACACCGCGCAAGATACCATCGTCCTTGTTGTTCAGAAGGGTTTCGGTGAAAACGATGTAGGTAGTAGCGAAGGATGTGTCTTTGAAAAGCACGGTATGACCATCTTTACAGACAACGTTCCACGTTTGGTTCGTTTATATTCCGGATCAAAATCACTCGCAGAGCTTCATTTCAACGTTCATGTGGGAACTGTTGTATGGAACCAATGTAAGACGATTCTAACAGATGACGCATCGAAAACCCGTCTCATATATAGTTCAAATATCGAAGACGCTACGTTTGTTCATAAAACATACAAGAATCCTGAAAAAAAAGCTTTTATCGACAAGCCCGGAATTAAAGCACAGATGATCGTGCTGAATCGAGGATATGGTGTAGGTGATTATCAGTTTGATTATTGTTTGGTTACGCCGGAAATTGTAGGTAGTGACGCTTATTTGGTTGAAAACCACTTAATATGTATTACGGCTGCTCCTGCGGCGGGGGTGGCGGGCGAAGCGAACACAGATTTTCAAAGGGTGATGCGGTCGTTCCGTGATCCACGGACGAGAGAATTTATTGAGTGTTACTTTGGAAATAGTGCGATTAATACAACAGAATTGAATCATATGCTTCCCATTTACTGATTACGATATTTGAAACGCAGGAAACGCGATTCCGTTGCCATTTTTCCAACGAAGAAGAATCTTGATTTTTTTCCCGGTTTCGCTCACGCATTCATATCGCGATTTGTTAGGATTTTTCACACATCCAACAATAGTATAATGCGCAGGATCAACCGTTTGGAGTGTAATGGACGGCATCGACGACGATGACGACAAACCCGCATCGGCATCGGCATCGGCCGGCTGAAACAGCATATATACCTTACCATCTTGGCTCTCTCGAAGATATTCGGAGAGCTTGGCAATATTCAACTCATTTTCTGTGATGAATTTCGTAATACTTTCTTTTGACATCGAGTTACACAAGTTGTAGAACGCGATGTCGTCGGACGCGTTTGTGAATTGACTGCTGCGTGAACATCCCGCGTAATATTTGTCTTGAAGGTGTTTCACGCATGATGGTGCGTTATTATGAATTTGTTTCAACCACTCTTCGCGAGAAGGCGCATCGGCAATTTTCGTCATGTAATTGTCATAGAAGTATCCTTCATATGACGACGACAAGTACTGGCTCGGTTTCATAGGCGAAACAAACTGCGGTGTATCGCTAATTTTCGATGCGTTGAATTTGAATTCGACCTTGTGTTCCGTTTTTGTCCCGTCGGCACCTGTAAATGTAACTAAGAAGTCGTAATTATTTCCCCTACCTGCCGCATGAGAACATTCCACATGCGTATAGCTGCTTCCCCCCGTCGTATCCATGAGATCATGAAGAAACCCATCAACGATTCCTTTCAAATCACGCCAACGCGCTGTTTTGTAGTATGCCGATGGGATCTTGTTGTTGATGACTGCGCAAATGATCGCTTCGCGCATTTTATTGTTTTTGTCATTTTGGCTGCGACCGTTGGCACCCTCGCACACCAAAGACGCACGTGTAAGAACGTAGATACTTCTTCCTGTAATGAGTTGCCCCAAATACATAAACGGCAATAATATTACACATTTGCCGTTGATTCCTTTAACTGATATTCCTTGTGTCATTTCGATCGTGTATAACGCTGTATTTGATTACAGGACACAAAAGCATTTCAATTTTTTCATGTATACGTAAAAAAAATGAAATCACCTAATTTATCAAGAGTTAGTATTAACATATATACAAACACATTCAATAGGAGTGCGGGCAAACATACCTGTTCAAATTAATCACATCCATTTCGATGTTGTTATTCTATACTTTATTTAGACTTTGCGCACAATCTTCTTCTTTGAAGCCGCATCACCGCCACCACCTACCGCCACAGGAGCAGCAGCAGGGGCAGGGGCAGCAGCAGGAGCAGCAGGCTTTACTACCGCCGCAGACGAAGTAGATCGAACCGGAACGGCTGCGACCGGCTCGTCATCTTCGTCGTCTTCGATGACCGCAGATACATTATCATGATGATCGTCTCCATCAGCATCTCCATCAACATCTGTTGGAACAACCTGTGAAACAATCTTCGTCTTGTCCTCGTCATCGAGCTTGATATGACACTTGCCCTTCAACGACATCTTGGGCTTCACAATCGCCTGAAACAACTTCCAAGTCACACCGAACTTGCCATTTGCGAACCAAATACCGCCACACTGAATCGATACAGCGATGTGGCTGCCCTTCGCAATCAAATCTTGTGGAGACAACGCAGGATTCATAGAATCAGGAAACACCGGCTGCATATCAACGTCATAGAGTTCCAACTCCTTCCAGGCGCCATCCCAGAAGGGCAGCTTTACCTTAATCGTAGGCGCACGAGTCGTGTCGGCTTCAAGCGTGTCCTTGTTCTTGGGATATTTCAAAACCGGAGTCCAAAGCGCATCGACCGCATCAGAAGTCATCTTGGGCTTGCTGAACCATTCCTTTGAATTCGTGATTGCGTCTTCCTTGATTTTCTTCTCGAACGCCGCCATATTTTCAAGAAACTTTTTGGTAGCAGGCGTCTCAAAACCTTCATTTGGAAATTGGAGTGCGAGATCATAACTTACCTTGCCGCTCTTGTCGTCAGTAAATGATTGAACACCCCATGTAAGCATCAAAGGAGAAGACAGATTGAGAACGGTGCTCGTCTTTGAATTCACGATGCCGACGCTGCGCCCACCCACAGAATTCACCTTTGGTTTCGTATATTTCATATCAGAAGCGGGATTAAATGAAGCACCAGGGATAACCATTTCAGAAGCCATTATTATGATTGTATGTGTGTGGTTGAACGACGATGTAATACGTTGAACGATGATATATGTATTCATCATAAACGTTTAAATCAATTTTTTATGATGGATGGAAATTCAAATACTAATTATACAGATCAGTGTGATTAACACCGTTTCTTATCGAAAATTGAGATGACCTCTTTCACAAGAATGTCAAACTCTTCACGCTCGGTAACAGAAAGCGTAAGAGTATCTTTCAGTTTCGAGAGAATGCCTTCCAAACGTGTGCGTTCTTTCTCAATATCTGCTGTCTTTTGAAGCTGAACCTTATATTCATTCGATAGAAGAGTGAGTTTATTCATTTCAGCGGAATAATTCTCATTTTCTGAACGAATCATGTTCTTGTATTTATTATAATGATTAATAAATGCAGTAGCGACATATCCAGAAATATTATGAGTATTAAAATGAATGCCAGAAAGAAGTCTAACCATCTCATCTTTGTATTCATCCTTAATGATTTTTGAATCAACAACCGTCTTAACATTCTGGATGTGGATAGCAAGCTCGTCAAGAGATTTTAGGAAAGCTGGACGGATCGCATCTAATGATTGAAGATAGTTTGTGTCAGCAATAAGCTTCGTATAGTGTCTATGTATTGTACTATTGAGAAGTTGAGTTTCATCATAAAGCTTTTTCATAGAAAGATGAGCAGCTTCAAGACGAAGTTTCTCATTTTTGAGTGTCACACTAACACCGTCATAGTTATTACGATTCTCAGTTTCAACTCTGATTTGCTGATCGCTGTTTTCTTTCAATAAATCAACCAACTTCTTTTGAAATGTTGTTAATTGCGTGTTGGCTTTTGCCTTAGCTTGTATAATTTCATCAATTACACTTTGTTTTGTTGCGGAGTCAGCCTTTGCGGGAGTTACTGAGACAGATGCCGTATCAGCTTTTGTGGATCGATCAACCGTCTTCGGTGTCATAAAATAACGACAATATACGCGATTATGGTTTTCATTATTATTCGTCCATAACCATTCAGCATCGGCGGGAATATTTGGTCGAGGTCCGCGACCGACTGAACGCCAAATATTATTATCCTGATTACGCCCATAACTCACGGCTTTGCTCCATGATGAGTCATCAAAATTATTCAGATTCCATCCTGTGTGATGGGTTGTAGAGCAACGCCAATCTGCGGCCTTAGTCGGTTTTCCATCGAAAACGCCAATAAATGCTGCGGGACCCCCTTTGTCGACGCCGTCGATTGCGATAACATCGCCTGGTTTAATCACCGGTGTAAATTTGTATGTAGTAGTCCAAGTGTCGCCTTTTCCAACGTTGACACCATTTACAAACATATCGAACTCATTATCACATGTGAAAAATACGGTTACCGCGTTTGTAGTCGTCGGTGTAAGAGATAGCGTTGGTTTGCTTGCGGTTTCAATTACAGGCACCACAACTGGAACTTTTATCGCCGAAGACGATGCCTTAGGAGCGGGTTCTGCCTTAGGAGCGGGTTCTGCCTTAGGAGCGGGTGCTGCCTTAGGAGCGGGTGCTGGCTTAGGAGCGGGTGCTGCCTTAGGGGCGGGTGCTGGCTTAGGAGCGGGAGCTGCCTTAGGAGCGGGTGCTGGCTTAGGAGCGGGAGCTGCCTTAGGAGCGGGTGCTGCCTTAGGAGCGGGTGCTGGCTTAGGAGCGGGTGGAGAATGAAACACGCGTTGAATCGTCTTTTTCAAAGAACGCAATAATCTTCGATTTGATGAATATTCACCATCACTATTTTCGACTTCATTATATTCAATATTATTGTAGTCATATGTATCATCATCGTTGTCATATATATAATCATTCAAAACTTCATCCGATGAAGGTGAATCATCCCGAGTCGTCAAAAGTGCGGCATCATGTGATGGAACATCAATTATGGTAATACCAGCAACAAATGATGACGACAGAATAAACAACAAGACATATGGCGAAATACGCATAAAACTGGTTATACTATAACTCCATAAAATATCTTTATGTTGTCATTCAAAACATAATAAACATTATATGATGATAATATATATTGTCGCTAGCGTGAATGAGTGAAAGTGGTAGTAACAATAAAATGGAAACACAAAAATTATATACACTTCTACTACCGTATAGTATATATGATAATCCATACAAGCAATATTCTAGAAAACTTAAACTAAAAAAACAACCGATTATATCACAATCTACACCAAGCGAATTAATGATTTTTTCACCCTACTGGGCACCATCATTACAAGTGACGTCTCAAACAAATGACAACAACGAAACAAACAGCGTAAAAACACGAAAAAAAATGAAAATTACATCATCAGTCATAACTACGAACGAAAACGGAGAGAACGAACTTCCTAAATTAAATACGCAATTCGAAGATGAAAGCCCAACAAACATTATTATATTAAAACCGTCCGAATATGATAAAATAACATATTCAAAATATAGCCTAGCAGATTTACGATCGTTGTGTAGTCACTATTGTATAAAAAAATCAGGAACCAAGACAGACTTGACGCAGCGTATATATACGTTTTTAAAACAATCATTTTTCATTCGAAGAATACAGCGTAATTTTAAGCATTTTTTGTCAAGAAAATATCGGAAATTATCTGGTCCAGGCTATCTTCAATCCACAAAATGTGTAAATGATACGGATTTTTATACGTTTGATAAAATATCAAATATTAAACCTATGCAATTATTCACATATCAAGATAGTGATAACAAAATATATGGATTTCATATCGCATCAATATTTCATCTTATTGTTACATCATATCCAACTATAACTAATCCGTATAATCGTAATACGATGTCGTCGTCGATAATAAAAAATCTATATGAAAAACTTATTTATGGTTCGCTTATTGGTTTTCGAGTTTCTATTAAATTGGATGACGAAACGGATGATGACTCGTGTCTTTTAGTCTCAACACCTGATTATCAGTCGCAATCATCTTCGAGAATAAGTGGAGGGGGTGTCGTTGGAACTCAGATTCTAACCAGAGAGAAGCAAGAAGAGTTATTCATCGTTGATTTATTTCAGCACATCAATACGCTAGGCAACTATTCTGATTCTGAATGGTTTATTGTTTTACAAAGGGAAGAACTTATTCGTTTTATTCGCCATATTCATGATATATGGTATTATCGGGCCAACTTAACCCAAGAAATGAAAGAACACATCTCTCCGCCCAACGGAAATCCATTTGTTCTTCATAATGCCCATGTGAATTTGAACGTAATCACATTACTCACCGCTGCCGAATTACGAACTATTTGTGTTTCTATTATTGAACGAATGACCCGTAGAGGGATTACAAGAGAAGACCAGTGTCTTGGCGCGTTTTACGTTTTGGCCACACTGACGATTGTAAATCAAGATGCGCGTAATGCTTTGCCATGGTTATATGAAGCGGTTTTATAATAATAATGCGTAAATTATAATTACTCGAAACATGCTGCTACGCGAAAACAACTTAAAAAGACATTACTCATATGTGTATAACCAACAACATGGTCAAGTCTGCTCCTTCTTCCGCTGTTTCTAGCTCTGCTACTGCCGCTGCCCCTGCCGCAGCCAAGTCTACTAAGGCTCCCGCTACCCCCAAGTCTTCTAAGGCTTCTACCGATGCTGCCCCTGTGAGCGCCCCTGCCCCCGCCGTTGATGGCGCTGAGGCTTCTACTCCCGTTGCTGAGCTCGATGGCTCCGTTAGCGCCGCACTTTACAGCAGCGTGCTTACTAAGCTTCAGAGTGCTCAGGCGGTTCTTGCGTCCATTCGCTCTGAGGTGAATGAGCTTAAGCGCCAGCATGCTCGTGAGCTTCGTGCCGCCAACAAGGCCAACAAGCGTCGTAAGACCAGCGCCAACCGTGCTCCTTCTGGCTTCGTGAAGCCCACTTTGATCTCCAACGAGCTCGCTGCCTTCCTTGGCAAGCCTGAGGGAAGTGTTCTTGCTCGTACCGAGGTGACTCGCGAGGTGAATGCCTACATTCGCAACCAGAAGCTTCAGGATAAGGATAACGGTCGTAAGATCAACCCTGATGCCAAGCTTCTCAAGCTTTTGAAGTTGAAGAAGGGTGAGGAGCTCACTTACTTCAACCTTCAGAAGTATATGGCTGCCCACTTTGCCAAGTCTTCTGCTGCCCCCGCTGCTGGTGCTGCTGCTGCTGCTGGTGGTGCTGTCAAGGCCTAAATAATAGTAGTAGTAATAACATTTACGAATCATAATATAAAAAAATACTCAATAAAACAAAAAAATGAATACAGCGCCAAACCGCGTTGGATTCATTTGTCTTTTACTTATCATTATTCAAATACTTACTTCGATCGTTTTTTCTTCCTGTGAAAATTGTGAAGTTCTTCGAATGAAGATGCGCTGATTCCATATACTTCTGACGCGATGATATTCGCATGATTTTCCGGAGTTTGTTCTATTCCATATACTGGTGATGATGTAAGTGAGCTTTTGCCGGATGAAAGCGATTTCATGATATCTTCATCACTTGGGGACGGTTCTATAAATATGAAGTCTTCCTTCATCATGATTTCGATAATACGTTTTTTCTGGATATTTTCGCGATTCAATATAACAAGTTGCTTGTAGCATGTGTTCGCGCTACTGCCGCTGCTATTTGAAGATATATCAAACATCGATTCATTCATTAAATATGTAATTGCGCTAATATTACCTGAAACAGGGTGATCTTTTCTTTTCATATTCGCACTATTGCCTTGTTCGGAATACCAATCATAAAATCCACCACCACTATCATGATATTTCTGTGATTCTTTCGAAGACAAAGACTTGAACTTTGTTATTTTTTTGAAAACTGTATCCGGCGATACAAACCCCGGACTAATAACACCACTCTCGGTTTTGGACGAATGTTGCGAGTAATCTGTGCCGCTAACGACACACATCATTTTGAACTCTTGCTGGGTTAAATCTAATGTTTTCAAAATTTCAACCATGTCATACCGCATGACGGAATGATTCAACAAACTTATATTCCGTAATACAACTGGACAACCATAAACAAACATGTCGGTGTCATCGCTCATACAAGCATCCACCCGTTTGCGAATGGATAGTTTTGCGCATAATGCGTCTGCTTCCCCTTCTGCGTCAATCGTCGCAAACCCAAAACTCACCAGCAATTCTTTAACTGTACTCACATCGCAATCACGTAATCGTATAAATTGTTTTTTGAGCTCACGCATCGTTTCTTCAATATCATCCAACTCGGTTGTTGTAATCTCACACCCGGATGCGTCTTTTTTCTCTTTCGTCATTTTCAGAAGTGTGTCGTATTGTTTTTTCGCTTGATCCTTCTTTTTTTTTCGTATTTCTATGATTTCCGTTTTTTGCGGAGGAGGCGGACCATCAAACACAAAGACAGCGTGAATATTGTAGTGTCGAAATACCGAGGCCATGAGATACATATTTTCAAGTAATGCGCCCTCTCCTGAATATCGATACATGTAAATACTTGTATCGACAGCGATTCGTTTTCCAGACAATTCTTTTAAATGAACCCGGAATGACGCATCGGGGCATTTGTGTTGTATAAATCGATTCAAATTTCGAACACCCATTCTCTTTATGTAAAGTTCAACTACGCACTTAACATAAAAAAATATTTTTCATTCAATTTTATCGTTGGGTTATGACCCCTAAAACGACGTGTGGCTTGATTATGAATTTGTATAGTTAACTTTACACTTGGGGTGCTACTATTTGATCATCATCATCATCATCTGACCGAAACATGTTTTCATCCAATATGATTACATGCTCTTCGTATTCATGGTGATCGGGTGGTTGCTGTTGCTGTTGCTGTTGCTGTTCCGCTTCTTCCACATACTCGTTTGCGATCGTTTGAACCGCATCAACTTCCACTTCCGGGCGATGATGCTTCTTCTCATGACGATTCACATGACGCTTCACATAATCTTTCAGATCGTAGTAATCACGATCCAACTCACGGTATGTAACTTCTTTCAAATGAGCTAGATCTTCTTGGACATTACTAACTTCGGTTGTGTTCTGACCAACTTCATCGGTAAGATGTTCAACAGTTTCTTTCACATCAGATAGCTCAGCATCTACCATTCCAATACTCTTTTTGAGTGTTTCATTATTTTCTCGAATCTGCTTGACGTCTTCCACCATTCCGAAGTATCGATACGAATGACATTCGTTTGACCGAGTAATCAGTTCAGTAAGCTCATCATTCACACTTTGAACACGTTGAGCGCTTGTTTTGCTCTCAAACTCGACTTCTCTCGTAATCGCATGCGCAAATTCTTCACGCAGATCGCCAGCCAACTTGAAATTCTGTTGTATCATTTGCCTCATCATCCTGTCTTCGAAATCTTTAAGACGGTGGCTCAACGCCTCATTCATTTTTACCGCCGATTCCAATTTCGCCATCAGATCATTCTCTCGTTGAACGAAGATCTCATAATCGCGATAGTATATATCATTCAGGTCCGACAATTCTTGTTCGCGCCGCGTGTTTTCATCTTGAAGATTCTTTATTCTTGTATCAAAGTCAGATCGAACGGTCTCGATGTACGAAAATATCTCGTCATTCGCGGATGAACTCCCGTAACTGATGTCATCTTTCAATTTGTCGCATTTCTTATTCACATATTTCCTTATTTTTCTAACACATTTTGAAAGCATATTATTCTCGGCAACGTCTGTTTGAAGAGTTTCAACCTCACACCACATTCCCTTCAAATCGCCATAGATGTCATCCGACCGGCGTTTTAATGATTCATGATGATCTTGAACCGTGCTTTCCAAATTGTCATATTTCGCAAACAAATCCGCAATATTCCGCCAAAGCATCGTCTTTTCTTCGCCATCATTATTGGATTCATTTGGAATCGGAACAAGAGGAGGTGGCGGTGGTGACGCAGCTGCCGACGCCGCACCTCCCGACGAAGCATATGTATAATATTGTGGATTATCCACAGTAAGCGATACTAATCTTCCAACAGAAGTTTGTGGAACTGGACGAGACAACATAATGAAACGAATCGGTTTGACAGCGATATATATTATATGATAATTATATGGATTTATATTCAATTTTGCGATGTGTCGAATACTAAAATTATTCTAATGTCATCCTCATCGTTTTTTTTAAAACGGGATGAATCATCCGAGATGACTCCGAGTGCGACGACGACGACGACGACGACGACAAACGTTCAATATACTCGACCATACTTAACAACATCGGATCTCTGGACGCATCACAAATCAAATCTGTAAAATCCGAGAGATTCTTATTCGTTTGTTTGAATCGAATCACCGAACCGTTATTATGATCACAACACCAACATATAAACGGCAAAGCAAATGCCGAGAGAATTCCGCCAAATATATAATACGCATATACATTTGTATCTTCTGCGTATCGCTTGCGACACACACTCATATTTTCTGGTGTTAAAACGGTAATCTGGGAATATTTTAACTTCATCACATCAAGTGATTTTACTAATTGATACAAATGAAAAAATGCGTTCTTCACGAGTTTCTCTCGAACAACACGTATAAAATTCGCACGGTCGTTCTCAAAATACGTGTTGAACATTATATTTATAATACGCGCCCATGTTTCCGTATATGCTTCAAATAATAAAACGTCACCGTGTGGGATACAAAACGATTCACGCAAACGTGTATTTGCTTCACGCAGATCAGAATCAATAAAATCGATATTAAAGTTGTGAATTGACTCATGAATAAAAACCTTGAACCATTCCTCCGCTCGATATACTACGACTTCACCATGCCTCTCGCAATTTCGAGTTAAACCGGTATTTACATGAATCGCCGAGAGAATCGCAGCGTCACTATCATGATCCACAGATACAGAAGGTCTCGTCTTTTTGAATGGTGTCATATAAAAATAAATGTCCATTTTTTCAGAACACTCTATATCTGACATTTGTGAGACCATCGATAGCCATATGAATACCTTATATGCATATAGTTGATATACTGCGATTTCGGATCTACATACAAACGACCCAGCAGATAACTTATTACATAATGAAACGTGTGACTCGGGGAATGTAATAAAGTACAACGTGAATAACCGCCCTCGAACTGTATGTTGAAATCGAATACAGTATTCCGATTTCTCTCGGATATAGCAATATATCTTATAAGGTATATAACGGTGTTTCGCTGCGTCGTCGGCGTCATCGTCAGCGTCATCGCCGTTATTGCTACGATTGGCATTCCAACGATATCGTCCACCGACATTTCTCTCGTACTCTTGATATAAATCCGACAATAATCGTGGATGGGGAAGGTCGTTCGCAGAATTTCGAACCTCGTTCATTTCATAGGTTAATTCCTCGCCGCCGTTTCGTGTTCCTTCATTTAACACCGCGAAACGCTTATATATATCGAACTCCGCATTACGTATCAACTCATAAAAATGTGTAAAAAATCGCATCGTATTTTCTTTATTTTCTCTCATGTGTGTTCGGATAGAACGCTGCGCCGGTTTAGAATGATAGTTGCTGGATAAAGCATGTATCGATTCTTGGATATGTTCTGCGTCTTTTTTCAATTCGTTTTCTATCCACATGATATCGATATTGTGGTGTGAATAATATTGATATTATTATACTATGATATAATAATACTATAATGTTCGATCTTATTATTAAGAAATATTTTAAACCAGGAACACTACATATATTCGTATTTTCATTCGTGATATTTATTATTTTAAATATTATCGAAAATGTAATCCATTACAATATTGGTAAATATCACGATGGACATACGGGTCGTACTGACGGCGGCGCAAATATTGCCGGTATTCACTTTACAAATCCATCTCAAATTGATTGGGTGCGTATTATTGTGATTATGTTCATTTTCGCGGTGCTACAAGGATTCTTCACATCTTATTTCAGCGTCTGTTAGCGTGCGTAGGCATTCGCTCCCCCAGTTCGCAGTTTATGACGAACACGCATGAGGTGATGATAAATTTCAGGAGGCGCGCCACGAACATAATGAACCAACTTCGCATTTCGAGTAGCAAGAAGTAGATCTTTGAGATTATTGTTCTGAGAGAATTTCGCGAACATAGCATTCTCCATCTCTCGTTCACTTCGTCCATGATTGAAAAAATCCGGGTCAATCGTAACCCGCGATGGCCGAATGATCGTAGTATGATTCAATTTGCCACTTTTGCTTCCAGCCGCCTTTGCTAAAACCGGATCCGCCGATAATTGTGAGCGCGAATCAAGCGAAAATTTCAAATAAAACTCACGGTTATTGTTCTTAAATTTACTCGCTTGATAATAATGCTCCACACTTTGCCAAGTATGGTTATCAAGCATAAATGGTTCGTTCCATGTATTCGCTAATTTGCGCCGCCAATTATCAAACGTCGCCAATCGGTGAAAGTGGATTTTTTCGGTTTCCGGTATTTTCTCTCCTGCTCCGCTTCCCGGAAGTGCGTTCGGGTTCGAATTTGAATAAAACTGGAACACAATATCTGGCGTATATAAATTCGCAGCATTTCGTGTGCCGCTAACTTCTTCAATTAAATCATCCAAGCTCTCGTTCGGTATATCATCAACACGTATTCCAAGCTCTCGTTGAAACAGTTTGAATTGTGGAATCAGACAAAATGCGCCAGACTGTGCTTCCAAACATTTTGTTGTAACCAGTAACTTAATATCATATGGCATTTCTGAAAACGAGAGAACCCCATGTGTCTTGTATGTGATGAGCTGATATGTATCGCTGCTGGGTTTTGAAAGAGATCCGTTCCGATTCCGCGGAGAACGACCACGCCCCCTACCACCGATCATCGATCCCGATCCGGTCGAAACACTCGCCAAATGATTAGAACCATTTTTTCCTATTAAAATATAAGCAGTAGGCTCAAATACACCGCGCTTTCGAATGGCAGGGTCGATCGATTCGTCCACAGAAACGCCATTATTACATTGAAGAACATGGTCGATATCGCCAGATTCATACGAATCTCTCGAAAACAGGATAAACTTCATATTCAATACACGTTCGAGTGTGGCAATTGCCCATCCATCAGGCCAATAGATCGATGTCATCATTCTTTGTTTCAGATGGTCGAGAGAACGAACATCGCGCATGTAATCGTAATTGCCCCCGATAAGTTTGGTATATTTCATTTCATCATGCTTTTGATTATGTTCGATCACCAGTTTTTTCGCGTTGGCGATCATAAGCTGTTGTTGTGCTCGATCATGTGTTGAAGCAATACGACGTTTTATATCGTTGTAATTATTCACCAATTCCTTCGTCTCTCGGAATTGCGTTTTCGAGAGATTATGATACATCGCAAACTTCTCTCGATACGCACGAAATACTTCATCGCTTACTTCTTCCGAAAGTTGTTTGCGAAGATCGAGTATCGACGTCGTGCGTCCTTGTGTAAGAAGAGCATCACGAATGACCGCAAAGAGCGCATCACTTCCTCCTTCGTTGTCTATAACGTTAAAATACTTATTACGAAGATACTTTTGGATCCAAATGTCGGTTGACGGATTCGGTTTATACTGTCTTCTCTCTAATTCAGACTGTTCCTTTGTTTGAAGTGGAAGGATCGACGCGCCAGATAATACTCGCGTGTCTAATCCAAATACAGATGCGGCGGAATCACCACCGGCTTCATTATCTGTATCGCTGTCATCACCGCCAACATCATTTTCATTCGTAGGGATTATTGTGGAAGCGGCAGAAGTGGGAGGTTTTACAGGTTCCTTTCCGAGAGATTTCTTGATCTCGTTGATTTCAGCTGCGCGTTTTTTACTTGACGCGGCAGCAGATTGAGCTTCCGTAACAACGCCAGATTTTGCGCGCGATTTACGTAATAATTCGGTATTTACAAACCCATATAATAAAGGAGATAACTGTTTCACATCCAAATCGCCTGACTCGTCCATTTTTACATGCCCCGATGACATTTCATACACACCGATCTGTTTCATGAATTCCATTTCTGTATTGAATAAATAGATCGGAACATACACGACATTATAACGTTTCGCAAAATGATAATTTAGTTGTCCAACACCGATAACTACCTTTTGAGGATCACGCAGTAATTGAACTTGAAATAATGGTGTATTGTAGTTGAAATCTTCTTCTTCTAAATGCGAGTATTCGTGATAGTTGATGTTTGGATTAAGCTTTGATTTTACCATAATGGAATGTAATGTAATGTAATGGAATGGAATGGAATGGAATGGAATGGAATGTAATTATTATATACACATAAATAATAATTATACTGTTTCCGCAGAGTCATAGCATAAAACCGCCTGAAACTATGTTTCAATTCATCGATACACGAGCGTGTTTCTCGTAATACCGTCGGATACGTCTGTTTCGCTTGTAATAAAGGATAACTTAAAAGATCGCTCCTTATTCTTATTTAAAACCGCAATCACACGCTTGTATCTATCAACGTTATTATCCGAAGTACCACCCGCACCCAAATGTAATGCGTCTGCCTCGTTGCCATAATCTAGAATCTTCTTGTCATCCCAAATATCCTGAATCGATAGATGTCCATGAATATTCATAATCGTAATCCCAACATTTCGGCGATGGTAATAATTACTTAAAATAACATCATCCGAGAGCCGACATATTTGATTGTCGATCGCAGTATAACGCGTCATATAATCGAGAAAATCATCGCCAAATGTATTTAACTTTACACAAACGGAACCGTAGCCTTCTGCGATTGTAGCGGTGTCTCGATGCCCTCTTTTACCATGAAGCGACATGTTAACAAAATCGAATCCGGTCGAAGTCCATACATTATTGTCATTTGGTGGTATAATTTTCTCATACGTTTCTATCATACGTTTCGGATAGCCGATATCATCATCCAAATAAATAATACGTGTGTCTTCTGGATCATACTGCTCGGCACGTGCTTCATCTCGTAAATACAAGACAGTTGGTAAAATTTTAGTAGCAGGACCATAATCGGTATTTATCCTATTCACCGTCAGCGATTTACGAATATATTTTGGCACAACATACGATTCACCAGTTCGCGCAAATACTTCGGGAATATTCAATAAAAATAAATCAGGTTTTCGCGTTTGATCTAATATACTATGAATCATCTGCGAACATTTATTGATACGTGTTGGACTCGTAGTAAAGGATACTACAATTCTTAATTTTCGACGTGCATGACCAGCACCAACACCAGCAGTAGCGGAAGCCATTTGTAATCTTATTTACTATATTCATACCACTCTATATCTCTTTTATTTCTTCGCCTTTCCAGAAATTTCGTCAAGCATATCCAGATGCTTAAAGATTGTCTTGTTTGTAATGCTTGGTTTGCTCTTAATCTTCATCTTTGAAATCTCGGTGATTTGCTCAACACGCGTAGTAAATAGCGCGATGGTTTCAGAATCATTTGTCCTTGGATCTTTTAATACGGTATGCCCGTGTTTCACCATGATAAACAGGTTTTCAGCAAGCTCATCTACTTCATTCGTCTTTCCTTCTTGACGAATATTTGAATACATGAGTTCCTGAATTTGTTTCATCAAAGCAAGAACTTGCGATTTTTCAACAATATCGATTTTCATTAGATTCACGATAAACAGCGACATCGCCTTACGCTTTTCATTCGCTTTATTGATCTCGCAAAACTTGTCGTAATTTTTCTTTGGGTCACAATATTCAATCGAGTCAAACAAAGACATAAATGATGCTAAATTCTGCTCGAAGACATTCCGAAATACAGCATATTGGGCATGACCGGGTTCGAGTTCTTTTGCCATCAAATCTTGAAAGAGGCGAGCATATATCTCAGAGTAAAATGCGTTTGAAGATGCCGTGGAAAAGATTGACGACGCAACGCGATTCATTACCGTCTCGGTGTTATGCTCTTCTGATGAATCATTCATACATTCTTCAAACAAACTCGAAATCTCTTTTAATATATTGGTAAGCATCGTATCATATGTTTTATCGGTGAGTTTGTTGAGGAACGACCGAATGTTATCAATACTCAGTTCAATACCTTCCTTCTTCCTTAACTCTGTTTTCTGGAATGACAAAATAGTATCCCATTCACTATTCGGAATTTGCTGATTTCGTGAAGATGCCGACTGGCGTGTAATTGTATGACCAAAACCATGCGACGGATCGGCGGCACCTGAACCTCCTCCTCCATTACCGAACCTCGATTGAAATGTATTTGCGCTACTACCAGCTACATGATACCCTCCTCCGCCAGCCTGACTGCCTCCGCCACCGCCTCCTGTGTTCTGAGAACCACTTCGAAAATCACTTGGGTCACGCACAGGAAATACGGGTGTTTTAATATAGGTTGGAGCGCCAACTAGATCTGCCAATCCAGACACCGACTTGATCACTTCATCGGGCAGTTTCAAATCAAACCCCATGTTCATAAATGCCGCATAATCCGGAAGATCATAACGATGAGTGATTTTTGCCATGTCGTTGTTGTTTTATTTATCCGTAGCACACAAATAGTGATGATGCCTATAATAATACATATATAACTTTTATATCAATTTTATATGATTTAGAAGATATTTGAATCAGAATTCTATTATTTGAATAAATAAACTAGATCATCCACTTCATGACCACATAAAAAAAAACTAGCCAATAAGATATCTTCGCCGTTGAATACCATTTTTTCATTTACACTTTTCATTTTAATATCGATTTCGTCATTATTTATAATTCGTTTCATGTTTTCATACAAATTACAAACCTGTATGTATACGTCAGCTGACATTATCAAAAAATTATCAGGTATGATGTATCTTGGTCGATGCATCCACGACACATATAGCTTGTTTTTCTCGATGATTGGAATTTTTAAATCACGTGGAAAATCCCAACCATCGAATCTTGTCGTAATTACTACGTCATATTGCGCATTCGATGTTGTTATATATTCATAAAACAAGTCTCTCACTTTACCTCTACTACATATTTGGCTGAACACGTTGAATGTATTCGT
>Ga0078894_10000886_pt1 | contig 21520 bp, 13 predicted proteins | sample LauGreSu1BDMLBSD_2_FD_67506 | JGI IMG/M metagenome (GOLD analysis project Ga0078894, IMG submission 67506) | Freshwater lake microbial communities from Lake Michigan, USA - Su13.BD.MLB.SD (version 4) (version 4) | ecosystem: Environmental > Aquatic > Freshwater > Lake | place: Lake Michigan... | reverse complement strand
GGTTTTGGTGGTAAATTCATGTTACTATAATCAACTTTTGGTGGTTCAGGTGTCACGTTTGGTTTTGATACTTTTGATATATCAACCGCCAAGTGTTTTGCCCCCGTTGAAATCGCCTTTGTTCTAACATAATAACAAAGAGTCTTCAGTCCTTTTTCCCAACCATAGAAGTGTGATGATGATATTTTTGACAATGATGGATTTCCCATATAGATATTCATCGATTGAGATTGGTCAATGAAGGGAGCTCTGTCAGCCGCCATTTCAATCAATTCCTTCTGTGAGATTTCCCAAATTGTTTTGTATTTTGGAATTAGGTGTTCGATTCTTTTAACTTTTTTATTGTATTGTCTGTCCTCGGGGTCAAGGTAATTATTAAAATTAATTCCCTGAACCGAACCTTCATTAAGAATAATTTCATTCTTTAGGTCTTCACCCCAAATACCAAGCTTCTCAAAGTCATTAATCAAATACTTGTTAACAATCATAATCTCACCACCAACAACTCTTCTATTAAAAATTGCCGAGTGTGCTGGCTCTGTCATTTCATATGAACCTGTAATCTTAGCCGAAGACGCTACAGGCATTTGAGCGGTAAACAAAGAGTTACAAACACCATAATCTTTAACTTCTTCTTTAAGTGATTCCCAATTCCATCTTCCTGATAACTCATCTTCTTTCAGACCCCACATATCAAATTGGAATACTCCTTCTGACATTGGTGAGCCGTTAAAGAAATCATATGGTTTATATTCACCATCAATACACAATCTGTTACTTTCAGTGATTGCTGCGAAATAAATTGTTTCAAAAATGTCTTTATTAAGTTTCTTTGCCTCTTCTGATGTGAAGATGTAGTCCATCAAATAGAATACATCCGCAAGTCCTTGAGTTCCAATGGCAATTGCTCTTTGTTCACGACCACCCTTATTTCCTTTTTCAGTTGAGTAGTTGTTAATATCTACAACTTTGTTAAGAGCTCTTACAACTTTACGAGTTTCTTCATACAACAACTGGTGGTTAAAAACTCCGTCTTTAATAAAGTTCTTTAACACCATCGATGATAGTGTACAAATCGCAGTTGTGTTTTCATCAGTATATTGGTAAATCTCGTTACAAAGATTTGATTGTTTGATTACACCAATGTTTTGATGATTTGTTTTTTTGTTTGCATTGTCCTTCGAGCAAAGATATGGAACACCAGTTTCAATCTGTGACTCGATTATCTTTGACCAAATTTCTTGAGCCTTAACTTTTTTACCAAGACCCAATTCAACCGCTTTATTATAGTTTTCTTCATATTCATCCCCATAGCATTCTTGGAGGGGTTTAACACCAGCCTTCTTTATGTCATTTGGACAGAACAAATACCAATCTCCATTGTTCTTAACTGCGTTCATAAAGTTATCAGGAATCCAAAGAGCGGTAAACAAATCACGTGCTCTCAATTCTTCAGCTCCTGTATTCTTTTTAATATCCAAAAGGTCAAAAATATCTTTGTGCCACGGTTCCAAATAAATCGCTGCGGAGCCAGGACGACGACCTTGTTGATTAAAGAATCTGAGTGATTCATTAACAATTTTCAAATACTTCAAAAGTCCACCAGCGAATCCGCCTGATGATGTAATACGGCTTTCTTTGCTTCTAATATTTGACATAGAAAGACCAATACCTGCTGCGTCCGATGAATATGTTGAAATATCTCTCATAGTATTCAAAAGTCCTTCTCTTGAATCTGAGTCATTAAAGTGAAGAACGCAAGACGCAAGTTGTGGAACTTTTGTACCGGAATTAATCATAATTGGTGTTGCCGGTGAAATAAGTTGACTTGAAAGTGACTTATAGTATTCAACCGCTTGTTCAAATGATTTGGTTACCCATATTGCAACACGCATGTACATATGTTGTGGTCGTTCGATTGTCTTACCACTTGGTAATTTCAAAAGATACATCTCTTGTAGTGACCTCCAAGCAAAGTAATCAAAGTTATAATCATTGTCGTGATTAATAACTTCATCCACATTAGACGGTCCGTAACTGTTAATCATATTGATAAACTCCTCATTAACAATTTTTTCTTTGTAAAGTTCCATCATAGTGTTTGAGAAACTTGGGTTTGTTTCTTTGTGGTATGACGATATTGCAACAGATGATGCAAGACGTGAATAATCGTGGTGACTACCCGTGTAGGCCGCGGCAATCTCATAGATTAATTTGTCCAAATCTTTAGTTGTAATTTCTCCTTCAGTAGGTACTGAAGTGATTACTTTAATAAAAATCTCATCCGAATTTACATTCAAACCTTTTGCGGCTCTTTTGATTCGGTTATATATTTTCTGTGGGTTAAAAGACGAGTCTTCCCCACTTCTTTTTTTAATTTTTAGTGACATCATAGTTTATAAAAATAACAAATTAAAAGTCTTCGGTAAAGGACAAAGTTTCATTCAACTTTGCTTTTTGATATTCAACTGTTCTTGATTCAAAGAAGTTACCTTTGGTTTCAACCGCAATTTGTTCCATGAATTTAAATGGTTGCTCAACATTAAATTGTTTTTTACATCCAAATTTAACTAACAATCCATCGACAACAAATTCAAGGTATTGTTTCATAAGATTTGAATTCATCCCGATAAGTGAAACAGGAAGTGACTCTGTGATAAATTCCTTTTCGATTTCAAGGGCCGACAATAGAATTTCTTTGATTCTCTTTTCACTTGGTTTGTTTTCGCAGTGGTTATTCAAAAGGTGAATGGCAAAATCACAGTGTAGATTTTCATCTTTAAAAATAAGTGAATTTGCGTTACATAAACCTTGCATGATACCTCTTGATTTTAACCAAAAGATTGAACAGAATGAGCCTGAGAAGAATATTCCTTCTACAGCGGCAAATGCCACAAGTCTTTCTTGGAACGACGCATTTGTAATCCAATCCAATGCCCATTTTGCCTTCTTTTGAACAGCAGGAAGTCTATCAATTGCGTGGAAACATTCATCCTTTTCTTTTGGATTTGACACATATGTATCAATCAAAAGTGAATACATTAGACTATGGATATTCTCCATCGCTAGTTGCATTCCGTAAAAGAATTTTGCTTCAGGGTATTGAACTTCTCTGTAGAAATTCTCAGCCAAGTTTTCGTTAACAATACCATCAGAAGCCGCAAAGAATGATAAAACATTCTTAACAAAGTATTGTTCATTTTCTGAAAGGTTTTCCCAATCACGAATGTCTCCTGATAAGTCAACCTCTTCAGCCGTCCAAAATGCCGCTTGATGCATTTTATAAAATTCCCATATATCGTTATGTTCGATAGGAAATATTACAAACCTATTAGGATTCTCTACTAAAATCTTTTCCATATTAATTAATTATTTTGTTGTTCTCGTTGTTTTCTTCTTTCGAGTAAATCTTTTACTCTTTGTCTTTGTTGTTCTTCTTTCTGTTCTTCAAGTCCTAAGAATGTTACCGAACTTTCGGTATCAATTTCTAACATACCGTTATCGAACTTACAATTTTCAAACACGATTCCGTCATCACCAATTCTTGATTTGGTTATTGCAATTGTGGCGAGTTTCATCTCTTTTTGTTGTAATGTCTTTGCAACTGAGATAATAACGTGACCAACTTGGGCTTTCTTAATCGACCCACCCATTTGGTCTGTTGTTACAACTTCTGATGAAATCGAACTTCTATTACCCTGTGTTGCCGTCCATCCAACTAGATTCAACTCGTGACACATGGCTTCAAACCCTCTCATAACCGAACCCTCACTCTTCCATTCATCACCCAAATTCTTATCAGGTACGATACAGTCAATATAGTCTAACACAACCATATCTAACTTAACTCCATCAGCAATCATCTTACGAAGTTGATTTTTGATTTGAAGCATTGTTAAAGTATCTGAAGGTAATTTCTTTAAAATTAAACGGTTCTCCATCTTACTTTGTACCTCTCTAACCTTATCCATCACTTCATCTTTCTTATTTGATAACTCATCAGGATGAACCTTTGTCCACAAAGTGATGTGTTTACGTTGGATAATTTTTGGGTTATCCTCGAAGAATATTTGAAGTACGTTATATCCCAAATTAAATGAGTGATTTGCAATTTTGGTTAAGAATGTAGATTTACCTACTCCCGTGGGAGCTAATATAACACCTAATTCTCCTTTTGCCAAACCTCCTTTTAACAATCTGTCGATACCGGGTATTCCCATCGGAATTGGGTGTCGATAGTCTTCGTTAAGTACGTCATCCAAATTAGAGAATACATCCGCCATACCATCCTCTCGTTCTCCTACTTGTAAAGCCTCTCTAACTAGTTCTTCAAGTTTATCATAACTTTCAAATTCACCTCCATCAATAACTTTCTGAGCCTTTGTAATTGCCTTTTGAAGTTCTTGTTGTTTACAGAATTTAAGAGCCTTTTCTTGGATGAATCCACTACCTTCAATTGGTGACTCTTTAATTTTTGTGATAGTATCTAACACAATTTTAGAGGCCAATTCTTGTTGTAGTTCAGATTTGGTTATTTGCTCTAATGTATCAAAAGTCGGTACGTGTTCGTATTTTGAATAATACTCCTTAATCATTTGCAAGATGATTTTGAAGTATTTATTTTCAAAATATTGTTGTTCTATAACGTCAATAATGGACCTTCCGAATTCTTTATCAATGATGATTTGGTTCAGTAACTGTATTTGAAAAGAAGACCCTAAATAATCGAAATTTTTGTTTGACGCCATAGTAAATTTTTGTTCGTTTTTGATAAATATTATCGCTTAGTACTAATTCCCGCGAATTCAAAAGTTAAATTTTTCGCCGAAAAAATGTCAGTAAGTGATGAAAGCAAACTTTTTATATGAGGACGGATGTCTACGGTGTATCTTATTTTAGGAGGGAAAATCTTGGCATCAATCTGACGATGACAAATTGTCATGTCCCCATGTTTAATAAAGACGTTAAAGTGCTCGGGACCATCGGTATAAGACGTATCCAAAATTGCCGGGTTGCCCTGAATCTCATAAGAATTCTCAAGCATGTAGTCGACAGTTTTCATCTTTAAACGATGCATGAGAGTATCTTTAAATTCTAAAATAAACTCATAGAGTTCGGTTGAATACCTCGCCTCGGGATTGTAGTCACGGACATTAAAATACCTCTGAACGATGATGTTGTCATTAACCATCATCAAAAACTCAAGTTTTGTTAAATCTTGCTCTTTCATAAAAAATTACTTTTTGGTTTTAAATTGTTTTTTTTCTTTTCTTGTTAATTTCATAAACGGTTTTACGAAGTTTACCCATGCTTCGTCATGTTTTGGGAGAAATTTAAAGAACCCATCCTCCATCATCATACGGATTAGGTTTCTGTGTCCTCTGCCCTCGGGGTCTAATGTTTCACTATAATATAATTTAACGATTTCCTTACCTTCCTCTGTGATTAACGGATTAGACAAATCCACGATTTTGTTGTTAATCTCAAAAAATTCATTTCCATAGATACCTGATTTTGTTTTACCTGAAAGTAAGTTTTGTAAAATTTTGTTTTCTTTGTCCTCGGTTAGTAATACCTCGGCTCTTGTTAAAATATCGTTAAAAGAAACCTCACGGTCAAGTATCTCAGGAAATAATTTAACTAATGTTTTTTCGCCCAAATAATAGATACCGTCAATGTTATCTGATTTATCACCAGAAATTATCTTATAAGTTTTAACATTATAGTGGGGTATCTCAACCTCTTGTAGTTTGATAAAATCACCTTTTTTATAGGTTAATCTTTTACTGGGTGAGTATATAGACACGTTTTGTGATATAAGCTGTGTTAGGTCTTTATCACTCGAGAAAATGGTTATATTCTCGTCATTTGCAATCTGACAATAATAAGCAATAAGGTCATCCGCCTCATTGTTATTAATATCAACCTGACGAACAAACATCTCTTCAAGATATTGTTTTACCCTATGTTTTTGTTCGTAAAACGATTCTTCTTTAAAGTCATAACCAGGTTTTCTGTTCTCCTTATACTGGGGGTAGATTATTTTTCTTGCAAGGGAACTACCTTCTCCATCCCAAAACACAACTACTTTATCAAAGTTTTCTTCTTCGATAAATCGTCGGGTAGTATTTAGAAAATGCCAAATACCCCCAACGTGTTTACCTTCGTGAAAGAAATCTTTCACACCGTGAAATCCAATTTTTAATAAATTGTTTCCGTCAATTAATAATGTTTTGGTCACAAAAATTTTTTAAATTGTTTGACAAAATTTTGTTACTTTTTTTGATATTTTCTAATTTCCAAAGTGGTTGTAAATTGGTATAATGACTTAATTTATATAATTCTTCCTCTGTTTTTGCAGATGACAAAGGAACGATGTGGTCTATATGCCAATTACCCCTATTTTCCCAATTCATACCTTTATCAAATTGTTTTTCTAAATGTTCCTTTAACTCTAATGGACTACACCCAACAATGTCAAATGTTTTATTTCTTTTAGTAATATCCATTTTAGTTAAGTACTTATATAATCTACTTCTAATATTGTTAATCAATACAAAAATAGGGTCAGATTTTCTCCTTTCTTTTCTTTGTTGATGTTTTCTTTCTTTGTAGTTTTTTCTATACTCTTTTCTTTTTTCAGGGTTTTTCTCAAAAAAAGTTTTTAATCTTTGTTTAGATTTTTCAGGGTTTTCAATCCTAATTTTTTTTTCAAATTCACATACACAAATTTTACATTCAGGTCTGTGACCATCTTTTTTTGTTTTGTCCTTCCTAAAATATGTTAATAATTTTTCTTCCCCACATTTACTACAAATTTTAGTTTCCATTTTCAACGTATTTTCTTAATAATTTATTAACCAAAGATGAAAGATTGATTGATTTATCTTTAAAATATTCAGGTAAGTCGGGGTCAATTGAAACCCCGACTTTAACCTTTTTCAAATTTTCTACAATTTTCTTTCTCCCCATCATTAATAAATATCTAAAAAAGTGGAAAAAATATAACTTTTATTAGTCTTCAGAATCATCTTGTGACTCATCCAAAGAATAGTTAGAATCTCCAAGCTTTTGTACCCAATAATCTGAGTAGTCTTTTTTATAATTTTCCAAGGCTTCTTTTGTGTCCGCAATATATCCGTGAGGAACGGCAATAATCTTTCCATCCTTGTATCCAAGTCCATTTACGTGGTTTTTTAGTATAGAAATTTTGGTTCTAATTGCAAATGATACTTTTCTACCATTTTTAGTTGCATCAATATGACTTATACCAGCCTTTTTTTGATTACCAAACAAGAATACTAAACTACTTGCCAACCAAATTGCCGTTCCACCTTTAGCCTGAATTTCAGGTTGTCCGAATGGATTATCGGGTAAAAGTACCCAAGGTTGATTTAAAACGACCAAAGTATTATAATATGGGTAATCTTCTTTTTTTGATTTTGATATTCTTGAATGGATACCCATTCCTATTTTATCGGCTAGTACTTTAGCGTTGTGCATACCACCACCTTTACCATCAAATGTCATTTGACATGGGATGCTTCCAATACTATCCCACAAAAATAAAAGATTGTACGGGATGTCACCTTTTTCTTGAGCATCTAAAATTTGATTAATGAAATCTGTTGCCTGTTCAATAACATCAAAAGAATCATTAAAAATGAACATTCCGTCATATTCTCCAAATTCATTTTTTTCAGCTTGAAGTCCTAACTCAATGGCATGTTCCCAACTCCATTTTTTTTCGGTAATAATGAAAACAGGTAGGTGACCTTTTTTCTGAGCATCAGCCGCCGCTAAAATCATAGCCGTTGTTTTAGATGTATTAGAATGTCCTAAAAACATATTAATGCCGCCCAAAACAGGACCAGGTAATCCACAAGCATCCATAAAAGATTCTCCACAACTATAAAAACTTTCAGGTTTATACTTAGTTTTAGTAGAGAATTTAGATTTAATTGAATCTAAACCTAATTCTTTTTTCTTAATTGCCATATTAACTATATTTCTTGAATTGTTGTAAAGCGTCTAGCTTATCTTTCGCACTTGCCAATTGGTCAACAAATTTATCCATCTCTTCCAAATGTTGGGGGTGTTCTCCGATACCAACAGGATTATTAAAATAGACCATTAATGTTGCTTCAGCTTCTGAAATTTGGGCGGAGTACTTATTAGTCAACGCCTCATACAATTTTTGCGTAATTTTTTCTTGAGTTGTCATTTTTTTTAAGGTATTAAAAACCACCCCATATTTCAGGGGTAGTTTGTTTAACATTTTTTATTAGAAAGGAAGGTCATCTGATGGTTCATCCTCTGACTGTGGGTCAACAACTGATTTCTTTCCGCCCATAGAAACCGTTTCTTCAATTGAGTTTCCATAAACGTATTTACCCGCGTCTGAATCCCAACGTGGAACTTCTCCACGAGCAATCGCTTCAAGGTATTCCTCAGGCTTTTTAGAATAAACATCATTCCAAGCCAATTCATCACTAACCCAAGTTTCTTTTGTCTCCTTATCATCATGTAGAGGAGATGGGTCGTCGTGCATAATTGTCTGAATGACCGTATATGTCGCACCTTTTGGTGTCTTAGCTTTGGTCAACTCAAGAATAATATCTCTACCATTTTCAGGGTCAGTAATATCTCCTTTTTGACGGAAAATTGGAATGATTTTGTCCAAAATACCCTCGTTCTTGTAGTTGTGCTTGAAACGCCAAAACTTAACTCCGTCTTGTTCGTTGTCACGGTCAATAACCTTAACAATATAGAATTTACGTGGCTTATATTGTTTTGCAAGCTCCTTATCGGATTCTTTTCCTGTTGACATAAGTTCTTCATAAACTTCTGACAAAGGAGAACGCTCGTTGTCATTTTTACCTGGGTCAAAAAACTTTTGCCATTTTCCATCAACTTGAACTTCGTGGAACCATACTTCTTTGAATGGTGAACTTCCGTCTTTTGTTGGGAGGACACGTAGTCTTTTTTGACCCTGTTTCTCGTTATCCTTTAGGATAGCCGCGAAATACTTTTTCATTCTTTCATCTTGAGACATTTTTGAGGAGTTAGATGAACCTCCTTGTTTTGAATTTTCGTACTGCGAAAGAATCGCATCTAAAGAATTGTTTGTCGCCATAATATATAAATTTAAATTGTTTACTAAGTATAAGTGTCAGCCGTTGGTTTGTCAAATCAAAAATGGGGTCTTTCGACCCCACTTTACTATCTTACTTCAGTGAAGTCCCCTGTTTCTTCATCTCCAAAATCTCTAAAACTTTTTTTGATATCTATAGGTGAATAACCTTCAACATCATCCTGAGTTAAAACATAGTCATTCTTTCCCGTTTTTTCTATATCAATTTCTTTATCCTCAAAAAAATCACTCAATTTTTGGTTAAAAGGACCTGAGTCTAAACTACGTAATTCAAGTTTTTCTTCAGGAGTTTTTATCCTGTATTTTTCAACTTTAGCCTCTAAATCATTTAATTTGGTAACTATAGAGTCCATATTAGATAATTTACTTTCTAAATCTTCTAAATGTTTAAATAAATTATCAAAATATTCTTCTTGTTTTGTTTCAATATTTTTTTGTGACTTAACTAAATCAGTAATTTCTAATTCTTCTCCTTTTTTCTCAGTACCTTCTTCCCCAATTTTTTCAACATCAGGGTCAGTTGCAACATCCACAGGTTGTGGTGCTGCGGTTTCAGGGGCCGAGGGAGGTGGTGGGACCTCTCCTTCCGCTGAAGGAGGTATTGCTCCCGGGTCACCAGGTGGTGGGGGAACTGCTCCGGCCTCTTCACCAGGTGGTGGAGGTGGAACCTCTTGCTCAGTTATGTAACGATTAATAGAATTATATCTATTTAACTCTTGTAAAATTTTAGAATCAATCCCCATTTTATTATCCGTTTAAAAGTTGTTTAACCCCGTTTAGAGTTTCTACTTGAATTTTTTTATTGGTATTCATAGTGTTGTCAACTCTTTCAATTAAACCATCTTTCATTCTAAGAGTGTAACATTCACCGGTATCTAAGTCACAAACTTCTTTGTAACCATTACCGTTGTCTCTTTCAGTAATTCGGGTACTCTTACCTAAATAACTGTCTAATATTTCTTTGGTGCTCATGTATTTTTATTTATAAATATCTAATAAATTATTTAAAGTTCGAATGTAATGGGGTAAGGACCTGAAATTATTTGTCGTCTGGTAGTATCAAGTGTACCGTCAGATAAAATAGGATTAGTATAAATCCACAATTTATATTCATATTTACCTCTACTTTCAGAGCCTGTTGAATCCTCGCACCCTGAGTCAGAGAATAACTCCTCAAGTGTTACTTCAAACCTTTGTCCGTTATTAGAGATAGTCCCCTCATTCAATGTTACCGCATTAGCAAATGAATAAGAGCTTGTTTCATCAATACAACTAGCAGTACCTCTAACTACGTGTGTGACTAAGAATATTTCTCTTTTACCATCTACTGATGTATCCACAGTGGCGATGAAAGATTCGAATCCTACACCCGCAACGTATACAGTTTCGGTTTTCAAAGGTTCTGGTTTTACTTCAGCAGGATTTAATTGTCTATTTGCTTCATCATACGCCGATATTGCTTTTTGAACTTCAGTTTCTATGTTTGATTTATCGGTAACATTGTAATTATCATAAATACTTACCGGTTTAATATCCTGTTTTGAATTCAAAATAATAAATTTACTTATTTCTTTATAATCGTCTTTGGATATTGTTACCATTCTTGCGTCCCACCTATTTTTTAAAAAGGTTATAAACTTATTGGTACTTTCAAATGACGCGTATGGTACGTTGTCAGTTGAACAAAAATATTCCTTCATAAAATTCGCTTCCCCAGACGCCCCCCACGAACTTGTGAGGTCTATACCACCAAAATTGAAATTATTGGACGAAAATCCGGCACTAGTACCATTTGAGTTTAACCACATAAATGCAAATATGGTGTGAGCTAATTTCAATCTATTATTACTGTTACCTGTTAACTCATTAACAATCTTAGTCATTTCACTTACATTCAATGTTCTTTTTACAATTTCAGACTTTATGAATGTATTATAGTCAGAATGAGGAGCACATTCTTGATTAGCGGATTTTGTACTTGCCGGATTATTTGTCAATTCTTCATTTAATACTTTAGTTTGGTCAACTGAATTAGTGGTGGTATTAGAAGTTGGTCCTGTAGTTGTAGTTGGGGAAGTAACACTGTTAGATTGGTTAGGTACTCCATTAGTATTTGTCACATTTTGTGTTGATTGCGCAACTTGAGGCGTATTTGAACTTGATTCAACTTTTAACTTATCCTTTATTATTTTCAAAAGATTTGTTCTTATCGTTTGGACAAATTGGTCAACTTTCGGTAAAGAAGCAGTTGGTTGTCTAATTCCGGTAATTGTGGTGTGAAACATACCAGGGACTATGTTATGTGTTACATCCAAAATCATATATGGTCCGCTAAACATAGGTACATACCTTAAATTAAAATACATACTTGGTTGTATCATTGCGTTACCCAGCATCATTATCTTACATCTATAACTTCTGTTTTTGTAAATATTATATAAAGATAAATTCTGTGTTGCTCCCCCTCTATTACCCGATTGGTTTGCCATTTGATTAATCACTTCTAAAGACTCAGCTGTAGAAGTTCCAGCTTCCTGCGATACGTCAAAACTTTGGAATATTTGTTGATTCTGTGTTCCAATATCAACATTGAATCCAACAACTTTATTTGACTTATCCCAATCTGTTTTACCAACTTGGTTTTCTACTAATGGATTAGAAGTTTTTCTCAAATCAAAGGCGTCATCTTTAAACCTGTAATCAACATTTTTATTTATTGCTAAGTGTTCAGATGGTTTTGAAATAAAAAAACATACCATTTTAGATGATGAGTCTCTATAGTCAACATTCAAAAAAGTACCAAACAAAGTATTAGCGAATTCTAGAGTACCTTCGGGTCTAGGTTTTGGATTTTTAACCGCATCTTGTACGTTATAGAAATTAACATATGATGGTATATTCATCACCATGAAGTTATTTCTTAATAAAACAGATTGCGCAAAACTTAACACTGACATTTTAGGACTAGCATCCATTATAAAATTTTTCAAATGAAAAATGTCGGCAATAACCGTGTCACCAATATTCCTACTAGCTCTATCTAATAATAGTAAATCTTCAAAAATTGTTTTATTTTTAAAATCACCACCAGAAATCCATTTATCGTTAGTTGCTTTAAATGACTCCCATAGTTCTAATTTTGTCTGAGAACCATCTAAATCTTTTCTAACACCTTTACTGTTTTCAACAGTTATTAAAGGTAATTTAGACCTTAATGTTATCATTAAATTATCTACAATTGTTCCTTGGAATCTGTCAACAGCACTTAGGTAGTTATCCATATTGTTAATGAATGTGACTTTACCCCAATTGTTGGTTGAACTCGGTACTAATGGGAACTGTGGTTCGGGAGGAGTTGTTACTGCGGCAATATATTGTGGGTCTAAAGGTGATTGTGAATAAAAACCGTAAATTTCAGTTATTGCAATTTTTACTAAATTCAAATTGGTTTCTCCAGATATACCTACTTGTTCTCCAACAAACTTTATTTCCTGTGAAAAATTCCTAAATAATGAAAATTTATTTTCGTTTTGTTTATAGATAGTTACAGTTGACCCATCATTTAAAGTAAAAATTTCTATTATTAATCCCACAAATTGTTGTGTAGGTAAAACAGGTGGTATTGGTAATGGGGAAACCGAAGTTTGTGGTTGAGTTTGTGTTAATTTTTGTGTTGCATAAATTTTAATTATCGGTGCAAAATTTTTGATATTCTGCACATTAAATCCAACATTTAAATCTATGAAGAAATCGGTTATAAATGAACCACTATCTTTATAAGTGAGTTCAGGTATATCTGAAAATCCAACATATATTCTAAGAGTTTTCCACTCTTCAGGGAAATTTGTTTGTGATGTTGTTAATGTAACAGAACCCCCTTGAACTGGTAATGCATCTGGTGTCGTCTCAGTATATTTTTCCCATGTGTATGGGTCTTCAATAAATTTATTGGAGAAACTGTAGAATAGTTTTTTATCGAATGACGATGGATTTCCATATTTGAATACGTAGTCAAAATTCAAAAATTCTTTTATATATGAATTAATCGTTTGACATTGAATTTCTTGAGTTCTTGAAACTGCTTCGGTACCTGTTGCTCCTGTGGTACTTTGTTTCGGTACTTTCATCATTTCTCTCATTAAAAATTGGAAATTTTTGAAAGATTTTTCAGTTTTGGTTAAAGTTTCGGATAAATTTGTTACATCATAATCGTATACCGATTTAGAAAAATTTAAAAACTCTTCTTCGAACTTATCCAAAATTTCTGTGTTAAACGCCGAAAATATTTCACTGATTTTTGAGTAACCTATAATAGGGTTATGTAAACCAAAATTTTCTTGTGATGATACATCACTTTCTGTAAAAATTATTTTAATATACTCATCATATTCTGGTTTTTTTATTTTTGATAAATCAAAATAACCATAGTGAGGAGCCGCCCAAAAATTTCTAATTGAGCCATCATACATTGATTGATTACCTTTAACTTCTAATTTTAATTTGTCAACATTACCCTCTTTTTTGAAACATTCATTAAAAGTCTGATTCAATAGTGAGCCCTGAGACGGAATTGGATATGTAAAGGTTTTAATTATATTATCAATACTAACAGACCATGGGATAACTCTCAAATCCCTCATAAGATTTGCATCGTCAAATCCTTCGGGTTCATCAATAATTGCCTCTGACACATAATTTAAAGTTACACCACTAAGAAACCCGTTTTGAATATCTGTATCGGTAAACGTACTATAAATCATATACCCCTGATAAAACACATTGAAGTCATTTATTAATTTTGGATAAAAACCTGTGTTTATCAGAGTGGATGTTTCGGTACCAATAATTGTATCTTTTTCTAAAACTATGTCGATATTAGCTCCATTAATTATTAATCCGTAATTTCTAGTTGGAACATTAGTTACAGGGTCAAAATTTTCAACTTGTTTAAAGTTTTGCCAACAATCATCTAATATATCAACATTGTTTTCAACATATTTTTTATATCTGTGGTAAATTGAACCGATTTTTAAAATCCACGAGTAAGGTACTTTGTGTATTGCTCCGAATTTTTTCAAACTAGCCAAAATATAATCTAAATCTTCAACTGTAATATTTGAATCGGAATTTTTATAAGTTTTAAATTTTTCTCTTAGTGTCGATAATGGTAGACTATTTAAGAATAGATAAGCAGGTACAGTGTAAGGATAATCATCGTAATTTCTGAATTTTTCCACAGCCTGTTGTATTGAATTCACATAAAATGGTGTATTCAACATGGATGTTGTTTGATAAAATCCTACTTGTCCTGAATAATTATAGTAAATTAAATCACCTTCGGTAACTAACTGTTTGGTTCGGGTCCTTTCGTCATAAAAATCAACTAAATTTGTTGTGGTATCCGCAGTCGGTACTACAGTATTTTCAAATACAAAATTAGTTATCGGTCTTTTTTCTAATGTGGATAAATTGTAAGGAAAATTAGTAATAGTCTTATTTGACTTATTATAAGTTAAAATTTTTGTAGTGTTAAATGCCGCTTTATTATCAGAAATAGATTGACCATTCGCTAATTTATCTTTACACCAACTTAAATTAGTTAAAGGATAAATGTCTGAATAATCGTAACTATTAGATGAACTACTACCTGTAATATAATTCAAAAATTCATCCTCTTTTTCCAAAGAAAGTAGTGGATTTGATTTAGTTTCTAAAATTTCATTCAGATTTAAAAATTCAAATTGTGAATTTTGCACCGTATTTCTTATGTAACTTGTATTGAATATACCTCTAATAAAATTTTGCCAACTTTGTCCTGTACCTCCATTTGATATATGTCTGAGCGTGGTTTCAAAATTAGCCGAATTAATTCCGTACTGTTTTATTTTTTCAATTAAAAATGGATTGTCAGTACCTAATGCATAAAGTAAATTAGTTTTTTCAGCTTCTGCGATGATACTACTAACCAAATCTTTTTCTTTAGTTGAGGATTCAGCTCTTGATAGCCTCGAATAATAAATTGTATAAAATAGTCTTTCGTATATTTCAAAGAAAAATTTAACCTCTTCTTTATTACCATAAACAATATTCTCAACAGGAAATTCAATAGCATTAAAACTAAGTCTATTAATATCGGTTTGCTCATTAGATACAGGCTCTGAGTTATCTATTTCAGGATTCCTATTTACAAACGCATTAACAAATTCTTCAACAAATTCAACTTCAGGCCATTTTTCGTAAGAAGTGGCATTGGTTAAATTAGAATACTTAGGGTCACCAGGATATGCAATAATGTATTTTTCTTGTCCATTTTCTCCGGCGGTTTCAACAATATATTGTGGCCATGGATATATAGGTAGATTAGTATTATCACCACTTGATAAATTATCAGGATTTGCGTTCGAAACTGAAGGGTCTAAAATTGCTTTCTTTCTATCGGTATCATCTCTAACTTCCCAAGCCTTAGCGTGAACATCATCCATTATTCTTAAAAACGCCTCACCATTTGCAAAAATAACAGACAAAACATTTCTAATTGTAGGTATAAATCCAATTCCATTATCCTTTGATTGAATTTTTTCAGTCAAAGCTTTAGTAAGAGCCTCTTGAATTTTTTCTCGATACGATTTTACGTCTTTGAACATTCTATTAATTTCTCCTAAAAATGTTCTAAAAAGTGGTACGGGTGACTGTTCTTCATTCAAGTCACCAAATTTGTAATATGTATATTCAGGGACAATTCCTCCATCTTTCATAACAATTTTTCCTGAATTGAACGTCATATTTGTGCTCAGTTCGGCATTTAATTTGCTAATTTCATCATCAGTAAATTTTTTCTTAGTTGACCTTTGATTCAATGTTTTCTGTAGATTGACATCATCAGGTTTATCAATTATCTCCAAAAATATGTCAAAAGTTATGTTATTTGGAATAGTACAATTTTCTCTTTTTCCGTTAATTTCATAAAAACCATTAGTACCGACAGTTTCATTTTTATTTAAAATTTCATTATATTCGGTAATGTATTTTTTCAACTCGGCCAACGCGACCTCTCGTTTAGATTGTTCATCGAACTCTTTTTTGAACGAATAAAGTTTTTCTCCACTTAAATTACTAACATAGAAATTTTCATTATCCATATACTTATCTTTCCACGATTTTTGATAAGTTGCAATATTTCCCTGATATTCTCTTAACTTTTTTTCATATTCTTGTACGTTGTTTAATGGGTCAAGGTTTTGTTGTATATAAGATTCTAAAGTGTTTTTGATAAAATTTTCTAATCTATAATACATTTGGAGAATCGTAATTTCAGGAAAGTCTTCGGGAATTAAACCTTTTGTTTTATATTCACTATACATTTCATGCATTTTTTGTTTACCTAGAGAAACCGACACACTAGATATGTTAGCAAATTGGGATGGACCTCCTTCAATACCCTTTATATCAATATTTTTTTGATACATTTGTGGTGTAGCAATTGCCGCCGCCATAGTTACCTCATTTAGTACATTGTACTTATAGGTAATCATACTAAGAGTAATATGGAAATTACCAGAACTAGTGTTGTATCTACTATTAAAACTTTGTAACATTAACGGTAATCTTACCGCCTTTCCATAATATCCCTTTATAGTTAGATAAAATATAGGGTATGGCATATTAAAAAATGCGGCATATGGTGAATTATTACCTGATTCAAATAAGGCTCTACCTTTAATGTCTTCTAACTCAATTGTTATCACAGGAGTAAAAGAGGTGTTTTGTTGTATAGAAATTGATGTTATACCTAACAACCCACTATCTACTGTACCATTATTTCCTTCCGATAAATTGGTTTGTTTTACATAATACTCTTCATCCTTTGAATTAATCTTATTTTCCGACTTTAGATTTTCCTGACCTGTCAAATTATTTGTATAATCATTTTCAAGTATCCGTTTACCACCAGGTTTTAGGAAATTAATGGAAGCAATTGAGGTATTTCTAATAATGTCACTGTTGTTAGACCCAACCGCTAATTTAGTTCTTGGAATTGGTTTACATTCCAAGTTAGCATACATAACTAAATCTTCCTGTTTTACATATCTGTCTTTAGCATTACCATTTTCATCAATAACTTTGTTTGGGTCTATTATGGTAATATTATTATAATCAAATTCTACTAATATGTTCTCTGAATTATCTGCCATAATAAAAGAAATGATTATCTAACTGATTTTTATAGTCCTGTAATGAAGTTATCAGCGGAAATGGAATAGTCAATACACTGCCGTCAACTATATTCCATTCTTGTCCTCCAAATTTTGGGTTACCCATTAGAATTAACCATCCAAAAAAAGGAGTTCCATAATATTGTTGAGATACTTTGTCCAATCTCGATTGACCAACTTTATAAATGTACCTTTTATCTGTACTTTTAGAAGGCAAATCAACATATGTTACTACCGATGGTGAACCATCAACAATAAACTCACTATATCTATTATAATACTGTTTTTTTGCCATAACTTATGAATTGAATTTAACTTTACCGATATAAGTTTTTGTATCCTCATCAACATTTATTGTGCTGTATAAATTAGTGATTGCGGTTTTTTGATTTCCCTCATCAGTTCCAGGCACCGTGGTATAAGTAAATTTACGAGTTTTTCCTTTAGGGTATAGTTTTTCGTCCAATCCTTCAGAAAAATCTTTAAACTCAGTACTTTTTTTAAAGTCTTTATATAATTTTTCTTCATCATCAATTTCTTTACTATACTCTTTGGACAACTCGTCAACAATATCCTCAAATTTCTTTTTTAATTTTTGTGGGTCTTTTACGTTAACCAAATCTCCTTTAATAATTGCATCAACAAACTCTTGTCGTTTTGTTCTATTGTAAAAAATTCTACCTATAACTAAAAAGAATGTTTTTTCAGGTGTTGGGCTTTCACCTGAGTTAATAAAATAAGGATATATTGGTTTAAAGTTTACCACAACATCACCAATAGGTTCAAATATCTTCTTTTTTTGTAAAAACTCATAATATTCCTCTAAAGTTAATTGTAATCTCGCAATGTCATTCCATAATTCGTCATCTGTTGTTGTTATAGTATCATCATCAATGGTTGTTGATTCACTCACCTTATCAGTTCCCGAAAGAGTATAAGGTCTTGGAACTCCCTTATCAATAATTTTACCGTCAGTTAAGTCGGAAACCAAATTTATTTTTCTTAAATTTTGAACATAATCTTGTTCCAACAAAACTAATTCCTGTATGGTGGTGAATATTCCATTTGAGAATTCGGAAGAAAGAGAATTAATATAATCAACCATATTGGTTATGACCGCCGATAAATCCTTTGGTTGCCATTCAATAGTATTTAATTGACTAATAATTGGGTTAGTTTGGTCCTGAATTTCTAATATTACTTTATCAAAAATTTCTTTTATTTTTGCATCCATTTTATTTGGTGCTCCGTAAATTGGGGCCGAACCAACTTCATCTAAATCAACATTAAGTAACCCTTCACTATATAATCTATCATTACTTATAATCTGAACAATACCTTGGTTTGTATTTAACATTATTTTTTCTAAAAGATTAGGAACCGCATCAATATATCCTTTTGTTTGGTCAAACAGGGTATCCATTATTTTTTGATATGCTATTTCACCAGTTTGACCACTTTCAACAGGTATATTAGTTATAATTTCACCAATTGTTGTTCCTCCATCATTAGTTCGTTGGTTCTCTACATTAGCAACTGTTGCTGGTTGTTCTGACTGTTCAATTGAGTCTATTAATTTCTTATCAATTACTTTCCATGAATCATCAGTCCATGTTGACCTTTCATCATAAATTTCGGTATTAGCATAATAATTAAATGATAATGCATTCTGCAATTGGTCAACTGGTTCTTTCAATCCATGTCCTCCAATCATAGAGAAACTCATACTAACTTTTACAATCATGGGTTGTAAACCAATCCCCTCAGGATTCATGTCATAAATTAATGGTTCATATGTAAATGCAACATTATCAGGTACTATTTTGCAGTTATAGAAATCACCGATTCTTAATACTAAAATAGGAGGTGCTCCGAAAGAAGTATTGATAGCATCATTTGTCTTTGGTTTACCATCGGCACCTATAGTTGGAACTGTTTCTCCTGGTCTAGTACACTGATTAAGGAAAGTTAATCTAGCATTTAAACCCTCAGGTGTCATAGAGTGGAAGGCTGGATTGAAGTATCTAATTTTTTCTTTGATTGAATCATATACCATTGGTACATCTTGTTTTAGTACCTCAAAATAATCACACTCACTCAATAAATTTCTTAGTATTTTTTTACTAATACCTTCTTTTAACTTCTTTTCAATTGTTATGGTAGGTTGTGGTTTTGGGAACTGAGGGGTAATACCTTGTCCTGATGTTAAGTCTGAAGGTGGATTTTCAATTGTGGTTGTTTGACCTGTAACTTTATTAACAAATGTGGTTTCTTCTTTTGGTATGTCGGTGTATGTAATATTAGTAATTCTGACTCTTCTACACGCCATGGCACTTACAGAGTAAACCAAAGACCCTTGATTGGTTTTACCATTTTTATCTTTAGTCTCTTCAGTACAATTAATAGGGTCTTGGGATATGTTTCCCTCCCCAACTGGAATTGTTGTGTTTTCACCAGACCCTCCCGCCGAATTTATTTTTAAAGAACCGTCCTCTAAATATTTTTTAAACGAAACATCACCTTCAGAATAGTTTTGTAAATATTTTATAACAGAATCAATTCTTCTTTCAGATAATTTTTGATTATATTCAGGTGTCGCCTTAGCTGACGCCGCTCCCTCTAAAGTTATAACAATAGTTCCCTTTTGTTCTGATAATATCTTATATAAATCTTGTACCATACAAGATGAGCCAGTATTTATTTTTTCAAAATTATTTGTTATAACATTATCAAAGAAATCAAGGGTATTACCATTAAAATCATTAGTATTGAATAAATTATTAGCCTGAGCTCCGTAAACTTGTTTATTACTAACATATGAATTGTAAGTACTCAAATAATCCTCATTTGATGTTGTACCATTATTAGGTCCAGGCACATTATTGTCAAAATAAAATGACAAATTAGTATAAGCATCGGCAAACGCTTCTAATTCAGGCTCATTAGAAACTTTTTTAGTTTCAGGAACGTCACCCCATAAATCTGATACACAAACTTCAGGGTCTTTAGGTATTGATTCAACCACAAAATTAACCTCTTCTTCGGTTAATTGTGGATTATTCAAAATTTCTTGGTAGGTATATAAATCCTTGGCAGGTATTGTATTAAATTTTTGGGCTAACTCATATATATCGTACTTAACACAACCCGCAAAAAAGGAATCTATTATTGAATCAACTCTTTCCTTGGCGGCACCTTTCAATTGTTTTTCAATAATTAAATTCATAATTGAAGGACTGTCAACTATAATAGTCCAACTTAAATTTCCAGTACGACTAGTATCTTTATATGTATAAATTGGTTCGGGTCGACCTAAAAAAGAAGTCGGATTAAAATTTGGTTTACTTGTATCACTAAATTTTAAATCATATGGAGGAAACCACATAACTCTACCCCCGTTTGGACCTTTTTCACATGTTGGAAGTTCGTCATAAGTATATCCAGGTCTACTGGATGTTCTCCAAGCTAAATTTTCAATAGAGAACATATATTTTTTAGCATAACCACCGGTTCCGTTATTTCCATCCGCAATAATATTCGTTGAACCAGGATTTTTGGTTGGAGAAATATTCAAATTGAAGGTGTTATCTAACACGGAATATGAAAACCTTCTCCCTGAATTAGTAATTCCGTCAGTCTTTTGTAAATCAGAGTATGTATAATATGGTGTATCTTTTGCAAAAACTCTACAATACTCGACACCCGCTTGAGTTCCAGTTGTATTATCAACATAAGATAAAACTTTAGAACCTTTAGTCATTTCTTTATATCCATCATTGAATACTTTAGAAACTTGATTGATTGCGTTACCTACGTGTTTTAATCGGGCAATCCCTTCAACTAAGTCGGCAGATTCAATTAACCTTTGAGTTTGGTCTAATATTGAATTATCCTTAAAATCAACATTTGTTGATGAACCTCGAGTGTAATTACCACTAACTAAATTGAACTGTTCATCTAAACTTCCCGTACCTCCTCCTGGTGTAGGTTTATAACCCGCGTTTCCTTTATATTTTGGTGATGTCCAAACAAATTGACCATCAATTCCTCCTCCATCGGATAAAGATTTACCGGCTAATCCAAAATTAAGAACTTCTTGGTTTCCTTCATATAATATAGCTAACTCGGATGGGCCATAAACAGGTGTTTGAAC
>Ga0078894_10000885_pt1 | contig 21534 bp, 26 predicted proteins | sample LauGreSu1BDMLBSD_2_FD_67506 | JGI IMG/M metagenome (GOLD analysis project Ga0078894, IMG submission 67506) | Freshwater lake microbial communities from Lake Michigan, USA - Su13.BD.MLB.SD (version 4) (version 4) | ecosystem: Environmental > Aquatic > Freshwater > Lake | place: Lake Michigan... | reverse complement strand
CAATAAACCATTCCCATTTAGTCATTTGCCAGTATTCTTTCCAGGTCATTTTTTACCCTCCAGTTCATCAAGTTTCTCATTCACAAAATCAGTAATATCAATCTCATTCACATTAATACCATCAATCTGACAGTCAAGAATGAACTCCATAAAGGCACTCAGAATCAGACAGGCACGGCGTTTATCGTGCTCTGTGATGGTTGTATGAGGGCTGGCAACATACTGAGTGATATAATCGTAGAGTTGATCGTAGGTCATTGTCTTAAAAGAATTGAATATATTTTATGTTTTATTTGACTTTACCATGAAGAGGACAATCACCATTTACCCATTTTTTATCATCGGGCATTTCTTCATTATCCATCACAGGACACTTACATCCATTTTCAACAGCAGCATAACTACCAGGAATAAGACTATTCCAGGCAATATATTCAGCACTCATCGCATCCATCTCTTCATCCGTATAATTAGGATTATCAGGTTGTTTAAAACGGGAAAGTTTTGCCTTCAGGTCACGAACTTGTGCTTCCAGTTTCTTGATTTCTTCATCCTGTTGAGCATCATACTCTACAAGTTTTTTGTGATAATCTTCGGCAAGAAAGAGGTCATACTCTTCGGCAGTCTTACGCATCTCTTCGGTGGTTCGCATTTCATTGAATGCGACATAGCAAGCACCTTTAGTAATACCATCAGTATTATGCCCCATAGCATAACAGAACTTCTCAAAGAGTTGAAAGAGTTGAATGGTATTGAGGTCTTCCGCAGGAACCTCAAAAGTGTAGTGTTCCTCTGGAAGAATCTCTTCATCATAAATGCCACCTTTATGATCCCAAATGGAATCATACTTCAATGTAACTTTTGCCGAGTACATAATGCGGGTTTTGCGGAATCAATAAACATACTATAAGACCCCTGACAGGAAATGTCAAGGGTCAGTGGACGGTTTTTAAACTGGATTTATGTACTTAAGATTTCTCTACACACTCTCTTACACTCCGTTTGATTATCATTACATTCAATTAAACACTGATAATAATCATTAATTATTTCACTTTGTTCTATGAACTCATCAAGTGTATTTTCAAAGTGTCTCCAAGAAGCTAGTTGATTGTAAGAAATTAAGTTGTGCATCATAACCTCCACGCACAAGAAAGAACATTATAATAAAAGATTTTATGCTGTAGTACTCTCACTGATACTAATTTAGCACAAAATCTCTCATTTATGTGCGGTTCTTAACACAACTACATACCACCTCAGTCACGCCGTCTCCAACTATCATCTTCACCGGTTAAATCATCACGCTTGAACCAATCTACAATCTCATCTATGCTATCAAATCCAGATTTACCAAATCTTTCGTGCCCCAACCCACCAATATCCAACTGATTAAGAAAGTCATCTAAATCACCTTCTTGCATATCAGGATTTTCTGCCTTTCTACGTGCCTGACGGAGAATTGTGGCAGCAGAACGATTTGATTTTGCCAATTTTTCTGCCCAAATCATTTCGGACAATTCTACTGATTCTCCTGTTGTGATTTTATGGCAAATTGCCTCTAACTTCAGTCTATAGGCAGTAGAAAGCATACTATACTCCACATATGGTGTTATTTAGACTCCGATTTTAACACAGAAAAATACATCTTGTAGTATTTTTTCTTGAGTTGGTTTATGGTCTCAAAGTCTTCTTCATCAATACAATCAAGCAAGTATGACGCACCTTCAAGTTCACTAATCAACCTTGCCAGCGTTGTTGAGTTCAGTTGCCTTACATTCCATTTCTGCTTGAAGTTCTCTTGCGAGTCTATCATACTTCCATTTCATCATTAGGTTGGTGATAGGATTGCGTGGATGAAATCTAATCATCCACAACATTCTTTCGGTATTGACTCTCATAATCTTAAAGATAAGAGTCAAATAAATTACCACATTTTCATCTACCCACATTAAGTAAGCAAGTATTCCAAAGATTACAAGGCAGGCAGATTGAAAAGGTGTCATATAAAATTACCTCTTTATTGGCACTATTTAGAACCCAACTGCCTTAGATTTCTTTTTGGACTTATCAAGGGCATTTACATAATCCAAATAATCCGGAATTTGGTTATGAGTGAACCAATACCCATGAGCGTCCTCCCAATCGTCAAAAAATACGGTTTTGCCGTTTTTGAGGACAATTTCGTAGTTGTGACGGTCGTATGGGGCATCAGAAGTCTGTGAAAACACCTCCATCACTGAACTCCATCAAACTGGCGGACAAACCTCAGGCACTTCTTAAATTTTTGGAATTCGGCATCCGAAAAATTATCAGAAGCATAAGGAATTCCAACCATTGCCGCACAAAGACGATTGACATTCAGAGTCACCATCATTTCATTTGCTCCTGCTGCTTGACAGAATAGAAATGGCAGAAGAAAGACAATCTTTTTCATAGGTAGTTTTCCAGACTGGATGATGAGGTACGCTTTCGTGGAGTTTGTTTGACTTTTTTCTGAATGTAATCCTTGGCAGTTGTAAGGTTATTTGAGGTATGAACCTGTTCACCATTACAGATAATGACGAACTTATTACCCCAAGGAACTGCTGCCCATTTACCGTCTTTAGTCACATAACCTTCTGGACCGGAAGGAACATTATTCAGCAGACCTGAATTTGGAATGAAGGGAAGATTCATCAAAATACTGCAGTGACGTTCATGATCTGAGCATTTGGATACTGAGACTTTGCAACTCGTTTTGCATCCTGATAATCACGAGCATAGCATTCCACATAGAACACATTGCCCTGAACATAACATTGAACACGATGTTTCATAATTACTTTTTAATGATGGAGATTGCTGGTTCGCCTTGAACAAAAATAGTGTTCACGACTGCCTGCATTTTCTTGGCGGTTGTAATGCCAGTGTTACTGTAGACGGGGACATGGACGAATCCATATGCCTTGTGATAGTTCGCCAACTGTCCAGGAACCAGGGTGCCTTCTGAGAGACGCCTAGCATCGTCTGTATGCAGTCGGATCACACGACCAATGGTTTGTGCCATGGCAATGTAGTCCATGTTCCTCATGAGGACGCAGGAGGTCAATCCGGGGCAGTTGATACCTTCAGAAAGGATACTGTAATGAAGAAGAATGAACTTTTTCTCAGAATCCTTTCCCCACTTTGTCAGAGTGTCAAAGAATACTTCACGACCAACCTTTTGATTGTTGATGAATGCACCGTACTTTGATGTGATCCACATTACATCATAACCATGAGATTGTACCTCAGTCATGAATTCAGTCTCTGCAAGCATACGAATAAGAACCTTAGTGTTTGGTGCAGCAACCAAGACCTTTTCCATATTGTCTTCATTCAGAATCGTATCAAGAAGAGTCATGCAATCACGCTCTGCAGCAAACTCTTTGTCACGATAAACATTCATAGAATGCACTTGAACTTGAGGAGGAAGAATATATCCACCATTGACCAGTTCAGGTGCAGAAACATTGCAGATCACTTGACCGTATACAATACCATCATTCATTCCTGGTTTGGATACAACAGATGAATGCTTCGGAGTTGCGGTAAAGAAGTAGCAACGATTCGCATGATCACTAAAATGCTTGGTTGGTTCAAAGAAATGTCGTTGAACTGAGTTATGTGCCTCATCAAAGTAAATCGTATTCACATCAATACCAGATCGTTGAATCTGAATCAGTGAATGATAGGTTGTAAAGATTAGTTTGTGACCTTTGACCTGATAGTTCCATGCAAAGATCTTACTTGGATTAGTCGTGCTAAAGTGATGTGTCTCACCAGAGTGTACATGCATCACAGAAGCATTGGTGATATGCTCCAAGAACTCCGCAGACAATTGCTCCGCAAGCATGATTCTTGGAGCAACCACCACAATCGTCTGAGGAATGCTATTGGAAAACTCTCTGATTGCATCAGCGATCATGGTCAGAGTCTTACCACCTCCAGTGGTCATGAGCACTTGACCCTTGCTGTGCTGCTCCATGGCACTGTAAGCACGTTGCTGATGAGGACGAAGAATCATGGGTTTCATTGTGTATGGGATCATTATAGCATCAAAAAAGGGGTCTCACAGGACCCCCTTGTACCAGTTATGAAAGTGGCACGTATTTCAGTGCGACTGTTTCCGTAGTTTCTATTTCATCTGTTTCACCATAAAGATATGCTGCACTTCTGCAGTATGTAAGTACTTTATTGAAATGATCTTCAGGTAGGAAGTTGTCTATTGCTCTAATATCCGTATTCAAGTACTCTAATATTCATAGCAATTGTAATACGTGGATAATCTGGTGTAGGTGGCGATGGTTCTACAGAGTGAATCAAGTAAGAAGGAAACATAATAAAATCTCCTTCTTGAATATCAGGGTAGTGCTGCTCTGAATATCCATTATTTTTTAACTCATAAGACATACATCTTATTTGCGAAATAGGATCGTGAAATCGAACTGGTTTGTGTCTGGTTGAATCAAAAGATAAAAAATGTATACAAGAAAAATGTGCTGGAGAATAATTACTCTCCAATCTGGAAAGGTGATCATGTGCTTCCTGAAACTCACCATCAAGATAGCAATTATACCAAATCTGATCAATAACAATTTTATATGGAATGTTCTCGAAAAAACTATCCAGGCAGTTTGCGTATCTGGTTTCTAAAAGAGATTGATATGTTCTATCTTCTCCAAAAAAAATTTCTTTTCCCGGAGTTTCACCAGAAAAAGAAGTCATTAGTTTGTTAGTAAACCAACCTTCGGGAATTGGAAGTTCGACAACATCTTTCATAATCTTGGGAACTAATATGTTTTTTACCGATTCATTATCTTCTATGGGTGACTTGAAATATGTGACTGGAAATATTTTAATTTTGTTTGTCATATTATATCTTTATAATAAACTAAAAATCTCATCTTCAACCGGGACAAACATAGTCTACATGACTTTTAATATAATGTCAAGCTCCTTATATTGCAACAGTACTCAAAGCACCAGCATTATTTACTACTAATCTATATCTAGTTCCATCGGGTGAAGTTAGAATAACACCATGAGAATTATTTGTACCAACAGAAATATCTCCACCAAGAACTGTAAGTTTTGATGTTGGATTTGTGGTTCCTATACCGACACTACCATAAAACTCACTATTTCCAACTACATAAAGATCGGTGGCGTCATTTACAATAGTTGTAGTACCAATACCAACAGCACCAAAAATAGCTTCAGACTCTAAAACATCTAATGTAGTTCTGGCACTAGTAGTTCCAATACCAATACTAGAACCTGTAATTACGACAGAAGAATTTCCTCCTATATCTGCAATGTGAATTTCTGCTAAAGGATTTGTAGTTCGAATACCAATATTTTGCCCAAAAATGCCTTTATTTGTAACATTAATATCATAGAAAGTTGATATTCCTGTTGTAAGATTTAAGTTTCCATCTCCTGCTGGAAATATTTCAGTTCCATTCGAGTTTAGTATTTGAGTTTTACCACCATAAACATAAAGTGTCCTAGCACTGATACTGGTTCCTGCTCCAGTTGCAACAACACTCCCAGTGGCAGTGATATTTTGAGATACTAATGAACTAACGCTTGCAATTCCAGAAACTTGAAGTTTAACTGTTGGATTAGTAACCCCAAGACCAAGATTTCCACCATAAGTTAGAGACATTAACGGATTATTTGAATTTGGAGCATAAATCCAATTAAAGTTTCCTGTTCCTATTCCAGTAGAACCATAATGTAGATATTGATTTATATTTCCAATATCATAATTAATAATATCCAAAGTTCTTGAATTACTGTAAGGATATAATCCAGAAGTATTTCCAAATCTAATGGCACCATTACTTCCGGTAAGAGTTGTGCTTCTACCTACTGCAATAATTGCCTCTGCAGCATCACTCGTAACTTGTAATGTGGATGTTGAACTTCTTCTGATGTGAATATCGCCTGAAGGAGAATTTGTTCCCACTCCAATTGACTCAGCATAAAGTCTTGTGGATACTGTTGAGACTCCTACTGATGAAAATCCACTTATAATTCTTGAAGAGGTTATAATTCCCGTATTATTGATATTTGAAGAGTTTACATTAGATACTGTAATATTAGGAGTTCCACTTAAACTTAATGCAGTTGATGCAATTCCAGTTAAATTTCCAATAAATCCTTGATTTGCGGTGGCAAATCCTACAGTAATATTGGGAGTTCCACTTAAACCTAATGCAGTTGATGCAATTCCAGTAACATTGCCGGTAACATTGCCAGTTAAACTACCCGATAATTGTGATACACTAATACTACTTGGAAGTCTAGAATTACTTAATGTGCCAGATGAAATATTATTTGCATTTAATTGTGTTATAGATGATCCAATTCCATCAAAGTATCCTGCCGTTACTATTCCACTTGAATAAACATTTCCAGTAGAACCATCAAAAGAAATTCCTTCAGAAACTAATGGATCCGAACCAATTACTAAATCATAAGCATCTAATGCCGCTGTAGTTCCAATACCAACATTTAATGTCGTAGATATTCCAGTTTGAGCAATATTTACAATCCAAGCATTTGTGGAATATCCAACAATATTACTTAGAGTTGATCCATCTCCATAAAATGCCGTAGCATTTACAGTTCCTGTGGAAGGAGAGAGTGTAATTCCTGAACCAACCTTTACATCACTATAAAATGTAGAAACTCCTGTGATTGCCAGATTCCTTGCAGTGACTAATCCAGTAACCTTTGTGGTTCCATGAACATCTAAAGATTCTGTTGGTATAGATGTTCCAATTCCAACAAGACCATTTGCATTTACAATAAAGTTGTCATTATCAACTTGAACTCCATTTCTAAAGTTAAATGACTTATTATAATTTGCCATTTTATGAGTACTTTTTAAGTATTTATTGATTAAACGATTGGGGTATTATATGCATCCCCACCGATGCGAGCATTACCACTAATTGAAACTCCAGTTCCATCATTTGTAATAATAATGCCATATCCATTAGCGCCAGCACCACCGCCAGCAGCACTACAAGATCCATTAAATCCAGAACCAGAACCAGCAGCACCACCGGCACTGCCACCCCCGCCAGTGCCCCCCACAGCACTAGCTCCGGAACCTGAAATACCGGCACCGCTTCCACCAGCACCCTGAGAAACTGAATTACCAGGTCCCCCTGCAGATTGGAACTGAAACTGCCCTGCCCTACTTCCGGAAGTCCCACTGCCTGGCGGTCCACCATTTCCAGCAGGAATACCACTTCCTCCTCCTCCACCACCACCAGCTGCATAAGCTACGACACTTCTTCCACGACTTCTTCTATTAAAACCATAAGCAGAACCTCCACCACCTCCACCACCAACACCTCCTCGAATATTACCACGATTTGTAATAATTATTGGTTGGTAATTTACACCAATTGCACTAGTTCCGAAGTTTCCATTACCTCCACCGCCGCATAAAACAGATCCACCAACTCCACCATCTCCACCGGCACCACTTACAAAACCACCAGGTCCAATATCAAGTCTTAAGTCAGTGCCAACATCAAATCCACCCGTAATCAAAGAGCAGTATAGATTATTAGGAGAAGAACTTGCCGGTATATTACATCCTATAGTTTCATTTGTATGAATCCAAACTTTTTTCCCAGAACTTGATCCCGGACGTGATGTAAATCCCCCAATTGCGAATGTAGATTGATTGGCATTATACAAGTCACGAGCAACAACTCTATTTCCACTACAATACACTACAATATTCAATCTTTTACTATAGAAGTCACTGAATTTAATAGTTCCTGATATTGGAATTCCATCATCAAGAGGTCTAGTTAATTCGCCAATAGTTTGACTAATTCGATAAGCACCCAAATTTTTACCTGGAGGTGTTCCAAACTCGTTTGATATTTGAGAGAAAGAAATAGGATTGCCGGATGCTTGCAGTGCCATTTTTACTTACCTCCCTTGAGTTCGTCAATTTCTGCTTTGAGTTCTTTGATTGCCTCAATCAATAGAGGAACAAGTTTTTCATAACGAACTGCAAGATAACCATTATCTCTGGTGGTTACCGCTTCTGGAAGTACTTCTAGGATTTCTTGTGCGACAACACCAACATCGGAACCTTCTTTTTCCGACTTCTCATTCCAATCAAATGTATTGCCACTGATTGAGAGTACCTTATCAATAGCATTAGGAATTGGAGTAATATTATCTTTCAGTCTTTGGTCTGAAGTAAAGAATGCCGTGATGTCTCCAGTAACATTCAAAGTACCGGATACAGTTACAGTTCCAGATGTAACTGCAATATTTGCAAATTCTGAAGTTCCTACATTATCGGTAAATTGAAGGTATGAAATACCGGTTGTTGCATTTGCCCTAATTCTTAAACCACCTGTAGTACCACTATTTGGAGTCACACACTCAATTCTATCACTTACAACTAAAGTAGAACTTAGTGTAGCAGCACCAGTAACTCCTACAGTACCACTGACGCTCAGATCATCATCAATTGTTGTAGTACCACCAGCAGAATCAATTGTTAAGTTTCCTGTGGAAGTATCAATCTCATTATCACCAGCAATTCCAATACGAATATTGTCAATTGTTGCTCCAGCATTGGCATCTAAAAGACCTGATAATGTTGCTGAACTAAGAGTTGTTGCACCAGTAACTCCCAAAGTACCACTGACGATCAGATCATCGTCAATTGTCGTAGTTCCACCAGCAGAATCAATTGTTAAGTTTCCTGTGGAAGTATCAATCTCATTATCACCAGCAATACCTATTCTTACATTATCAATTGTTGCCCCGCCATTAGCATCTAGAAGACCAGTAAGAGTTGAAGTTCCACCGACATTGAGATTTTTACCAACTCCTACTCCTCCAGTTAGAATTAATGCTCCTGTTGTTTTACTGGTTGAATCTTGTGGATCATTTATTTTTAATGTAAATGATGCGGTTGAACCAGTTGGTTTTGTTAAAGTAAGTTGATCATTAATCTTAACTTCTTTGTTTAAAGTAACAGGTCCATTGAATTGAGAAAGAACAGTACCGGAATTACCGCCCTCAACAATTAATCGTTCTTTTATTGTAACTTCATCATAAACTACACTCAATCTTGATGGATCTTGCCCAGTTATTGTTGGTTTAGGAATATCATAAGAAATAACTTCTCCACTAGACGCTGAAGTTTTTGTGTTTCCATTAAACACATCACCATTGTTGTTCATTCCAGTATAAACAACAAGACCACAAGATCTTTCTTGTGATTGGACAAGGAAATCTTCTCTTTCAGTTAAAGATCTAACTTGTACTTGTGGAAGACCTGTAGAATAGTTTCCTGGACCATATCCAAGATATTCAAATGTATGTCCAGATGCTCTAAGAATTGATGGTCTACGGAATTCTATAGCAATTGGTTTAATTTTTTTAATTAATGATCCAACATCATGAGAAACTTCAATTGTACCAAAAATACCACGTTCAACATTAATCGCATCACTAGAACCACCAACACCATAATTGCTGGTAGTTCTCATAATTTCTTCATCAATTTGAATATAAGATCCTAGTGGGAATCTTTTTACAATTGCGGCAGCAGAAATTGGACTACTAACTCTAATTTGAGTTCTTGTTGTAAATTCAACAACTGTTAAAATTTCATCATCAAAAAGTGGAACTGATCTTGCTCCAAGATTTTCTAATTTAGAATCTGAAATTGCATCATTTGCAGAAAGACCATGTTTTAAGATATATCCGTTAGTTGCAGATATTGATTTATTTGTAATTGCAGTAAAACTAGTTAAACTATTTTTTGCACTAACAATAAAATCTCCAAGATTATTATTGGAAGAATCAGTAACTCTAAATTTATTTCCTGCAACTAATACATGAGGAGAAGAGCAAGTGAAAGTGGTAATTCCTGAAGTAACATCTAAAGCAGTATTAGAGGAAATTCTAATTGAAGGTCCAATTACCAGGGCATACTGGGTCGATGTAATACCAGGGTCTCCTGAAGTTTTTGCAACACTGACTGTAGTTGCAGAAGGAACTGATGTGATTCTATAATATGTGTCTGTAGTTATTCCAGATCCAGTAAATTGTATAACATTTCCAATTGATGTTGAAATTCCAGAAGTTGCAACAGTTATTTTTGCATTATTACTACCAGCACCAATTGTAGCAGCATCAAAGAATAAGTCACCAGCACTATATCCAGAACCAGAAGAGGTAATATCTACAAAAGTAACCTGACCATTATTGACCTTTACGGTTGCTGTAGCACCTCTCCAGGTTCCAACTTGAGATGTATTTAATAGTTTGACATTGTAATATGTTGCAATCCCAGATACTGGAGTATATCCAGTGCCTGCAGTGAGACTACTATATGTTACAATACCAGATAATCCATGATTTCTTGCAAATGTAATTGTTGGATTTACTTGAGGAGCAACAGGAACAGAAGATATATCAAGACCAACACCAAAAGATGTGAGTAGTGAATCTACAGATTCTCTTGTAATACTTTTCTTAAGATCATTTGTTACTACTTGTCCTAATGGAGATCTTGTTGCAAAAGATTTTGCCGATGGTGGATTATCATTATTGTTGTCGCTATCTAATTGTGGATACAAATCAACGACATTTTGACTATACTTAAGATTCGTGAATTCTTGATCAATCGCATTATTAGCATTTAAAACATATAAGTGATAGATACCATCTTGCACCCCGTCAATATATGATTTAATAACTTCATTTCTGTAAATGTAAAGATTAGATTGTAAATCATTTCTTTCAAATCTTGGCGATAATGTTGTTCTATTACTAGTATTATTTGTAAATGGAGTTCCGGGAGTTCTTATTGTTGTATATGTAAAGGTCATATCATCAACAACAGATGCAACCGTAAATGTACCGTTGTATCCAAGATCATCAGCACCAGAAGCATTTGTACTGTCAGTTACATTTTTAATGATTACAGTATCATTAACTTGAAGATTATGTGGAAGTTCTGAAATGATTGTTACTGTACCACTAGCTCTACTGCATTTTGCAATAAGTTTTTGATTTCTATTATAATCATAATCACCACGAATTAGTGACGATAAATTAATATCAGTATCTGATCTAATTCCTGTAGTACTGGATTCTTGAATTACAAATCCATTTTCTGGTTTTTTACTATTTGCATATTCTTTTGGAATAACAACTCTGATTTTATAAAGTTTTTCATCTAAACTTCTAGAATCATTAAATCTTTTGATGTATGATGGTTCTGTTCGTGAACCTAAACCATTAACTCCTAAATTATTCAGAATAGTCCAAATATCACTAATTGCATTTGTATTAATGTACCAATTGCTATTTGCGGAATCGTATTGAACTGGATGTCCAAGTTCCCCTGCAATTTTATCCGATACTCTACTTAGAATTCTAAGACTTGTACCCTTATATACTGCAATTGGAGTGCCACTGATCGCATCTGTATAAGATGATGCTAACTGAATTTGTGTGGATAATAGTGTTACTCCATCAGTTCTAGTAGCATTTACCGAATCTGTAATTGCATAATAAACTGTATTTTCTACAATATTTTCTGGTAAATCTCCATTATCACTCAAAATGATAACTTTTTCACCTGTGCTTAATGTATGTGCTCCAATTGCAAACTTACTTGATGATGGTACTGATGATGCATATTCCTTTACACTACTAGTAACACCATCAGACATTAAAATATTTGCAGAATATTCTGATAATCCATCTCCAGTAAAATAGATCTTATCATTTACTCTTGCACCAATACGAAATCCTTGAGTCAGAGTTGGTGGAATATCGTCTTCAGAAGTAAATCCATAAAGATAAAGGCGAGAATTATTTCCAATAGAAGTTGTGACTCCAACATCAAATGCAATCCAATCAGCATTATTTTCTGTAGAAACAATTGCTCTTGGTGTTATAATTGAAGTGATAAATGCTTTATTATCTTTTGCGAATGCTTCTTTTTTAAATCCAGATGCACTTAAAGAAATTTGTCCAAAGTTTGAGTTTGAGTTTGTAATACTCAGGTCTCCTCCACTTTGGCAATCAAAATGCTTATTATATCCAATCGCAAAAACAGATACAATTTGAATAAAGGCATCATTACTTGCTTTAATGTGACTTGATTCCCATCCATTTCTATAAATTGCCTGAGAATCTAAATGATATACTTTACCATTGTCAGTAGATGAAGATCCATTCGCCAAACTTGATGCAGCAACTTTACTTATTGTAATGTTGTCAGAATAATCTCTGTTTACAGGATTGTACTTTACAAATGCACGGTCATCTTTTTGCAGAGATACACCAGTAAACTGTGCAACAACCATTGAACGGAATCCTGATGCTTTGGATCCATCAGCAAGCATTCCATTCATGCCCCAAATGGATCTCATTGAACAGTTGAAAATATATGGAGAAGCACCAGATACTGTGTCAGTTTCTACTGTTACTGTAGCATTAGATGAACTTGGATTTGTTGGTAAATTATTTCTTACTGATGCTAACAGATATTTAAATCTTGTTGGATCAACTGGATCAACATATGATACCTTTGTAGATACATTATAATCACCAACAGAAACTCCACGAATTTTAATAGGAGTTCCTACACTCAATTCGTGAGCAATTTTAGTTTTGACTGTAATATCTGGACTTGCAGTTCCACCTTCGCCAGATTGAATAGATTCAATCGCAATTGGATCTGATGCAAATGCTCCAACAATTTCCCATTCTGGACGTTGCTTGGCGAATCCATCAGGATTTGCTGGATACTTATCTACATCTTTAATCTCTCTACCAGATGCTAAATTAAAAGCATTTGATAGTTTACTATAATACATATCAAGATCAGTAAGATCATATGCAGTTCCTTTTTTAACTACTTTATTCTTACCATCAGCATATTCAAATATTGTTAATTTATGGTGAGAAAATGTTGGTTTTGATTGATTATTGGTACTATAATCTTCAGGGTCAGTGTAAACCAATCCAGACTCATCACCATCAAAGATAGAAAACTGCCAGAAATAACATGCACCAGTGATTCTAAAGATAGCAGATTGCTCTACATTAGAATCAGTTGGATTTGGAATATACTTGGGACGAATCTTGGTCTTTCTTAAGTCAAGACCAACAATTGAGGTTCCTCTGGGTACAACAACGCCACCGTTTACACTATTAAACTTATAAAGAATATTATCAGATTGTGTTAGATCAAAGTTTGATGTAAGTGTAAGTGAAAGTGTATCTGAGGCAGAAGTTATTGGACTTCCAGATAATGGTTTTGTCTTCGCTCCATTATCATTATAAACAATATAACCTGGTCTGTTATCAACAACATGCTCACCAGGCATTAATAGAATTGTAGTTTTTTCTACAATATCGTTATTATTTCCCAATTGATATGAGAATCTTGCTGCCTCTAAAAGTGCTCTCTGTAGCGTCTTAAATGGTTGAGCTAGTGAGTTACCCTGATTACTAATACTATCAGTAGAATCAAGGTCACTTGGAGAAACATAAAGAATACGACCTTCGGTATTCTTAATAAAATTATCTAATTTATTTAATCCCATATTTATTACTGATAGACCTAATATGTTTTATTTATGTTTATTCATCCAATACTTATGTAGAAATCCCAAAACATATTCTTCACCAGGACATTCTTTACAGAGTTTATTTTCCACACCATTATTCCACCACTTTTTCCCAAAAGATGGATTATTTTCTCCCATAAAAATTTTACTCATTTTCTCCCTTGTTTCTTCACTTGCTTTTCTTTTCTTTGCTGCCTCACTTAATGCTTTTCGGTGTGCCGCACCTTTCTTTCTTCCTTTATGACTATCACTCAATTTCTTTTTTGTTTCTTCACTTAAAACACGACCAGCGCAACCTTCACCACCATCGGTCATATTTCTTAGAATGCCAGTACCTAAATCTTTTCTTCCTAAAATGGCAATCATATAAATCTCGTGCTTCCTTGCCTCTTCATCTGTTAAATTTTGTTTGAGGTATATTATTCTTTCTTTTTCTGTTGGAAGATGAATAGTATGCAGAGAACTATTAATTCTCCCAGACTTTCCTTTACCAATATAATAGGGTGTACCGTCTTCACGCAAATAAGCGTAAGTGTAATAATTATTCATTCTACTTTATTCGTGGTTATACTTATTTATACAAGAAAAGGAGCATTTCTGCTCCCAATCTTTGCCTAAACAACCACGAATAAGCATCTTTATTTATGAAGTCAAATCTTCCTCATCAAAAAGATATTCCATATCTGGAGGCATATCTTCGGGGTTTTCTAGGTCCACCATAAACAAGCAAGGATGTGCTTCCTCGTCTATTAGATAGAATGAGTTTTTATATAGGTCTTCTGGTTCAAATGCACGATACTTGTCTGCCATTCTACAAAGGTCCTGATCGTATAAGTGCCCGTCAGGTAGTTCATCAAAAGTGAATGGAAGTTCATTAATAAAGTACATTTTCACTATCATACTGCCATTATTGTACCAGCAGTATGCGTGAGTGATTTTGTACTTATAAGACATTTGGTTATTGTTGATATCTTATATTTATTTTAAGTAGGAGATGGGAGACTTGAACTCCCACGGGCATACGCCCAACAGATTTTAAGTCTGGTGTGTCTACCGATTCCACCAATCTCCCAATAAGACCATTATAACTCAAAGAGTCGTAATAGTCAAGTGCTCCTTGAGGGGATCGAACCCACCTTCGCCGCTTTATGAGAACGGTCCATTCACCAGATTGGTAAAGAAGCATTCGCTATTCGCAAATAACGAATAGCAATAGGAACACTGGGAATTGAACCCAGACCAACCCGTTATAAGCAGGCCGCTCTACCATTAAGCTATGCTCCCATAAAAGTTGCCTTGAAGCAACTTATAAGTCCCATACGTTGCCTTGAATCAACAACCTTCTTCGTGGTCTGTATGTATTCGTATAATCTCATCGTCGGCAGGAACCATCACTGCCGCTCTTCCATCTTCACCGACAATTCCTATATGCTCACCATTTTCGACTCTTTCAAGGAGTTCGTCAAATTGTTCTTGAAATTGTTCCACAGTAAAAACTTCCATTTGTCAAAGGGGATCAGAATATGCAAGACAATCTTCGCTTACCTGATTGCGTACTACTTCCAGTACGTTCATAAACTGATTTACGTTCTCACATTCTACGATTTTTTCCGAACCTTCACTCGAATAAAGATAGAACTTACGAGCAAGAGTATCGACAACACATCTGGTTAAGACTTCTTCGGCAGGCATCAGGCGTTTCGTTTGATTACCTAGGTATTATAGGGCATCAGAGGGGCGGTGTCAAGGGATTGCATGGAATTTTCTGGTGTTGCTGATGGGAGTTCTTTTTCAGATTCAGATCTAAACTTTTTGTATTCTTCTACACATTCTTCAGTGTGAAGTGCTTGGCAAATAGTTTTTACTCTAGAATCTTGATCCGAATAATCTAGACCAGGAGTAATACACCACCTAGTATATGAAAATGATACTTCTCTACCATCATCCATAATTGAAGTTCTTTCCCTAACTTGAACAATTGAATACTCAACTACTTCAATTTTATCTATTTTAATTTCTTTTGATAATGCCATAATCGGTAAGGATATTTGTATTAATTTATGATAAAGTTTCGTAAGTAATGTGTAAAATAATCTGACTACCAGGAAACAGAATGGGGCTAGCTGGCATAATAGCCATATTACCACCATTTGCATATTGTAATCTTATTAACGTACTATTAGATTCTGTAATAATCATTGGAGTAAATCCAACACCATATCCATTAAAAAAACCATAAAATCCCACAGATCCGGCATAATATGCATTTTTAGTAGTAAAGGGGAGGCCTCCTATGTAAACAGATGTTGAATCACTTACTCCTGTATTATAATTAAAAGATGAATCACTTTGAAAATAACAAGAGCAGTGTACCCAAGATCCAATTTTTTGATAGGTAGCATGATACACAGTTAGATCATTATTAACAAAAAGATTAACTCCGGATAATTGAGACCAGAAAGGTGTCCAAGTTCCTTCTTCATAATCATCTAATGTATTTGGATCACCAGATAAAGAATTTGAAAATTTTAGATTAGAACCTAAATTTATATCTCCATTAGAACCTAAATCTAAAGTTCCAGTTCCGTTAATAGTTACAGGCATGATTATTCTACTGGTTTTAGATATTTATTTTTAACTTCATCAATGGTCTCTTTCCATCCATCATAACCTTGATGATATAAAAGTACTCATATCAATTTCTCATTTTTTATATTTAGTTTGAGATACCTAAAAGATCCTTAAGATCTTCGATGGTTAAACCAAGAGACTCTAACTTTTCTTGAGGAGTAAGGACTGGTGGAGGTGGAATCTCCTCAAGAACCCACCCATCATTCCATTTGGGAATATAACCTTCTGGAAATTCTGGCGGAGATTCTTTGGTTGCATTCTCTGGCGCTTTTAATGGATTATCATTCTTGATGATTTGGAAGGATCCATCAGTAGAATAATAAGTTCCTCTTTGATCTTCAACAATATCCCAAGAAGTTCCATTGAAGATTTGTATTTCTCTTAGACCACATTCTGGTGGTTTTATTCTCGTAGCACAAAGAGGAATTGCATAAACACCTGGTTCTCTTGGAGATTCGAATGCTTCTACTTCTGCAATAAAATGAAAATAAGTTGGATTAAAGTGATAATTTATCATGACTTTGTTAGTATTTTATAAGAGCAAAAAGTGCGATGTTTCTTGGGCGAACTTCATCTGTAGAATTCCATCTAGTTCCTGTAGCCGAAGCCGGAGCTGCCCAGTAACCAGTAAAAAGATTTCCAACAAAAGATGTGGTAGATTTACCCATATCTACGGGTCCATGACTATAAGCAATTGTATTTTGTCCGGTGTTTGTCATAGAAAATCCTTTCCAATCTTGTGCCTGATAACTGCCAAAGATTCTTCCACTCACAGTAGGATCATAAGATGTATAAACAGGACCATCCCAACAACGAATAAATTCACCTTGTAGTTGTGGAACACGAAATTGACCTAATGGAGGAGTTGCTAAGGCAGTACCAGTTGCTGGGTTAATTAAAGCAGTTCCAAAAGCACCAGTAGAAAATGTATCTCGAATTGCTGCATATAATTCTGGATACGCTGCTTGACTATATGCAGCACCATCACAAGGCAAATATCCTGGCGGGACAGATCCTACTGGAGTACCTGCTCCAGTATTTGCGGCAGTATAAATCACAGCACCAGTAGGAATAATACCAGGAGCACCAAGAACTCCAGTTATTTTTCGGTTCGTACCTGAAATTTGTACGTTAGTTCCAACATTTAATGTACTCATGGTTTTGGATACTTTTCTTTTACTTTATCTATCTCTTCTTTCCAGGCATCATAACCACCGTGATACAAGAGATCAAACTGATCGGCAAAGGATGGGTACTCTGCGGCACGATCTCTTTGATATTGAATATTTTTCCATTCCTGCTGAAGTCTTTCTCCTTCTGCTTGGAGTTCTTCCTTTGTTGGAGGTGGTAGGGCATTCTCATCAGACCAAACTAAACCCTCATAAGTATTTCCAGAAAGAGACCAAATTGCTCCCGGTCTTAATGAAAGTATTGTACTTGCTATATCAATATTCATTATGCTGAAATCTCCATTAATGTTAAACTAGAAGTAGGAACAGAATCATAATTATTAGCAATATCTTGAAAAGCTTGTGATCTATTTAAATAAACAACGGGATTGTTTGAATATCCACCTAATTCTATTTGATATACTAATGGTAGTGTAGACTGTGGATAATCGTAATGAACCCCACTAAGTTGAGACATTTTATATTGAAGACTAGTTGTATCAGTGGCTTCATACATACTAATTCTTCCAGCTGATCGAGGTCTAGTACCTTCGAAGACTGGTGAAAAGTAAATAGGATTTTCATTTCTTTTTATTCTAAAGTGTTGCTGATATCCGGGCGCTCCTGGTGCTGCTGTTGATGCGCCAACATACATATTAGTCATTATTAATATTCTATTATTTACAGAACTTGGTGTTATTATTGCACTCAATCCAGGCACATCTAGATACCAACCACTAGGAGTTGATACAGATGTTACTATCTCACTCTCACTTTTTGCAGTATGAACTACTTGTAAAATACTTCCAGTACTATTAAGAATTGGTTTTCCAGCAACCGTTTGTATTGCATTAGTCTTTAATGTGCTCATAATACTTTATATGATCGTCCAAGTTGCCCCAGAGTTCACTGTGACTGTGATACCACTATTTATTGTAATTGGTCCAATACTCATTTCATTGTAAGATGAAGTAATAGTATAATTTGCAGAAATTGTCGGAACATTTCTAAAAAATGGAACCCTACTGGCAGTAATGGTTCCATTTACATCCAAAGCAGATGATGGACTAGTTGTTCCAATTCCCAATCTATCATTAGTTATATCGGCAAATGCAATATCATCAGAAACAAAATTACCAGTACTTCTAGTTTTTCCCATTTCAGTTTAGATCTTTATTTTTATATTTATTTAATGCTGTAAGATATTATTAGTTATAATCCACTCCAGAGTTTCTTCTTTCCATAAAACAAACTCATCAGAATTGACATCTGGTTTTGGAATCGGTGCTTCCCAATCAAGAGTTTCTGAATTTAATATCCAACTTGGATATGGTTTAGGTGTAATAAAAGCATCTAGTTCCTCATTATAAGTATCCTCAAATGCAGGATATCTTTTTCTAAAAGTTCCATTATAACTTGCCTGAACCCATTTAGTATCTTCACCAAATATCTGCTTACAGAAATCTATTCCCAATTGTTCGTTTTCGTTTCCATTCTCATCAGTGATGACTTCGTTATTGACGACAATAACTTCTATCACTATATTATTTTCATCTAGTTTCGCAAAATGTGCCATCAGAAAGTCACGCTCCCAGAACCATTAAATGTATATATTCTATAACCACCAGTTACAGTTATTGTTGGAGAACCAGTAGTCGATGTTGCTGCTTTAAAAGTATCCAGATATCTAAAAATTACAACACCAGAACCACCGGATCCAGACACAGCAGTTCCTTCTAAAGCCGAATCCCCACCACCACCGCCACCAGTATTTGCTGTACCATTTCGTGATGCTCCTCCACCTCCACCACCAGATCCTCCAGCAGCATTGTTCTTAAAAGCAGCTTCCTCCATTCCAGAACCACCACCACCACCACCGCGAGTTACGGCAGATCCAGTAATACTTGAGGACCTACCTGGACCACCACTTCCTCCAGTAATTCCAGTAGCACTTGGAGTGGCTCCGCTGATAAGAGCTCCGCCACCGCCGCCGCCACCGCCAGCAAGCGCAATACTAGCATTTCCAAATCCTCCTGGCATTCCTTGAAACTGTATTCCTGATCCGGAAGCACCTGTTTGAGCAAAATTTATGTTAAGTCCGCTTCCACCTCCACCAGATCCACCACTATTTCCTGCTGAAGTAGAAAATTGTGTTCCCGTATTACTATCATATCCACCACCACCTCCACCACCGCCACCTCCAGTAGAAGTTATTGAAAATGCTGATGAGTTTGTTCCATTTCCACCAGTTATTCCAGGAGTTGCAAATACAGCAGTTCTACTTGCTCCTCCACCACCAACAGTAATTGTATAAGTTGTTCCGGCAGTTACAGAAGCAGTTCCAGTCAAATATCCACCGGCACCGCCTCCACCAGATCCTCCAAGACCACCGGCACCACCACCGGCACCACCAGCAAGGATAAGATATTCTACAGAAGTCGGTGCAGGTAGGAATGTACCATATGACAATAATAATGCTTGAGTAATAGCCATTAACTCAACCCTGCTCCACTGATTACAAAGGTATTAGAAGCAACACATAATATAGTTGCTAGTCCATATTGTGCCAGAGTTCTATTTCCAATGTTTGTAGTTCCAGCCTGTCTTAGAGTGACAGATACTCCTTGTGTAATGGTCTGACTAATAGTACCATTATTATTGAAGATTGTAATTACATCTCCAATACTGAAAACTGATGCTGGAACTGTAACTCCACCACTTGTTATTGATATATACTTTCCAATATCAGATAAAGACAATATGTATGCTGATGTTTGTGAATTTTGTGGAATTGTTGGTGGACCAAAAGTACCTTGAGTGCCTTGAGTGCCTTGAGCACCTTGACCAACAAATAACCCATTTGATCCTTGAATACCCTGAAGTCCTTGAGAACCCTGTGTTCCTTGAGCATTTTGTACTCCTTGAGAACCTTGAAGACCAGGAACATAGTTTCCAAGATTATAGGCAACCACTTCTATAATATCACCTAAACTTGCTGCAGGAGAAAGAACTACTGTAGTTCCATTAGTTGCGATATATTCACTTGTATCAAGATGAGAACCATTTAGATATACTTGAATATAATTAGGAGTATATGTAACATTAAAAGTAGTTTGCCCTGAAGTTGCAGTAAATCTGGTACGAGTAATTGTAGATGGTGTAGTTGCTTGTGCAGTACCTGGAATTCCTTGAGAACCTTGAGAACCTTGGACATTTCCTGCTAAACCTTGAGTACCTTGTCTACCTTGAGTTCCCTGAAGTCCTTGAGAACCTTGAACATTTCCTGCTAAACCTTGAATACCTTGATTTGCTGTACCTTGAGTTCCTTGAAGTCCTTGAGAACCTTGGACATTTCCTGCTGAACCTTGAATTCCTGAACCTTGAAGTCCTTGAGTTCCTTGAAGTCCTTGTGAACCCTGAACATTTCCTGCTAAACCTTGAATACCTTGATTTCCTGAACCTTGAGTTCCTTGGAGTCCTTGTGAACCTTGAGTTCCTTGAACATTTCCGGCTAAACCTTGAATACCTTGATTTCCTGAACCTTGAGTTCCTTGAAGTCCTTGAGAACCTTGAACATTTCCTGCTAAACCTTGAATACCTTGATTTCCTAAACCTTGAGTACCTTGTGCTCCCTGAAGTCCTTGAGAACCTTGAACATTTCCTGCTAAACCTTGAACACCCTGAAGTCCTTGAGTACCTTGTCTACCTTGAGTTCCCTGAAGTCCTTGAGAACCTTGAACATTTCCTGCTAAACCTTGAATACCCTGAAGTCCTTGAAGTCCTTGAGTTCCTTGAGAACCTTGAACATTTCCTGCTAAACCTTGAGTACCTTGTCTACCTTGGAGTCCTTGTGAACCTTGAGTACCTTGAACATTTCCTGCTAAACCTTGAAGTCCTTGGAGTCCTTGAGTACCTTGTCTGCCTTGGAGTCCTTGAGTACCTTGAGAACCTTGAACATTTCCCGCTAAACCTTGAATACCCTGAAGTCCTTGAAGTCCTTGAGTTCCTTGAGAACCTTGAACATTTCCTGCTAAACCTTGAGTACCTTGTCTACCTTGGAG
>Ga0078894_10000883_pt1 | contig 21555 bp, 10 predicted proteins | sample LauGreSu1BDMLBSD_2_FD_67506 | JGI IMG/M metagenome (GOLD analysis project Ga0078894, IMG submission 67506) | Freshwater lake microbial communities from Lake Michigan, USA - Su13.BD.MLB.SD (version 4) (version 4) | ecosystem: Environmental > Aquatic > Freshwater > Lake | place: Lake Michigan... | reverse complement strand
GGTTGCGACTGTTCAGTAGTTGACCGGCTGTGTGGATCGCAGGTAGGCGAACAGGTCTCGCAATTGCTGATCAGCAAGTGTCTTCAGAGTGCCTTCCGGCATTACGGATTGCGGCAGGACTGTCAATTCTTCAGTTTCGTTCTGTCTCAGAATCACGTTTTGCCCGTCGACTCCGCGCAGGATGACGACCTGCGAGTCCTTCTGCACGAGAAACCCATTGAGGACTCGACCGTCCGTCGCCACTGCGGCGTAATTTTCGAAGCCTTCACGAATTTCAAGGCTGGGATTGATAATGCTGATCAGCATGCGTTCGAGGTTGTCGCGGGCGAAGGGCGTCAGGTCGGGTCCGACCCGTCCGCCTTCGTCCCAGAGCAGGTGGCAGCGACCGCAGTTCTGCATGAAGAGCTGCTTGCCGACTTTGGGGTTGCCACTGCCTGCAGCCAGTGCCTCCTCGACTCGAGCTGTTTCCTGCTGAGCATCGGCTGCCGAGATTCCCCCGGCATCCGGCCAGTGTTGCTGCAGTCGCTGCTGCAGTTGGGGGTCATTCTGCATGGCCATGCGGCGCACTGCAGCCGTGGTGATCAGTTCCGGTTGGATGCGACCGGCATCGACGGCTGCAAGCAGAGCCTGCGTCCATGTGCTGCGACTTGCCAGCAGGGATTCTGCAGCCAGTCGGGCTTCACCCTCCAGCATCGGGAAACGCTGCAATACCAGCTCTGCAATCTGCGGGTCACTGTAGTTCATGAGCGCTGCCAGTGCGGCCGCCTGTACCGGCTGCGATGTCTCGAGGAGGGCCTGCTGGAGGGGCGTCTGCAGTTCGGGGCTGCGCAATTGTCCGGCGATTTCGATCAGCGGCAGACGCACACTGGTCGGGGCGTGAGTGTCGGCAATTGATCGCACTGCCTGCTCGACTGCGTCCGGCTGACCCTGCCGAAATCGCAGTGCCAGTGAACCGCCGCCGCTGGCTGCCAGCGCGGCGGCCAGTTCCTGGGGAATCCCGGCCAGACTGCGTCCCTGAAACGCGTCTTCGAATCCCTGCAGCAGTTTTTCGCCTGACGCTTTGTCCGGAGCAGCCAGCAGCAGCACGGCTGCGTGCTGCAGATCGACCGGAGATCCGGCGAGGGCGTAACGCTTCATCAGTCGCTCAACAAGATGCTGATCGGCGAGTGGTCGTTTCCAGTCCGCGGGCGTGGGCAGGAGGGCTGTCAGCAGTGTGCGGGCGTCAGTTTGACGCACCTGTGCCTCAAGCCCCCACCACAGGAGCAGTGGCTGGTGGATGTCGGCGGCATCCTCGTCATATCGCAGCAGTGCGTGAAGGATTGGCAGGGCAGTTGTCGGCGGCAACCGCCGTGCAGTGCTGGCCAGTTGTTTGCGGACAACGATATACGGTTCGCGAGCGGCGGCAGCAGCCAGAGCCTCACCGGCTGCTGCTGATACGGATTTCGGATCGCCCAGCAGCCTGACTGTCCACGCTCGTACCCACTCATCCGGATGTTCAAGCAGCCCGATTGCCGTCTGGTCAGAAAGCCCGCCGACAGCGTTCAGTGCCCACAATCGCTCGAGCGCCGCCTGGCCGGTCAGCGATATCAACTGGTTCCGCAGCAGGGGGATCAGCGCTGCATCGCGGCGATCGCCCAGCAGTCGTATGGCGGTCTGACGATGCCATTTTGAGGGGTGATCGAGCAGTTCCACGAGCTGGGGGCCGGAGAGTGTGTGACAGGGGAGTTGTGCGGGGCCAGGGCTGGTACGGCGTCGCAGCGGATCCGTCAGCCGATAGACTCGACCACTGCTGCGGTGTATTCGCCCGGCGTAGTGACTGCTGTGATCAATTCGCTGCTCGTAAAGATCTGCCACGTAAATGTCACCATCGGGACCGGACTTGATATCGACGGGGCGAAACCACGGGTCATCGGTCTTCAGCACCCGTTCCACGTCCTCGGTCTGGAAAGACGACTGCAGCGGACGAAATTCGCTGAGCACCACCTGGCCCTGCAGCGGTTCCACTCCGAACAGCCGCCCGCGAAAACGTTCGGGCAACTGTTGTTCTTCATAGATGACAAAGTTGTGTGTGAAGCGGGCCACAGCCGGGTGTTTCATGTGTTCAAAGAATCCGAAGGCCCACGGATTTGAGAGCGGGCCGTGCTTGCCGAACCCCTTGCGATAATATCCCCCCTGAACGTAGTGGAAGCCGCGCGTATCGCCACCGTTGTGGCCGGAGAAGACTTCACCGTGAGCATCCAGCTCGCAGCCAAAGGTGTTGCCACCACCTTCGGCAAAGACTTCGTAGATGCGGGATTCCGGGTGGTAACGCCAGATGATCTGGCCGAGTGATCGGACCGGTTCGTCTTTGCTGCCGGGACGTCGAACGATTCCCGTGACCGTGCTGCCCTGACCTCCATAGAGCCAGCCGTCCGGGCCGAAGCGCAGGCTGTTGACGACCGAGTGTGAGTCTTCGAGGCCGAAGCCTTCCAGCAGGACTTCCGGGTCTCCGTCGGGGACATCATCCTGATTGCGATCCGGATAGAACAGCAGGTAAGGAGGGTTGGTCACGAAGACTCCGCCCCGACCGATTGCAAAGGATGATGCGATGTTCAGCCCATCGACGAAGACGGAGTGTTTTTCGTACGTGCCATCGCCGTCTGTGTCTTCATGGATGCTGATTCGATCGGCACCGCGGACATGATTTGGCGGAGCGGCGGGAATTCTGTCGTAGACGGTCCGCAGAAAGGTATCGCGGCTGACCATTTTCAGGCCGGCGGGATCGGGGTACTGTCGGAATTCCATGACCCACAGGCGTCCGCGTGCATCCCATGAGAGGAACAGTGGCTGAGCGATGTCGGGGTCGCTGACCGCGAGGCGGACCTGCAGGTCGGCGGGTGTTTTGAACCGTTTGAGTGCGTCGGCCGGTGTGAGCGGATCGGTGTCGCCATTACGACGGGTGACATACTTTTCGAGATCATCGACTTTATCGATCTTCCGGTAGACGGCTTTGGCAGCAGCTTCGGCATCGGTGAGTGCGACGTCCGGTTGCAGGCCGAAGTCTGCGGGGCCGGCGCTGGCCCAGTCGGGGTTGTCCCCGGGATGGTACTGCCAGACGCCTTCCAGTCGGATGGCTTCCCGCCGCGCTTCATTCATCAGAACAGGTGGAGCGACGCTGAAGTTGGGACGGGGATCGTACTGGTAGACGCGAATGGCCACGGTCGTGAATTCGCCGACCGCCAGTTCTTCCGAAACCGGCCAGCGTCCTTTTTCTCCGAGGCCGCTGCGGAACTGCGGCGGGAATCCACCGGCCACGCCAACCGTTCGGCCGCCGACGGCCGCGGAGCGAGCGTCGTCGAGCGCTTCGACAAACAGAGTCAGTGGCTGTCCCTGCCATTCGCGAGGCAGTTTCACCAGAGCCCGGTACCAGGAATAGCCACCAATCGGCTGCAGCTCGCCACCGGGGACGCTGCGCCAGGCATCGGGAACGGTGAGCAGGTGCCAGCCGGCATTGTTCTGTGCCACCAGTTGTGTGGTGCACAGCGAGCAGGCAGTGAAACAGGCGAAACTGAGCGTTCGCAGGATGGCAGTCCACATCAGTGCGGTTCCGGGTGGGCTTGTGAGATGGGCGGGAAGTTCCGCAGTATCTCATTTCCAGCCGCGTGAATCCAGGCTGCAGGCAGAAATCCGTAAGTTGTGCGGTGTCGGGCTGCGAGCGGAAGGCTATTTCCGACCGGACCGCATGATGAGCAGTCCGCCAAGAATCAGGGCACCACCCACGGCCTGCGCCGGATTCAGTGGTTCGCCAAGCATGAGCCACGCTGAGACAATGGCGACAATCGGGCTGAGGTTCTGGAACATGGTGGCATGAGCCGCTCCGGCATGCTTCACCCCAAAACTCCACATGGGCAGTGCCAGGCCCGTGGAAAGTACGCCGGAGTAGATCAGGCAGGCATCCAGCTGCAGGTTGCTGAGCAGTCGGATGCCGGCCGGCAGGACCGGCCATGCGACAGCGAGGTGAAAGGGCAGGCCGATGGAGGCGGAGAACGCCGACAACTGCAGCGGGGAAATTCGTTTCAGCATAGGCCGACTGAAGATTGTGCCTCCGGCCCACATGAAGGCTGCGGCGAGTGCGAGCAGGTTGCCGCCGAATCGTCCGACGAACAGGCTGCGCCAGCCGGTGGGAGCAGGATTGCCGCTGTCCTGAGCGGGAGCGGCGGAGTTGGCGGGGGTGCGGGAGCCGCGGCGATCAGAATCCGGCGACTGTGAGGAGTCATCGGCGACGGCGGCTGCTGCGGTTGAGACGGACACCGTTGGACGGGGGGCCGCTGCGGGCTGCGTTCCCTGCAGGGTCACCACAACAGTTCCGGTAAACCCGATGATCAGGCCGAGCCACGCGCGGCCTGTCAGAATTTCTGTGAGCAGAACGCGAGCACCGATGGCGGTCCACATGGGAACGGTGGCCATAATCAGTGCGATGTCGGCTGACGTGGTCTGCGACACTGACAGCAGGAACAGCATCTGGTAAAGGACAGAGACGAGGGTGGCATAGCCCAGAATGCCCATCCAGTTGTGTCGTACATCGGGGCGAATTCCGCGGCGGTACTCAAGTGCTGCGAAAACCAGCAGTGTGACCGCCGAGATCACCAGTCGCAGGCCATTGAGGGCGAAACGGTCAATCCCCAGAGCCAAAGCGATCTTCATCAGGGGGATATTGACACCCCAGATGACAGCGACGGACAGCAGTGACAGTTCAGCCAGCCACAGCCGGGCTGTGGAAGTCTGTGTGGAGTGCCGAGGGGCTGACATTGGGGTTCCTGGTTGCCCACCGAATCGCAGCACGAGTCAGAAGCGGGACTGCAGTGCCGCTTTTGAGCGGTCCACAGACGATAGGATGTGGTGGAACGGGGTACCAGTGCAGGTCGGCGGGATTGTGTGTTTCCGGGCTGCAGGAATCAGGGTTGTGGGAAGAAGGGGAAGAGTGTGCGGATTTCGTCCGCCGAGGGTTGTCTGCCGTACTCGCAGATTTCGAAGACTTCGGCGTATTTCACGGCGTTTCCGGCAGTTTCGCCGTACCACCGCAGCAGGGTTGGCCGGTAGTCGCGTGCGTCGGCTGCCTGGCGGCGTTCCACTGGCGAATCAGCCGGGTGATGAGTCGGCGATTTTCGAGTGTGGGTTCCAGTTCCCCGTCGTGGATATCCAGTACCTGATATTCGCAGCCGAGGCGTTTCGCAACTTCGGTGGATTCAGCGGTTCGTCGCTGTGCCAATGGACCTCCGGCCATGTTCCAGTGGCCGATATCGCCATTGGTGACGGACACCAATTTGACCTTGTGTCCGGCAGCGGCCCAGAGCGCGGCCGTGCCACCACTTTTGTATTCGGCATCATCGGGGTGAGCCCCGAAGCAGATGATGCGGAGTGGTGCAGTGGCAGAGCTGTTGTCCGGTGCGGACTGCCATGCGAATGCCGCAGCGGAGTGGCACAGGAGGATGGTGGTCAGCAGTGCGATCGTGCGGACGGATGGCATGGTGAGAGAACCTGATTCGCGGAACCGGGTGGGGAGGGCAGAATGCGAAGTTGCATGTTATCGATGATGAGGTGTGTGGGCAAGAATGTCCGCGGACCGTTGGAGCGGCACTTTCAGTGTCGGCGGGTCCGGTCATTCTGGCACAGTTGTTCGACGTGTTGTGCGAATCCGCGTACGACGGTCATCTGTTCTTCCAGTGCTTCCAGCGGAATGCTGGAATCGTGAATACTGGCCATGCGGCTGCTGAGCTGCTGCCAGTCGCGGCTGCCGCTGGCTGGGACGGTGAGATCGCGGGCGTTTCCTCGAGCCATTCGCAGGCAGTCGATCAGTTCGCGCAGAAACACGTAGGCTTTTTCGACTGCTGATTGCTGTGCTGGAGTGACGAGTCCGGCGTCCCGTGCGGCCTGCAGCACGGACAGTGTGCTGGGGTGCTGCAGTCCGGCATGGCGACTGCCGAACACCAGTTGCAGTGCCTGGATGGCGTATTCGCAGTCGACCAGACCACCATCGCTGAGTTTGGCATTGATGGTTCCGCCGCGCACCAGTTGCCGCACCTGTCTTTCGCGCATGGCATTCATGGCGGCAAAGTCAAATTCCGCGTGGGCATAGACCAGTTGTCGGACGATGTCAGTGACGTGGTGACCGAATGCCGGATCGCCGGCGACGCAGCGCAATCGTACGAGGGCCTGACGTTCATAGGGCCATGCCGGGCCGGCGGATTCATAGTACGACTGCAGGTCGCTGAGACGTACAGCGGCTGGGCCGGCCTGACCATACGGCCGGATTCGCAGGTCCACGTGGAAGATGCCGTCATGGGGTGCGCGAATGCCCTGTTCCACGAGGCGCACGAGGCGTTCGAAGAAGGCGGCATTGGTGAGCGGTGATGGGCCATCGGTGCGGCCTTCGCCGTCGTACACCAGCAGCAGTTCGAGATCGGAGGCAAAGCCCATTTCAATACCGCCGAATTTTCCCAGTCCTGCGATCATCCAGCGACAATTGCCGGGTTCAACGGACGCTGCAGCGGCGGTTCCCTGAGGCTGTCCGTGGATGGCAGTGAGTTCCTGCCAGGCAATGTCGGCTGCCGTCTGCACGATCAGCTCGGCCAGTTCCGTCAGTTCACGTGAGAATTCGCCGAAGGGGCGGCAGTGTCCAAGCACGTGTCGCATATCGATGCGAAACAGGTGTCGGTCCTTGAAGTCGTTCAGCAGTTGCCAGCGTGTTGCACCGGCCACCGGCGTGCTGAGCACTTCGTGAAGCTGGCTGCGGAGCTGTGCGGGAGTCGTGCTGGTGGCCAGTTGATCGCTGTTGGCGAGCAGCGGGAACAGTTCTTCGTGTCCGGATCTGAGAAATGTGTCCCAGAGGTACTGACTGATTCCGAGAACTCTGGCCACGGCATGCAGCACGGCCGGTTTGCGGAGTGATTTCTGATTGCTTTCCCAGGCTGTTGCCGGCTGCAGTCGCGACACCAGATCGCGGAATCTGAGCAGAGCGTGGTGGGGATCGCTGGCTGTGGGCAGCCAGTGCGTGAACTGTTTGATGAGTGTGGCTGCGAGCCGCAGTTCCTGACGCCGTTCTTCGCTGGCAATCGGCAGACCGTTGCGTTCGCGGACATGCAGCACGTCGCGTACCTGCTGCCCGTCCGACCGAATGACGGCGCGCAGGACGCGGAAGCGGCTGAGCGACAGAGCACTGGCGAGTTCGTAGAAGAAGCCCCACGAGTCTTTGCCGCAGATTTTCATTTCTGTGAGTACGGATCCGGGCAGCGGGGTCAGTTCCACCGTCAGTTCGCTGTCTTCCGCCTCGGTGATTCGTCGACTGCTTTCGGGCACGGCAGCACAGAAGCGGGAAATCAGTTCGGCTCGGACTTCCTCGATCCGACCTTCTCGTGAGGCACTGCCCAGTCTGCTGATTTCCTGCTGCAACTGATCAGCCAGCTTTGGTGTTTCCGCAGGGCCGGCATTGTGGTGTGGCGGACGCGTTGCAGTGCGGACCCGAAAGCAGGCGGCAAAGTATCCTTCCGGGCGACGTTCCCACAATCCTCGCAGGCCTTCCCCCGTGGCGGCATCGCCGCTGCGGATGTCCAGTTGATAAATGGACAGCAGACCGCAGATGACAGACAGCCAGCCGGAAAAATCGACCCCCACCACCAGCAGGTCGCGAAGGTCCTCGGCGGCTTCGCTGGCGGATCTGCCGGGTCGCTGTGTTCCTGCCGGTTGACCGATCAGGAACTGTTCCACGGTGCAGCCCCCGGTATTCTCGGCTTTGGCGGCGAGCTCTGAGAGTCGGTCGGCGTGCTGTCTGAGGAGATCGACGCGGTCGGATGATTCGTCCTGCGACCAGGCCGTTGCCGCGAATGCTGCAGCGGAGGGATCAGCCTCGTGACGCGAAGTGCCTGAGTCCGAACTGCTGAGCGATGCACTGCCGGCCTGCAGGCACTGTTCAAAAATGGTTCTCACCGCCACTCGATGCTCTTCAAAGCGGGCCATCAGCGTGGCAGCGTCGGGGTAATCGAGGCGATTGGCGAGCCATTGCAGTTGTCCGGCATCCGTTGGCAGCTCATGGGTCTGCTGGTTGTGCAGCAGCTGCAAAGAGTGTTCGACGGTTCGCAGAAACACGTAGCCGGTGCGCAGCTGTCGATACCACTGAGCTGAGATCAGGCCGAATTCCGCCTGCCGCACAAGTGCATCCAGCGTGTTTGTGGTCAGTACGCGAGGTTCTTCGAGGCCATGGATCAACTGCAGGGCCTGAGCCAGAAATTCGATATCTCGAATCGAGCCGGCTCCGAGCTTCACTTCGGAATACAGCTTTCCGCGCTGCTTCAGTCGCTGCTCAATCCTTGATTTCATGGCCTGCACACCGGCCAGCACCTGTGTTTCCGAGGCCGTGAACAGCAGTGGCCGAATGCGGTTGAGAAAGCCGGTGCCGAGGTTTGCCGAGCCGGCGATCGGCCGGGCCTTGAGCATGGCCTGTTTTTCCCAGAGTTCGGCATGCTGTGCCAGATAGTCGGCGTACGCCGCGGGCTCGCTGACCAGGGGCCCCGCTTCGCCCCAGGGACGCAAGCGCAGGTCAACGCGGTAGAGGAATCCCGGAGGCGAATTGTCGGTGAGACTGTCGACCATCAGTCGGGCCAGTCGCTGGGTTTGTGGTGTCTGCTGGCTGCAGATCAGCACGAGGTCAATATCGGAACTGTAATTCAGTTCCTCGCCGCCCAGTTTACCGAGGGCAATGACGGCCATCAGATCCGGCGAGGCTCCGCATTCCGCGGCTGCCAGTTCGAGTGAACACTGCACCATGGCGTCGGCGAGCAACGACAGCTGCAGCGTGATGAACTTCAGGTCCATCAGTCCGAATGCGTCACACATACCGATTCGCAGCAACTGACGGCGCTGGTAACGTCTGAGTTCCCGCAGTCGGGCAGGGCGATCGACGGCGGACCGCAGACACTGCTGGGCTTCGTGAATGAACTGTTCACGATCCTTGGTATCCGCCGTACGCCCGTGCAGGGTGAGTGACGCGAGGCACTGCGGATCGGACAGCAGAGTCTGCGTGAGGAACGGGCTGCCGCAGGCGAGGCGGGCGAGGACTTCGAGTGCGCGGGGCGAGCGGCTGAACAGTTGAAACGGGTCGAAGCTGCCGCGGGCATTGCGGATGAAGCTGGCGACTGCTGCCAGCACCGCCTCACGAAGCGGTGCTTCCCGCAGAACACGCTGCAGCGTGCCGACCCATGCCGGAGGTTCGTCAGCGGCAGGGGTGATTCCGGCCGTTGTGCAGGATTCCTGCCACCAGGCGGCAATCTGTCGCAGGGCACCCCGAGCGGCTTCGGGGTTCGCGAAGTCGCGATCGGAAATGGACTGCCAGGCAGATTCCAGCAGCACCTCGGCATGCCAGCCGTGGTTCACCGGATGCACACCAGATACTCCTGTCGAACCGCACCTTCCATGCGGGCAATTCGCTGATAAATGCGGCCGCCACAAATGGCAGGGGTGGCGAACACACTGTCACCAAGCTGGTTTTCAGCCTCGATTTTCAGGCCGTCCCGGGAGGCTGGGTAAATGAAGGTGCGACCCTCTTCATTGGTGGCGTAAATGCGGCCATTGGCCAGTACAGGGGAGCTGCTGAAGGTGCCTCCCAGTCGTCCCTTCCACAGCTCAGTCCCGGTGGCACTGTCCCAACAGATGGCGACACCGGCATCCAGTACGGCGTGCAGTACACCGTCGTGCAGCAGCATGGAAGGCACGTAGACCCGTGCGGAATTCTCCCAGATCAGTTTTCCGGAACCATCTGCTGCGACGGCTGATACGTGGTTTTTCGGGTAGCCCCCGCTGGTAAAGATCCGCTGTCCATCGGTGACAGTGGTGGTGACGCATTCTGTGGTGGCCCCGGGCACTTCCCAGAGCGTTTTTCCGGTTGCGGGATCAAGGCTGGTGACCAGATCGCAGCCGGTAAGAAACAGTTGTGGGCGTCCGGCAGCTTCCAGAATCACGGGCGACGGGTAATTGGGTTTGGCTGGTCGATCACGCCGCCAGACGATTTTGCCGCTGTCGCGCTGCATGGCGACAATGGCGCCACCGGCCTTATTGTCGGAAACACCAATCACCAGATTGTCGTACAGCAGCGGCGAGGATCCGAATCCCTGGTGATTGACATAACCGCTGAGTTTGACCTGCCAGAGGATCGAGCCTGTGCGGCTGAGTGCCGTCATCCAGACTGCATCGCCGGACAGGAAATTGACATAGCAGCGTTCTCCGTCACACGCCGGTGACGCCGATGCCATGGTGGATTTTTCATTGTTTTTGACATTCAGTCCGTCTTTGTGGATGACGGTTTCCCACAGCGTTTTTCCCGTTTCCCGCTCGACGCAAAGCAGCGACTGGACATTGCGGGCAGCATCGGCAATTTCAATGAGCACGTGGTCATCGACGACGATCGGAGAACCATGGCTGCGTCCGGGAACCGGCACCTGCCACGCCAGCCCCTGATCATTGCTCCAGCTTGTGGGGGGCTGTTGTCCGGCCGCTGCAATGCCATTCCACGAGGGACCACGCCACCACGGCCAGTCCCCCGGACTGGCCACAGGTCCGGCCGATGTGTTCTGAGCGGCCTGGATCAGTGGTGCCGTCAGGCCCAGGGTGACTGAGCCGGACAGTGCGGCCAGTTGCCGAGTGAAGGAGCGACGGGTGGTCATAGGTTACGGTCCTGGCAGCAGTGGCTGGTGGTGTGGTTAAAGGGAGTACTGAAACTGTGTTAACTTAACAGGGTACGGGATCTCGGGTTGCAGTCCGGGGCGTCAGAAGATCAGTTGAATCTCCTTCAACTGCCACGGGCTGAATGCCACCACGACTCCTTCGGGACTGAGTGCCAGTGTTGACCTGGCCTGTCGACCGGGATGCATTTCGTAAGCAGCCGTCGGTTTTCGAGCGGTGCGAATGAGGCAGTCGCCACCCAGTCCATCTGTTTCGCTGAGGATCAGGCTGAGCACGTCGGATTCGACCGGTCGTCGCGGCTGGTAGTCACTGCGAACGAGCTGGACATTTCTGGCGGACAGTCCAAGAATCCATGCCGAGGATGTGCCGACGGGAACGCGACCTTCCACAGTGTGTGTGACCACCGGTGTCAGCATTTCTTCGGCGGTGCGCAGGGGATGCGGCTGGTCAAAGTCAATCCAGAAGCGAAAAGTGCGCTCGGTTTCGCCTTCGCAGACCAGCAGGCTGTCCAGCATCCGCGAACCGGCCCTGCGATGCCACGGACGACCATCCGAAGCGATCACCATGCGACGAGTGCCATCTTCGGCTTCCACATACTCAGAAGATTCGATGCGTTCAAGGCGGAAGCCGGCAGACTGTCCAAGCACGCTGCGATGGACCAGTGCTGATTCCTGTTCCCATGCGAACCGGCAGCACCAGCCGGCCAGCCACGGGTTGCCTTTGACGGGTGCTGTGACGGCATCCTGAACGGTCAGCACAATCTCCAGACGCGGACGTACGCGATCGACGCGGGTGACCTGCACGACACGACCGAGTGTTTTGCCGTCCTGTGGTGAATGAAACTCAGTGGTTGTTTCCAGCGCCGCGAATACGGTGCCCGCTTCAAGGACTTTGTGCTGCAGCAGTTCAGGAACAGCATAGCTGACTTTGCGGATTTCGCCGGAGCCATCATCGGGCAGTGTGATTTCGCGTTCATAGCGGTATCCCGACTGCTGGCTGAGCCGATTGCCGCGCTGGCCGTGATACAGGACCGATGCGACGCCGCCGGTACGGTCACTGAGGGTGACTTCGAAGTGTCGGTTTCGCAGCTTGAGGTTTTCGGCGAGTGGCGGTTCTCTTCTGGCTGCGGTTGTCAGCGTCTGCGTGGGGCGTTCTGGGTCCGCTTCGTGCAGCCAGACGAACCCGCCGGGCGGCAGTTTGACCAGGAGTCGTTCGCCGCTTGCCTGGGAAGTCGGTGAGTTTCCGGTGGCCTCCTGAGCGGCTTCGACGGCCGCTTCGGCGGCGGGGCGTCTCCAGGCTGCGGGCCACTGGACTTCGTGGGTGCGAGCAAAGGGCAGGGTATTCAGCAGCAGCAGCCCGCGACCTTCGGCGGGTTGCGACGGGATGCGGCTGCTGACAGCGTCGGCCAGATCATCCCGCAGTAGTCGGAGTGCCTGACGCATGCCGTCCCACGCCGTGTCCAGTTGTGGCTGTTTCTCGGGCAGCATGCTGTCGAGGTCCACGTGCAGCAGTTCTGTATCGGCCAATCTCTGTTCCAGCCCGGTGAGCTGATCCGCGACGGCGATTGTGGAGAGGTCGGCCTTCATCACGTGGGCAATTGCTGTGAGCTGTCGCAGAGATTCCAGTTCCTGCTGCCAGCAGCGGATTCGTGCGGGGCCCGTAACCGGAGGTTCGGTTTTCAGGACCGCCGACTGAATCAGGGCGGGACTGAGATAGTCGCTGTGCTGGTGCATTTCGGCAAGGCGACTGCCTTCGGCATTCCGGCACAACTGGTCCATGGTCGCGAACTCACCCAGCACCGGTGCCCACGCAGCAGCTCGGCGGAGGTCATTCAGCCATGGCGAGCGAGTTGTCGGCAGTCGGGCGAGGAACAGGGCGGCCGTCTGATCCTCCTGCATCGATTCATTCAGTCGGTCGGCAAGTTTCTGGAAACCGGCTGCACTGTCGATGGCGAGAGGGATCCGTGAGGCTGCGGCAATCAGCGATCCATCGGGTGATTGCCAGTCAAACTGGCTGCGTTCGCGATCGGGATAGAGTCCATCATCGAGAGCGACGTGCAGCGCCGACTGATATCCGAGCCATGCCAGTACAGCCGGCAGAGAAGCGGTCAGGCCGAAGCGTCGGCGAGCCCAGTGCTGCGGGGTGATTCCCAGCAGGTGGTGCAGTTCTGCCGCACCCTGGCGGAGGTCATTGATGAGTGCTGCCATGGATCCCAGTCCGGTGCGGGATTCGATGGCATGGCCGCCCAGAATCTGCAGACGTCCAGCGGCGGCGGCCTGGGCCAGCATGTCGAGGGCTGCCGGGCTGTGTTCGGCGGCCTGGCGCAGTTCGCGGGCAGAACACAGCAGATTCAGCGGGCTGGCGGATTCGACGGCCGACAGAATCGCTGCCGCAGAATCCTGTTCGCCGGGCAGGCACAAATCCAGCAGAAAGCAGGATTGCGGATAAATGCGTTCACGAACTTCCCGGAGCTGTTCCCAGGCTTTGCCAAGGTGCTGGCGGGCCGTTTGTTCATCGCCTGTGGCAGCCGCCACTGCAGCAGCACGAATTTCCGCAGTCAGCAGAATCTGATCGGGATCGACATAGTGGTGTCGTCGACGACTCAGCAGCTGCAGTTGCACCACCGTGGTCCCGAAGGCCACAAAATCATCAGCCAGCAGGTAATCGGCTGTCGCAGTGGCAATGCCCGCTCCACCCTCCACCACCGGTGCCGGGACGTGAGTTTCGATGGCGGTCAGGTATTCCGCCCGTTCAGTGCAGCCATCCAGAATCACGTGATCCTGTTCGCGCAGGACGTTGCGCCATTCGTGAGGCATCCATGCTTCGGCAGCTGACGGCACGAGCACAATCCGCCGGCCCGGATAGCCGTACTGCGATTCGGCCTGTCGCAGCAGTGGCAGGCTGGCTGACTGAGCCAGCAGTTTCGGGTGCCACGCGCAGGCAATGGCATTCCACAGGCTGCTCGCTTCCGACTCCGCCAGATCAACGGGCAGGTCTTCGACGGAGTATCCGGGGATCAGGATACTGATTTCTGAAAACTCGGTTCTGATGGTCATAGCGGATTCAGTGGAGATGGTCAGTTCAGCGGACGAGCAGGAATTCCGGGGTCATGAGGACAGCCCACAGGACGTCGGCAATTTCTTCGGGGGTCGGTTCCGGGCTGAGCAATTCCAGAATGGCTGCCTGTTCGGCAGGCTGCGGTTCTCGACTCCAGGCCGATCGGCACAGATGTCGCACCAGTTCGCTGCGATCTGCGGCGAACTGATTCCGGAGATGCTGTGCGCCCCGAGCGAGAGCGGTGGCGAGAACGGCGCCATTGGACAGATCGATGGCCTCCAGCGTTGTCAGTTCGTCGGGACGCATCGAGACGATCTGCTCCCGATGGGGACGACCGAGTGACCGCATGAAGAAGTCATTTTTCATCAGTGACGCACGAACCATCCGCAGATCACCGGCGGCTGCCTGAATCAAACGCGGCAGTCCCTGCTGATTTACAGCGTCAGACCACACCTGCAGTGCCGGTACCACGGTCACTGGCTGCCACGGGCCCTTACCGGCTGCCAGCCGCCCTTCGCGGACTGCGGGAACCCGGTCGGTGTATTCCCATGCGGCGTCGGAGGCGATGGTGATGCGAGTCCCATCCGGCATCTCGATGCGACACTCCAGAAACAGTCCGGCCGCGTTGGGGCCGGCTCCGCCGTTGGTGGCAATGACGGCCAGCGTATTCTCACCTTTCTTCAACTGCCCCTGAAGGCTGGTGACTTTCGGTTGTGACCAGTCATCACCCTGCTCGGCTTGACGGCCATTGACGAACAGGGTGAACCCGTTATCGCAGGTGGTCATGACAACAGCCCGGAGTGGTTGACTGTTGAGCTGGAATGATTTTCGCAGGAGCATGGTTTCTCCGGCTGCCGGCACTTTGCCGTCGGCGGCCGTGCTGGCCCAGATCCACTGAGCGGTCGTCGGGCCGGGGGCAGACGCTGCTGCGTCCACTGCTGCTGCTGCGGCCTGTGGAGCAGCGGCGACGACTGGCGGCACAGCACGGATCACGGGGGCATCAAAGTTCGTGGGGGCAGAAGCTGTCAACTGCCAGACGGCGTCCATGAACTGTTCGGCCGTAAGTCGCCGCGGTACGGGGCCGCGCCAGCCGTCCGCCGGGTCGGACTGGGATGATTCACGCGGCAGCGCTGCAGACTGGTAGGCCTGAGACTCGGCGATGTGCTGCAACACAGCTTTCAGATCATAGTTATTCTGCTGCAGATACGATGCGAGGTAATCGAGCAGATCGGCGTTCCACGGCGGGGACTGCATCGCATCCAGCGGATGCACGATGCCGCGTCCCGTCAGTCGGTACCAGAGTCGGTTGACAATCGTACGAGTGAATCGCCCGTTTTCAGGATGTGTCATCAATTCTGCCAGTTGCTGCAGTCGTTTTTCCCGCGGTGCCGCGGCATCAATTCGGCCCAGCTCCGGAAACAGCCACGCAGCCTGAGCCGTACGCCCGGTAGGTTTGTCGCAGCGGTGTATGGACTGCGGTGCGGAAGCGTAGATTGCTGCCATGCCCCACGCTTCATCCAGAGTCCAGCGGTCGATGAAACTGTCGTGGCAGGATGCGCACTTCAGATTGATGCCCAGAAAGGACTGGGCCACGCTCTGAGCAAACTGAATCTCCACGGTCTGACCGGCACTGACTTCGCCGCGCCAGCGGATTCCGTCAATGTATCCCTGGCTGGCTGCTGTGGGTGGTGCAATCAGCTCGCGGGCAAACTGGTCGAACGGTTTGTTCTGCAGGAGAGCATCATAGAGCCAGCCACTGATCTGCTGGCGACCTCCGGTAATGAATCCGGTCCCGCTGTAGTCGTTGCGGAGCAGGTCATTGAAGAAGGTCAGCCAGTGATCTGCATAGGCGATGCGGTCATCCAGCAGGGTGCGAATGAGGCGTGAGCGTTTGTCGGGTGTGGAATCTGCGAGGAACTGATCGAGTTGTTCGGGTGTGGGCAGCAGTCCAACAAGGTCGAGGGAGACGCGGCGAAGAAATTCGGCATCGGTGACGGGAGCTGGTGTGGACAATCCGCGATCGGCGAGCGATTTGTCGAGAATGCGATCGACAGGATGTTCGCGGCCAGCAAGGGCCGGGGGCAGATCAGGCAGCCGGGGCTTCAGTGGCGGTTCCCACGCGACGGGGGCAAAGGAAAAGCCCGGTTCCCATTCAACGCCTGTTTCAATCCAGCGAGTCAGGATCTGCTGCTCTTTCTCGCTGAGTCGAGGGCGATCAGCCGGAGGCATCTGCTGCTCTTTGTCCGAACTGGTGATCACTTCGATCAGTCGAGAATCAGCGGGACGGCCGGCAACGACATGCCCGGAACTGATCAGCAGTTCGCGGGTGTTGAGTGAAAAGCTGCCTTTGGCCTCGCGACCGCCATGGCAGGGGACGCAGTGTGTTTTCAGCACGGGAAGAACCGCGTGGGAAAAATCGTCCGGGGTTTGAGCGTACAGGGGCTGCAGAGCAAGGCACGCCAGTATGAGCAGAGCAAGGAAACGGAATGTGCCGGAGGGCTGCACTGCGGGATCTCCCGGGAAGGCGGCAATCTGGTGAAAAATTCAAAATGTATGTTACCGAGTTCTGCAGTCGGGTGCGAGCGTCGTTCGGCTGTGCACTGCAGCGGGGGGCCCGGGCATTGGTCTGTCGCCTGCGTCAGCCCCAGAGATTCTGCAGTTGCTGTTCCGCAGCAATACCCAGCGGGAATCTGAGGCTGAATGGATGCTGGTCAATGCCGGCGAACTGCCGGAGCGCATGGTGCATGTGCTCGGGCCTCAGCTGCAGTCCGTCGGTGGGCTGCAGCGTCAGTGTCTGCGGATTGATCCGGACGGCGAACTGTCCGTCATCCGTGGCTCCAATGACGCGGTCACCCTGAATACGGGGACCGAGGAACATGATCGAGCCGATGGACCAGTGATCCTTGCCGTTGCCATTGTTGTAGGTGGGCGTTCGCCCCATTTCGCTCTGAGCAATCACCACCAGCCGTTCGCGAATCTGCAGTTCTTCGGCGCGGTGCAGGATAAAAGCCAGTCCCTCCAGCAGCTCCGGAATCAGTTTCAACTGGTCCCGGTCGTTATTGGCATGGCTGTCAAACTGTCCGATTGACAGATTGGCTGACACGCAGACACCGGCCTTGAATGAGGCCAGTGCAATTTCCGCCTGCTGGGCAATTCGTTGTTTGGGTATCTCTTTCGGGATGTGCGGTACAACACGGGAAAGTGCCTTCGAGTTGACCTGCGCGGCATACAGCATCGATTCGGCACGCTGACTGCGCGGCAGCAGCGGGGACGTCTGTCTGGACGCTCGCCGGTCCGCCATTGCCTGTTCGATCCGCTGCAGGGCGAATTCGTCGTTGTATGGTGAGCGGGCATTGCCTTCGATGGCATCGGCATTCGCAATGCGCTGCAGCGAGGGCAGATACGGCACTCGCGACATGGCCACCAGATTTCCGGTTGCCGAATAGTTGCCAAAGGTGAGGAAGGCCAGCGGACAATCCGGTCCCTGACAGGCGGCAACCAGAGCGGCAAATGTGGGATATGCCAGACTGTCCAGCTTGCCCGTGGCCATATAGCGGGAGCAGGGCGAATGATTGTTGACGGAATAATCAAGGCCATTGACTGTCAGCAATTCGCGGCCGAATTCGGCGTAAAAGGCTTCATTCGACAGTCCTCCTTCGCGGTGCTGATCGGTGGGAGCAAATCGGTGCTGGCCCTGCTGCAGAATCTGTTCGGCAGAATACAGTCGATTGATCCCGCCGCTGCCCTTGGGGTCCATCAGCATCGTGGTGTCCCAGCCTCCGGATGCATTGAGGACGATGTAGCAGAGACCTTCGTGCGGCGGCAACTCGCGACGTTCGTCTGCGGCCAGTTGCCACGAATCAGACACTGGGGCTGCGAGGCCAAGACCGGCTGCGGTGCAGTACTTCAGGAAATTTCGCCGCATCGTCAGGACCTATTCGTAAAGGAACTCGGGCTGCCGCAGCAGATAGGTAATCACTGCTCGCCACGCACGAACGGTATAGTGGGGATCGGGCACCGGCCCCAGCAGTCCCTGGCGACAGTGCCACGTTTCCTGAGGTTCAAAACGCCCGCTGGCTGCAGCATCGGAGACGACATCCGCAAACAACTGAAAAGTCCGCTCCACCTCTGCGGAATTCAATTCGTCGGTACGCCCCAGAAGTCGCTGATGCAGATGGACAATCGTCCGGCGAATCTGCAGATCGGCTTCCGCCGAGCTGCCGGGGATCACGGTGGGTTCGATGTGCGGGAACAGCAATCGTTCGGCAGGCGGTCGGCTGAAATCGAGTGCCGTGTTGCGGCAGGCCACATCGTTGGACAGTGTGCGCTGGATCGCACCCATCGCACCGCTCGGATCCGTGGCACGCTCGGTGACTTCCTTCGAGTCTATGCCGCCGTAAAGCATCGCCGTCTGCTCATTCAGCCGACCCCAGGGTTGCCCGAACACGGCCTGCACCTTTCGTTCAAGCTGTTCCGGCGAAAGCATCCGCACCACTCCGATTTCGGCCAGCTCCGCCAGCCGCTCGTCGGTGGCAGCGGTCGCCTGCAGGCTGTGAGCACGATAGAAATCACTCAGTACCCAGTCGCGTATCAGGCCACGAAAATTCATCCCTTCGTCAGTGAAGCGACGGGCCACGGCGTCCAGCTCGCACTGCTGTTGCTCCCAGGCTCGCTGCTTTGCCGAAAACAGCGGATCGTCGATATCCTGCGGGGGCTGCAGTGGACGTCGCCCCGTCAGCAACTGCCATGCGTGCCCGGCCATGGTGCGAGCAAATCGCGGATCACGCACAGTGCGTTCGCCCAGCCACTGCAACGAGCGCCAGCGATCCTGTTCCGGCAACGCCTGACCTTCAAAGCCGGCCGGAAACATGTCTTCAAACCAACCCTCCTTGCGCCGTCCGTAAATGCTGAAATTGGCATCGAATCGCCAGTAATCCTGGAACAGCCCGGCCACCGGATCCAGCGTTTTGTGACATACCACACACTCGCCGGCCTGCATGGTGGGTATCGGGAAAGCGGCTGTCGCCGCCGCAGCATCTGAACCGCGAGCCGCCAGCTCCAGCACGTCAACACCCAGAAAATGCAGGTAAAACATGCGGGCCCGCAGACGATTGCGATTGGTTTCGGTCGTGGGGTAACGACTGAGATACTGGAATGTGCTGAGCAGCCCCGCATGCGGATAAAAGCCGGTGGCCGATTCCTGATTCTCTGAGGCGTTACGGCCCACGAGGGCTGCCAGCCGCACCGGCAGAAACTCCAGTGGGTCTGCGGGATTCCGGAACTGCGACTTCAACTGGTCATAGACCCCGTAACCGCGGGCGGAATACGCCGAGACCATGATGTAATCGGCCGTCAGGATCTCCGAAAATGGCCGGTCATTTCGAACGATGTGCTCGATCAGCCGCAGTGGTTCTTCAAGCAGTGCCTGCCGATACTCATTTGCCAGTTTGTAACCGGCCTGCCGTCGCTCCTGTTCATCAGCAATATGCGACAGGTCATGCTGCTGATACCACAAACGAGTTTTTTCGAAATGTTCGTAGGACAGTACGGTGGAGTCCGGATTGCCGTCGATGCCCAGCACCAGAAAAATATCATTGAACGCATCACGCAGTCGCACAAAGTACGGTTCCTCGTGCTGCAACTGCATCAGAATCTCAGCCAGTGCACTGCGACCACCGGTTGCCACCTGCTGCTGCTCGGCTGGCGTTGGCAGACGCCCCACCAATGACAACGCGGCGCGCCTGAGCAACTGCTGATCATCCGCCAGATCGACTCCCGCGAAGAACGGAGCAGGCTCAGCAGGAGTGACGGCTGCAGTTGTGTCGTCGGGCTGCGGAGCAGCGGGAGACGGTTGTACGCGGCGCTGGAACTCGGCGAGGATGTTCCACGCCGTTGAATCCGACTGCAGCACGGCACCACCACCATGGTCCAGCCGTCCGAGAGGTTTCTGCAGCAACAGGAACTGGCCATCAGCCTGCAATCGGGCGGCGTTTGTGAAAGCTGCCATGTTGTGCTGCAGAACCGCATGGGGGGCTGCGCTGAGTGATGCGGCAGGGTCAAGCAGAATGAAGGCGGACTCGGCCGCATCGCCACCGGCCTGATGACACCGCAGACACTTCAGGCGTCCGACTTTCGCCCAGACTTCCCGAGCGAACCAGGTTTCGTGAGGCGCGGAACCGAGATTGACCGGGCAGGCCGGGATCTGCTGCGCGGTGACGCTGCCATTGAGACCGGCAAGGATCAGCGCGGTCAGCAACAGGAAACCACGGGACCATAAGTGGCTGGCGGTTGCGGCGACCATGACGGAAACCTGCTGGGGGAACGGAGGTCGGATGCAGCCGAGAAAATGACGATCGATTGCGGTCCGATGGACTGGCTGCTAAAGCTCGGGCAGCTGAACACTGGAGTTTCCAAACTCCGGCAGCGTGACGCCCATGCGATCCATCACGGTCAGCAGCAGCGACGACATACGGCGTTCTTTGGCATGTTCATAGTCCAGCGAACGACCGGTTGTCAGTCCTCCGTTCAGACCACCAGCCAGCAGCAGCGGAATTTTGGGGGCACTGTGAGCCGTCCACTGCTCGTTTGCCAGCATGATGCAGGAGTGATCCAGGACCGTGCCATCACCCTCCTGCATACTGTCAAGCTTCTGCAGCAGTGTGGAGTACTGTTCGACCCAGAATCTGGTGATCTTTGCGAATTCCTGTCCGTCCCAGTTGTGCGAGTAGTTGTGGTGGTCGACCTTGAGGCCCAGGAATGGGTAGACCTGTCCCGACAGGTTGTTGGTGAGCAGCAGCGTGGCAATTCGAGTCCGATCAGCCTGAAATGCCAGAGCGACGATGTCCAGCATCAGTCGTACGTGCTCATCCAGTCGACTGGGAACTCCGGCCGGTGGCCGCTGCCAGTTGCCGTGGGAAGGTGTCTGTTCGTCGCGATCCTGTGCCTGCATCCGCGACAGTCGCTGCTCGACCTCACGCACTGACGTCGTGTACTCATCAATGCGAGCGCGGTCAGCGTGTGACACTTTGCCGGACACCTGCTTCAACTGATCCGTGACCAGATCCAGTACGCTGAGATGAGTCCGATTGCTTTGATTTTCGAACAGGCTGTCGAACGCCAGTGCGGGATGCATTTCTGCCGGAACCGGTGACACCGGTGAGCTCCATGAAACGTGCGATGCGTACAGCATGGAGTAACTGGATTCGTGAAATCCGCTGACCGGACGTTCGCAGGCGAGGACGAGGCTGGGCAGCACCGTGGCATCGCCGATGCGGCTGGCAAGCACCTGGTCCATACTGATGGCAGCCTGCACATCGCGGCCACCCTGCGGTCGTATGCCCGTCAGGATACCGGCGGCGCCTTTGGCATGACCACCCACCACATCTTCCGGGTGATGCAGTCCATGAATGAAGTTGACTTTGTGCTGCAGAGGTTTGAGCGATTCGAAGGCTGGTCCGAGTTCAAGATCATTCCCGCGGCCTTTGGACCACCATTCCGGCGGATGAATGCCATCGCCGAAAAAGAGGAAAGCGAAGCGTTTGGCCGACTGGTCGGTCGGTTCAACTCCCAGGAGTCGACCTGATTCCAGCCACGGCAGCGCGATGGAGGCCGCGGCGGACTTCAGCGTGACGCGGCGGGAGCGGGCGTTGATCGGGGCGGTCATGGCGGGGTACTACCTGAGGCAGGCGGGGACGGAACGATCGGGGCAGGAAAACACAGTCTTCCCCCGGGAACCGGGAAAGTCAAGAGCACCCCCACCCGGCCGGGGGACAGTTTTCGGTGGTCAGT